>PPYF01279338.1_pt1 | contig 10655 bp, 9 predicted proteins | sample 1559871 | NCBI WGS metagenome assembly PPYF01 (sample SAMN08240021, study PRJNA423297) | Human gut metagenome, whole genome shotgun sequencing project.
GGTTGGTGCAACATCAGGCAGAGGGCGTTTTCGGTTTCGCGTATGCTCTGGCGTATGTCGGGCAGTGATGCCATGACTTGAGCGTAGGCAGTGCGGCTCTGCTCTACGGCAGCAGAAGTGGTTCCGTAGATGCCTGCATCTTTCATGGCTTGCACGGTCTCCAGGTTCTTTTTCAGAATCTCGACGGTGCCTTCGGTGATTTGCAGTTGGCGGTCCAGCATCAGCAGGGTGTAGTACATGTTGGCTACGCCGGCGATGACTTGCGTCTGAACGGCTTGTTCGTAGAATTGCGTCTGCTTCAAGCTAACCTTTGCTTGTCGCTTCGGGTTCAGCAGTTGACCGAAGAGGTCGACTTGCCAGCTTGCGGTGACGGGCAGGGAGTAGATTTGTGTAGCCTTTCCCTTGTCCCAGCTGCTGACGGTTCCTTGCGGAGACAAGGCAAGCATCGGAGCATAGGCAAGACGGGCAGACATCAGTGCGGCTTGTGCTTGTTTCACGTTCAAGGCGGCACTGCGCAGGTCACCGTTGTTGGTGAGTGCTTGCTCGATAAGTGTCTGCAGCTGCGGGTCTGTGAACACTTCTCTCCAAGGCAGATTACCGAAGTTGGCCGTATCTGCGGCTAATGTATCGTTCACGGACGCCGTGTCGCGATACAGTCCGGCAGTTGTTATGTCTTCGGGTCTGTCGTATGATTTGTAGATGTGGCAACTGCTCAATAAAGCAGTTGCGCACATCAGGCATATTATTTTCTTCATAATCGCTAATCGTTAATCACTATTTTGTATATTGTTCAATCTCCGGTTCTGCATCCGAGTTGTCCACATCTTCCCATTCCATCGGCTTGAATTTCTCCTGCAAGTACTGGAATGCCACGAACAGTGCGGGCACTATGAAGATTTGCAGAATCATACCGATTAACATACCGCCGATGGCAGACGTACCCAGCGTACGGTTACCGTTGGCACCCGCACCGGAAGCAAACATCAGCGGGAGCAGACCGACAATCATTGCCAACGACGTCATCAAGATAGGACGCAGACGGGCTGCGGCACCCAATACGGCTGCCCAGGTGATACTCATACCCATTCTGCGGCGTTCGAGGGCAAACTCTACAATCAAGATGGCATTCTTGGCCAACAGACCCATCAACATGATGAGGGCAATCTGCATATAGATGTCATTGGACATCGTACCCAGAATCATTTTCAGTGCCGGGATGCTGCCCAATGCGCCTATACCGCCTACAAAGAGGAAGCTACCCAGCAGACCGAACGGCACGGACAGCAATACGGATAAAGGCAGGATGTAGCTTTCGTACTGGGCACTCAGCAACAGATAAACGAATACGAAGCACAATATGAAGATGAGTCCCGTAGTGCTGCCACTCGTTTCGGCCTCTTCACGCGCCATACCTCCCAACTCATAACCGAAACCGGCAGGCAGGTTTTCCTGCGCCACTTCGGCAATGGCTTGCAGAGCCTGACCGGAAGTGTAGCCTGATGCGGGAGCCACCATCACCTTCATGGAGGTGTAGAGGTTGAAACGGCTGATGACGTCAGGACCATATACTTTCTTGATGGAGATGAACTGCGTGATAGGTGCCATCTCGTTGCCGTTGCGCACCTTGATGCTTTGCAGTGTTTCCATATTCTTGGTAGCATCAGGTTCGGCTTGTACCATTACGCGGTACATCTTACCGAAGCTGTTGAAGTTGGAAGCATACAAACCACCGTAATATCCCTGCAAGGTAGTCAAGATTCAGCTTGATGATGAGTGAACCGTAGGAGGGGCCTTGACCGCCCAAGAAGCTATAACCTGAGATAACGGTACGTGACTGTACGGCAGGGTCTGCAGCAACCAAGCTGTCCACACGGTTCAAAATCTCTTGTGCGCGTTCTTGTGAAGTGCCCGGAGGCAGTGTCACAGCGCCCATGATGGTACCGGTGTCTTCGTTGGGCACCATACCGGTCGGGGTTATCTGCATGAATACGCCCAACAGTACAATAGAGCCGATAACCAGTCCTGCCGATATCCAGCGTTTCTGGATGAAGAACAGCACTTGTTTCTTATACTTGCCCAGGATACCGTTGTATGAGTCATTGAAGGATTGTTTGAACTTGTCGGTAGTCATACCTGCCAACGCCAGCACACTGATGATAATCATCAAGCTACACAGAATGGGGTGTTCGCTGAAGCTGAACAGACCGAAAATCATGCCCAGGATAGCTACCGTCACGAAGAGCAGTGTAATGCCGGGACGCATCAACCGGCCTATAGAGTCGGCATAACGTGCAATCATAATGGCGTCGATGGAAGCTGTACGGGCCGATTTGTAGCCCTGGTCCAGCTTGGCATGGACGCCCTCGACGACGACGATGGCATCATCGACCACAATCGCAATGGCAAGCACCATGGCCGAAAGGGTCAGCAAGTTGATACTGAAGCCAATCAGTTTCAATACAAAGAAGGTGGCAATCAACGCCACGGGAATGGCGATGGCGGGAATCAACGTGGAGCGCATATCCTGCAGGAAGATATACACTACGATGAACACCAGGATAAAGGCCTCGATCAATGTCTTGATTACCTCATGTATGGAAGCGAAGAGGAAGTCGTTGGCACTCTGTGCAATGTTTATCTTCAAGCCGGCGGGCAGTTTGCTGGAATAGTCGTCCAGTAGGGCCTCGATATCCGAGATGGTCTGCGTGGCATTACTGCCTGCCATCTGGAAAATGATACAACTCACGGCTTTATGTCCGTTTACCATATTGTTGAATCCGTATGACAGACGGTCCCAATACCATGGCATCGCCCACACCGTTGACACGTTTCACCTCAGGGATAAGGTTGATGTTGGCGTAGTTTTCCAGGAACTCGATGTTGTACTGGTCTTTTTCATCATAGATGGAGAATACCATCAACATGGAAGTCTGGCGTTTACGGGTGGTTACACCGATTTTGGTAACTTCGGCAGGCAGCAAGCCTTGCGCCATGGAAACGCGGTTCTGTACGTTCACCGCTGCCATATCGGGGTCGGTACCTTGCTTGAAGTAGATGGAAATGTCGCCCGAACCGCTGTTGGTGGCGCTCGAACTCATATACATCATATTTTCCACACCGTTAATCTGGTCCTCCAGCGGAGCGATAACGGAGTTAAGCACCGTTTGGGCATTGGCACCTTGGTAAGTCGCACTTACCGATACGGTGGGAGGTGCAATGTCCGGGTATTGGGTGATAGGCAAGGTAGCCAGACCAATAACTCCTAAGATTACTATCAGGATGGAAATTACCGTTGATAGTACCGGACGGTTAATAAATCTATCTAATTTCATTTCATGAACAATTAAGGAATTAAAAATTGAAGAATTTTTTTATTTTTCATTCTTTCATTGAAACGCAGTCTGAATATTGCCTTCTTTCTGGTCTTTTAGGGCCTTCTGGTATTCGGCTTCCTTTTCAGCAGGCGTGATGGGCGTGATGGACTGTCCGTCCTTCAGGTTCTGTACCCCTTCGATAACGATTTTTTCGCCTGCTTTCAAACCTTCCGTCACGTAATAATACTTGCCGTCGTCTAAGCTGAACACTTTAACTTCGGTATTTTTCAGCGTGTTGTCCGGTTGCAGTACGAATACGAACTGCTTGTCCTGGATTTCGGTAGTGGCAGACTGTGGAATCATGATGACATCATGCAGCGGGTTGGGGAATACCACATTGCCGGTGCTTCCACTACGCAGCACGTTGTGCTTGTTGGGGAAGAGGGCACGCATGGTTACCGAACCGGTAGTCTGGTCAATGACTCCGCTGATTGTCTCCACGCGGCCACTGTCGGCATACATGGTTCCGTCGATGAGCTGCAACTGTACATTCGGCATCTTTTCCAGAATTTCCTTGGTGCTACCGCCTTCACGAATCTGTGACAAGAGTTGGCGTTCGGTCATGGAGAAGTAGGCGTACATTTCGGAGATGTCGGCAACGGTAGTCAGCGGGCTGGCTACGGAAGGACTAACCAAGCTACCTACGCGGTAGGGAATGCTACCTACTACACCGTCACTGGGGCTGGTTACACTGGTGTATGACAATGATACTGTACGGGGTCGATGCTGAACAACACTTGTCCTTTGCGCACTGTTGCGCCTTCATCCACGTGCAATTTTGTGATGAACCCACTCACCATCGGGCGGATTTCTACATCTTGTTTACCCTTGATAGTAGCAGGGTAGCTGTTTGTCAAGTTGGCAGTGGTGGTCTTTGCCTCAATCACTGCAAATTCGGGAGCTTTACCCGTTCCTTTGTCGCCTTGTCCGCAACTGCTGAGCAGTGCCAGGCAACATGCCAATAATACTAATCTACTCTTCATACTCTTTTTTGTTCTCTGTATAATTTTATATTCTTCTTTTTTTCGATTCTTGAAAGGCGTTTTTGTGTGTAATTCATGATTTAGAAATAAGGCAGGAAAAAGAAAACTGAATACTCCTATTCAGTTTTCGTCTGCAAAAATATTCTTTTCTTAGTATATAAGGTGTGAAACACTTCCTTTTTTAACTATGTTTCATACATAGATGAGAACGAAAGGACATTTTTTGATTAAAATACTGTAAAGCATACCGCTAATTGGCAGATAACCTTTATTTTTGCAGCATGTTAGAACGTAAACGCCATACTAAAATGAAGCCGCTTTTCCGTTATACATTCGATTTTGGTGATGCCATCCAGGATAATAATGAGGGGAATCCCTTGGAGAATTTCTTCTATTCTTTCTCTACGGGCGACCGTCTCGACTCTATGGCTGTGGCCGGTACAGTACTGAATGCGGCCAATCTTGAACCGGTGAAAGGAATGCTGGTCGGTCTGCATGCCAATCTGGCCGACTCCGCTTTTACCAAACTTCCTTTTGAGCGGGTGGGGCGTACGGACAGTCGCGGACGCTTCTCTATCCGTGGAGTGGCTCCCGGCAAGTATCGCATTTATGCCTTGCAGGATGCCGACCAGAATTTTGCCTATTCCCAGCCGACGGAAGTGATAGCTTTTAATGACTCTATCATCATTCCTTCCATGGAAGAGCGCATGCGCCAGGATACGACCTGGATAGACTCGCTGACAGTAGATACGATTGTAGAACGTCAATATACCCACTACCTTCCGGATGATGTTCTGCTGCGTGCTTTCAAGGAGCTTTCCTTCTCGCAACGTTTTTTGAAGGCCGAACGGTTGACTCCGGAGAAGTTTTCGCTCTATTTCACTGCTCCGGCAGACACGTTGCCTTTATTGAAAGGATTGAACTTTAATGAGGAAGATGCGTTTGTTATAGAACAGCCTACCGGCCGGAACGATACGATTCATTATTGGATAAAGGATTCTCTGCTCTATAAGCAGGATTCCCTGAAAATGAGTATCACCTATTTGTATACGGATAGCCTGAAACGATTGGTACCCCGTACCGATACTTTGAATGTGCTGGCGAAGTTGACATACGACAAGCAGCAGAAGCAGAAGCAGGAAGCGAAGGAAAAGGAACAGAAAGAGCGTGAGAAGAAAAAGAAGAAGTTGAAGGAAGGTGAGGTGGAAGAGCCCGAGCCGACGGAATTCCTGGCTGTAGATGTGTATGCCCCTTCTGCAATCGATGTATATGATTATCTTACTCTGTCGTTTACGGAGCCGGTGGCAAGCATAGATACCACCGCTTTCCATCTGAAACTGAAAGTGGACTCGTTGTGGCAGGATATCCCGTTCGACTTTATGCGCGACTCTTTGGACTTGAAGCGTTATAATCTGTTTGCCGAATGGGCACCCGGCGAAAGCTATACATTTGAAGTGGATTCTGCTGCCATACGCGGATTGTACGGGTTGTTCTCCGACAAGATAAAGAAGGACTTCAAGGCCAAGAAGCTGGAAGAGTACGGGCAGATATTCTTTAATGTGCATGGAGCGGACTCTCTGGCTTTTGTGGAACTACTGGACGGTCAGGACAAAGTGCTGCGCACGGTGCCGGTGGTGGATGGGAAAGCCGATTTCTATTTCCTCAATCCGGGCAAATATGGAGCGCGGCTGATAAATGATACGAATGGGAATGGCGTCTGGGATACGGGAAACTATGCCGAGAAGCGCCAGCCTGAAATGGTTTACTATTATCCGATGGTTCTGGAGCTTAAAGCGAACTTTGATTTGACCCAGGAATGGGATATTAAGGCCAAGTCCCTGGATAGGCAGAAGCCGGACGAACTAAAAAAACAAAAACCAGATGAAGACAAGAAAAAGCAAAACAGGAACAAAAATAACCGCAGTGGCAATAGCAGCCGCAACAGTGGTAGAAAAAGACCGATTTTTTCTTCAAGATGCGTGATACGTTGACTTGTTATGTCAGCGATAGGTTGGAGCCGCTCTACTTCCGTAAAGCGGCGGAGGAGGGAAGCCGCCATACGGTGGACGAGGCTTGGTTCTCCTACTCGGACGGACTGGCGAATGTAAAGCAGAGACGCACCTGGCACAATCCCGTGCGTGAGGCTCAGGAGATGGAATACAGTGATAGTCGCTGTATCTTCGATATGTTGAGCATTTTGGCGCAGGCGCGCTCTTATGACCCTAAAGACTACAAGGTAGGGCAGAAGATACTCTTTCCCATGGCCACGGGACGCAGGGTGGAAGAGCAGACGTTGATTTACCGCGGCAAGGAGGAGGTCAAGGCGAATAACGACACCGTTTACCGCTGCTTGGTATTCTCTTTCGTAGAGTACAAGAAAGGTAAGGAGAAGGAGGTCATCACCTTCTTCGTATCCGATGATAAGAACCACCTTCCCATTCGCTTGGACATGTATTTGAATTTCGGTTCGGCCAAGGCATTCTTCAAGAGTGTCCGGGGCAACCGCTATCCGATGACGTCTGTGGTAAGGAAAAAGTGATGTTATCCCCTTTTCTAAATACACTGGATTCGAAAGTGGCAATCAGTTTTCCCTCCTGGTTGGTGACGTCGATCTGGTAATATCCGGTGGTGCGGCCGATGTAGCGTTCGCGTGCTTCGGCATACAGTACATCGCCCGGTCCGCTGCTGCGCAGGAAGGTGATATTGGACGAAAGAGAGAAGGCCAATGTTCCGTGGGAGTTGGCTGCTGCTGCCAGTGCCAGGTCGGCAAGGGTGAAGATGGCACCCCCTTGCGTACGGCCTCCCGCATTGAGATGCTCTGCCGTGATAACCAGGCGTGCCTTGCTGTATCCTTCCTTTATTTCTATCAGTTCTACACCTGCATTCGTGGCGAAGCGGTCGTTCTTAAAAAACTCTTGTGCGGTCATGGGGAGTAATGATTAATGTTTAGTGATTAATGATTAATGGGTGGAAAATATGTGCTTCCGGACGCAAAAGTAACGATTTTAGCCATTAATTGAATTATTTAGGCGGGTCAAATCTGTACACTTGCTCTACTTTTGCAGCAGGAAAAATCATAAACTCTTAATAAATAAATCCCTTATTATGAAAACAGTCCTCACTACATTGGGAATCTCCCTCCTTGTATTGGCAGGTTGCGCAGGGCAAAAGCAGGCTGAAAGCAACTTTATCCAAGAAAACATTGATAATGCTGTGGCTCAGGAGACAATTCAGACAGACATTATCGAAAAATCCGGTAAAATCCTTAATCCCCGTACCATTGATAAGGATGGGAACATTGTCTATGTACCTATCGACGATTGGTGTTCCGGCTTCTTCCCCGGTAATATCTGGCATATGTACGAGTTGACCGGTGACCAGAAGTGGCTGCCGCTGGCAGAGAAGTATACCGAGGATTTGGATTCGGTACAATACCTTACCTGGCACCATGATGTGGGCTTTATGATTGGCAGCAGCTACCTGAACGGATACCGTTTTGCGGGTAAGGAGGAGTACAAGCCGGTCATCATACAGACAGCCAAATCATTGTCTACCCGTTTCCGCCCTGCAGCAGGCGTACTTCAGTCATGGGATGCAGACAAGGGGTGGCAGGCTGAACGTGGCTGGAAATGTCCCGTTATCATTGATAATATGATGAACCTCGAACTGCTGTTCGAAGCTTCCAATACCTGGAACAGGCTGAAAAGGTCTACAACTTTATCTTCAACAACAAGAATCTTCCGGAAGACTTGGTTCCCTACTGGGATTTCGATGCTCCCAATATCCCGAATGAACCTCGCGATGCTTCGGCAGCTGCCTGCACGGCGTCCGCCCTTTACGAGCTGAGTACTTATCTGCCGGATAAGGGATACAAGGAAACCGCCGACCGGATTATGGAAAGCCTCGCTTCTCCTTCCTACCGTGCCAAGGTGGGTACCAACGGCAACTTCATCCTGATGCACTCTGTGGGCAGTATTCCTCACGGTGCGGAGATTGATGTACCGCTGAATTATGCCGACTATTACTTCCTGGAAGGATTGATGCGTAAAAGAGACTTGGAAAAATGAAAACTCAATTAAATATTTTGTTAGGTGGTTTAGGTTTGTTCGCCTTGCAGGGCTGTAAAGCCCCGCAGGCGGAACAATCCGTCCAGCCGAATGTCATTTACGTTTTTCCCGACCAATACCGTAACCAGGCGATGGAGTTCTGGGGCCAGGAAGGTTTTCGCGAGAAAGTGAACTTTCGGAATGACCCGGTGCATACCCCACGCTTGAATGATTTTGCCCGGGAGTCGGTGGTATTGACATCTGCCATGAGCAACTGCCCGTTGAGCAGTCCCCACCGTGGTTCTCTGTTGACGGGAATGTATCCTAATAAGAGTGGTATTCCATTGAATTGCAATTCGAGCCGTCCCATCAGCTCCCTGCGTGAGGATGCTGTGTGTGTGAGTGATGTTTTCTGCAATGCCGGATATGACTGTGCCTACTTTGGCAAACTGCATGCCGACTTTCCTACCCCCAACGACCCCGAACGTCCCGGACAGTATGTGGAAGACCGTGTACCTGCATGGGATGCCTATACGCCGAAAGAACGTCGTCATGGGTTCAATTACTGGTATTCTTACGGTACCTTTGACGAACACAAGAATCCGCATTACTGGGATACGGAAGGCCGTCGCCACGACCCGCGCGAGTGGTCACCGTTACACGAATCGGGCAAGGTGGTGTCTTATCTGAAGAACGAGGGGAATGTACGCGACCCGAAGAAACCTTTCTTCATTATGGTAGGCATGAATCCTCCCCATAGTCCGTACCGTTCTTTGGACGACTGTATGGAGGAAGATTTCAATCTCTATAAAAACCAGCCTCTGGACAGCTTGCTCGTCCGTCCGAATGCCGACTCCAAGATGCTCAAGGCAGAGAGTGCACGCTACTACTTTGCTTCTGTGACGGGTGTCGACCGTGCTTTCGGTCAGATACTCGATGCCTTGAAGGAACTCGGACTGGACAAGAATACCATTGTCGTGTTTGCCTCCGACCATGGAGAGACCATGTGCAGCCAGCATACGGAAGACCCGAAGAATTCCCCATACTCCGAGTCCATGAACGTTCCTTTCCTGGTGCGTTTTCCCGATAAGATTAAGCCCCGCGTGGACGACTTGATGCTTTCCTCGCCGGACATCATGCCTACCTTGTTGGGTCTTGCCGGTCTTGCCGACTCCATTCCGGCCGAGGTGCAGGGACGCAACTATGCACCGCTTTTCTTCGATGAAAAGGCGGATATTGTACGTCCCACCGGCGCTCTCTACATCCAGAACCTGGACGGTGAGAAGGATGCGGAAGGTATGGTCCGTTCCTACTTCCCTTCGTCGCGCGGCTTTAAATCGGCGCGCTACACGCTGGCGCTCTACATTGACCGCGAAAACCATAAGCTGGTCAAAAGTTTGTTGTTTGACGATGAAAAGGACCCGTATCAGATGAATAACCTTTCTTTGGAAGAAAACCAAGAAGTCGTAAAAGACCTTTGCGCAGAGATGGGCAAAGTGTTGAAAGAAATTGATGATCCTTGGTATAAGGAAGGTATCTTGAAGGATATGATACCTTATTGATTGGAAATGGGTTATAGATAATCCTCCATAAATTGCTTGAACGTTTTTTGCGACCCGCTTCGACTGATAGTGAACTATTTGTCGGAGCGGGTTGTTTGATTCAGAATATACCCCGCAGCAATTGGACAGTATGGTGAATGCCCAGAACTGGAAATTCTTGCTCTCGGATGCCCCCAATCCTAAGGATGTGTTGCTGGATGACCGGTTGAAGTCGGAGCGCTATGTACTCTCCATTCCGTTTTCTTTGAAATCTGCCGCTGTTTCGGATGCGGGTATCATAAAAGGGAAGAACCTGGCACGTTTGTTCTCCACATTGACAGAAGGTTACCAGGATTCTGTGGATTTTAGCCGTCTTCCTATTCCGTTTGCCTGCGTGTCGGAAAATCTGGTGAATGGCAGCGAAGTAGTGTTCCATGAGGGAATACTGGCCACTGCCATGCGTTCCAGCATGTCCATTCCCGGTGTGTTTGCTCCGGTAGACCTGGATGGAATGGTGTTGGTGGACGGTGGAATGGTGAATAACTATCCGGTAGATGTGGCGCTTGCCATGGGGGCCGACTACATTATCGGGGTGGATGTGCAGAGTCCGCTGCTTAAGGCTTCCGAGCTGAAATCGGTGAAAGACATCTTCGGGCAAATCATCAATCTGCAAGGAGAGAAGAAATACCGTGAGAATCTGCGTAATACCGA
>PPYF01066557.1_pt1 | contig 10654 bp, 7 predicted proteins | sample 1559871 | NCBI WGS metagenome assembly PPYF01 (sample SAMN08240021, study PRJNA423297) | Human gut metagenome, whole genome shotgun sequencing project.
GTCAAAGACCTTTTTCACATTATAGGACACGCCCATGCTGCCATCGTCCCGCTGGTACTCCTTGCCCGGTTCCAAGATCGTAATGGCGTCCTCGCCCCGCCTGACATACACGCCGCTGGCCTTCCAGCTGTCGAAGTCGGCCAGCTTGGTAGCTTCTGGGCATTGGGCCGCGATCAGGATGGCGTTGCTCACGGAGTAGAGGTCAAACCGGGCCTGCACATCCAGGTAGGCTTGGAACAGGCCGCCCTCTCTGCCCATATCCTGCGTATAGCTGTCGATCATGGCATAGACACCCTCACGCTCTGCCTGTTTTCTCGCCGCCCAAACCGTCTTGTCAAAGGGCGGTTCCTCCTGCGGGGCAGGCTGATTGGTAAACAGATCATCATAGTTCGGCATACATTATCGCTCCTTTTGTTTTTTGATTTTCTTTTTGGGAGGTGTTTTGTGCTGGAGGGGCTTCTGCCGCCCAGCGTTCCCACTGGCTTTCTCCTCCGCCCGCTGTTTTTGCTCCGCCCTGATTTCCTTCAACGCCTGACGGACAGAAGGGCGGGAACGCTCCATCGAATCAGGGATACCCGGATTGTCGGCCTCTTTGGGCTTTGAGATAGGCGCGGACGGACGGGATTTCTCGGTCCGGCCCATGGTGGGGTTTTCGGCCCTGCCCTCCTCCCTGGCAGGGGATGCCTCCATCGCCGCCATCAAAAACTCATCCACATCCTGATCCGGCTGTGCGCGCTCCGGCGCAGCCGGTCCGCTTTCCGGGGTCGGGGAGAGCATGGTGTCTAAAAATCCATCCATCTCCTGCTCGGTCATCGGCTTCTGGAGACTGACCGCCCCGGATGCCGGCTCTGCCGCGGGCGCTTCCAGGTCGTCTGCCTGCCGCTCCGCCCGGCTCAGCTCGATCTCCTGTTTGACCTGGGCCATATCCACGGTGGCGAGGCCGAACCGTTCAATGATGCGATTGATCTTGCTGGCGTCCTCCGCCCGTGCCATGATGTCGGTCAACCCGTCCGTAGCGTCCCGGTCCTTTAGAACACAGTAGAGTACGCCGTACTTTTTTGCCTCCCGGCAAAAGAGCTGGAGATCACTGTCCTTCATAGCAAACACCTTCAACTCCTTGCCGCTGCGGAGCATATTGGTCAGGCGGGCCTTGCCCGCCGTCTTTTTCTGCTCACGCAGGATGGCATAGAGCAAAATGGCAAGCTGTTTGGCCCCGGAGCCGGCCAGCCTGACCGCTACCTCACCTGTTTCCAGCGACATCCTCACGACTTGTTCCGCCGCGTCGCCTGAATAGCTCATTCTTTAACTGCTCCTTTCGCTCAATTTCCTTTTGCTTCACCAGCTGTCCCAGCTTCTCTCGGACCTGCCCGGAACGCTGGGCGATGCCGTCACATAAGACTACATCCTTTCTCACCGCCCTGATTCTGTCGGACAGGGAACGGATATTCTGTTTCATCTCGTCAATACCTGCGGAGTCGCCCTGCCTGATGAGCCGGCGCAGGTCCTTTCGGAGTTTCTGCCGCTGGGCAGTCAGGGCGTCCACCTCCATCAACGCCGTTTCCCGGTGGGTAGTCAATTCCTCAATCGTTCCAATGCGGTGTTTCCCCAAAAAGCGGGTTTCCGCGTCCAGCCGGTCCAACTTGGCGATGTCCTCCCGCAATAAAAAAGACACCCGCTTGACGGAGGCCGGACGCTTGACGATGATGTGGAGTTCATAACAGTAGCGGAAGTACAGCGCCCGCAGGCCAGTGACGTTCTTCTGGGGCTTTCCCCGCACCCGGTAATACTGGGGCGGGTGATGGACAAGCTCCGGGAACGGTGGCTGCTTGTGAATGTTGCGTAGAATACGCTCCCGAATCTCCTCCAGCGTGTAGCCCTCGCCCAGCTTGTGGAAGCGGAAATAGCCCCTTGCGTCTGGAGGCTTCAAGGCGGGATATTTCAGGGGCTTTCCATCCTTCCCGTGGGTCTTGATTTGATAGCCCATTTCACCCATCACCCGCAGGAAATTCCGTTCTGTGGTGGAAGCGCGGATAGCCCGGTCGATGTCGGCCCGGATAATGCCCCGGTGGGTAGGTTTGCCATGTTTCTCTGCCTGCCATTCGGCATACGGTTTCCCCTTGCCGCGGGGCTGCTCAATGACAGATAGTTCGTATTCCCGGCACAGCCGGTCCGACACGTCCCGCATCTTCGCATAGTCCGCAGGGGAGTTGTAGAACTTGTAACCATCCAGAAACGACACGGAGTTGATAACAAAGTGGTTATGGTAATGCCCCGTGTTGCAGTGGGTGGCTACCAGCACCTCGAAACGGTCGCCCCACAATTCCTCCGCCAGCCGGACGCCGATCTCATGGGCGGTTTCCGCTGTGACCTCATCTGCCCGGAAAGACTGATAGCCGTGATAGCACACCCGGCCATCTGTTTTCCCCCACAGCCGCTTGGTTTCCATGAACTGTGCGGCTGCAATTTCCTCCCGGCAGTTGAGACAGGACACATAACTGCGGCGCTCGGTTTTCATCTCGTCGGCGGCGTATTCCATCACGCCGTCGATGGTGTGGAGCGCCGCCTGCTCCCCGTAACCGGCCTGGGTGGTTTTCTCTGGGTTCCGGGCATAGTCGATCACATGGTCCACGCGGCCCCTGATGGGCCAGAGGGAGGTCACGGCCATTTCAGACCTGCCCCGTAGTGTAAGCGTCCGCAATCATGCGCTCCACAGCCCGGTTATCATCCAGCGCCTTGCGCAGTCGGGGAACATCCAGCATTCCACGGGCGTTGGCCAGTTTCAAAATCTGGTCGATGTTGTAGCCTACACGCCGCACCTCGCCGATCAGCAGAGGGACGTCGGCGGGGGGAGCCTCCCTGACTTCGGCCCCGCACACAGCGCAGCGGATAAAGGCGGCGTTGGTCAAACGCGCTTTCCGCGCTTTCTTCGTCAGGTCGGAGAGTTCATCTTTGGTAAAACGCACTTCAAACCGGCAATTTCGCTTTTTCATAGGTTCCCTCATTTCTTATGGCATGAAAAAAGCACCAACTGATCGCAGTTGGTGCTTTCGTCTGGTATTTGGTTATCTGTCCATGGAGCGGCCCTTTTGCTTTTCCGCCCGCGCGATCTGTTTTTCCCAGGTCTTTGCCGTCTGGTCCCGGAGAAACTGCCGCAGGGGTTCCAATTCCTGCTCCCGGTCCCATGCCTCCAGCGCCTCATAGTAACCCTTGCGGTCCTCCTCGTGGATGACGATGGGGGGATGGTCGCGCAGCACCAGAAAATAATTCATGGCCAGTCGCCCGGTGCGCCCATTTCCATCCGCAAAGGGGTGGATGTTCTCGAACTTAGCATGGAAATAGGCTGCGGCGGTCAATGCGTTCTGCGCAGGGACGTCCTGGATCTCAGAAAGCAACTCGCCCATCTCGTCCGCCACGTCCTCCGGCGCGGCGCCCACTTCCTCACGGCCCGTCACATAGTCGTGGCGCTTGTATTCGCCGGGGCGCTCCCCCAGCTGCCAGCGGCGGGTGTCATAGGTGCCGTGGGTCAACTGGAGCTGCAATTCCTTGACAAACGCCTCGTCCAGCGCCCGCCGCTCCCGGAACGCGCGGAGGAACAGTTCGTTGGCCTCTTTCGCGTTGCGGATTTCAAACAGAGTGCGCAGATCGCCGGTATAGGAGGTCACGCCGTCATGCTCGAAAATCTCCCGCGTGTCGTGGTAGGTGATATTCTCATTTTCCAGTTTCCCGGAGTGGTAGGCGAAAGAAATGCTGTGGCCGTTCAGGGCCTCGGCCAACTCCGCATCCGTGGTGATGTGCTTGCGCTGCCATAGAGCCAGCGCCTTTTCATAGTCGGTCATGGTAGCCCTCCCTGTCTGCAAGAGTTTTCTTCATTATATCACATTTTGGGTGGACTGCATCTATGAATTTTAGCGGGGTCATAGGGGCGGCAAGCCCCTGTCAAGCGGAATCTGTACGGACAGATTCGTTGCTTGTTAAGACAACGCCATCCTCTGCGCCTGCGGCGCAGGGGAACTGGCGGAAAAGAAACCACCGCGCCATGTCCCGCTCCTTTCTGAGCATATTTTTAGCCTGTTCCACCTCATCGGCCATCATATAGCACCGCTCGATCTGCCAGCCATCCGGCCCGCCCTGTTCAGCGGCCATAAAACAATCCAGACGCGCATTGGGGTCTGAACCGTCCAGCGCCGACGCGAAGATAGAACGGCTGCCCACCTTGGACCAAAACGCCTTGTTGTTTCTGGATACCACATAGGTCCGGCTTTCCAGGGAATATTCCCGGGCAAAACTGGCCGGTGAGAACACAATATAGCCGGTCAGGTGTTGCCTATTCCGCTCCGCTGCCCGAAAATACTCCCGCATTTTTTGGTAGGTGACTAACTTCCTGGGATGCATCGCTCATCGTACATATTCCTCCTTTGCCCGATGCAGCCCCAACCGCCGCATCAGGAACTCATTTACATCTTTGCCGCGGGGCGGCGGTTGGTCCAGCACCTCATACTGGCCTTGCATCCCGTTTCTAATTCCTTCCGCAGCGTCGCGTCCCACCGCGTCGTTGTCCAGGTGGAGGTGGATGGTCTGGACGCGGGAATGGTCCTGAAGGTACTGGCTGAGAGCCAGAGGGATGACAAACTCCTGATTCTGCTTGAATACGCCGGCCAGCGAGAGCATGGTGTCCTGCCGCCAGTCCCGACCTTTCATTTTCAGTAGGGTGGCGTAGCTCAACAGGTCAATGGCAGACTCAAACAGGTGGACGCTGGGTGCGTCGGGGCTTTCCGCAATGGCGAAGGAATACCGCTTGTCGCTGCCGGGGGCCTCTCCCTTGAAGTCCCCAACGATGCCCCGCAGGGCGGCGTACCGTGGCTGGCCTGTCTGGTCCCGGCCCACGAATACGACGTTGTGATAGGGCAGACTCTCATATAAACGCCCGGTCTGGATGCAGTAGTCGATCACATCATAGTCAATGCCCCGCCCATGAAGATAGCTGACAACATGGGTAGCGTACCGGCTGGATTGGGGAAGGACCAGCTTCCGGGGTTCCTGCTCCTTCGGCATGGCATGGGCCGCCAGAGGTGGGGGAGAGAAGTTCGGCCCCGCCAGGGCCTCCACCGCCTCGGTAAAGGAAAAGCCCTGGACCTTGATGAGATAGTCCAGGGCCGTTTTCCCGCCAATCTTGCGGGAAAACCAGTGCCACTTGCCGTTACTAATCTTCAAACTGTCGTGGGTACGGGTGCAGTAGGTGTTCCCGCCGAAGTGGACGAGTTCCTGGGGATCAAATCGCTGGAGATAGGTCAGCAGGTCCCATTCCTTAGCCTGAGCGATCTGCTCCGGCGTCACATAGCCCATCTTTACCGCGCCTCCCGCTGGACTTTTTCCTGCTGCTGGTAGGAAATCACCTCAGCGCATCGTTCATAGGCCGCCCTGATTCCCTCCAGATACCCGACTTGGTGGTTGCTCCATTGCCGGAATACATCGGCCAATGGTGTTTTGGATTTCAGCAGCGCCCGGATTTGGGCCTCTGTCAGCACACCGTCTGGCTCCAGTCCCATCAGGATGTCCTCCCGGATGCTGTACTCGCCGGCATGGTTCAAAATCTCATCCGGGGGCTGGGCCACCAACCAGGACTTGAACTTTTGCTGTTCGGCGGCCATCTTGTTATACAGGATGGTTTGCAGTTGATTGGTTGTCATGGTCGTTCACTCCTTTAGAAATAGATATAGCCGGGGGGCTTTCCTTGGAAAACCTCCCGGCTATGTAGAGCGGCGCGGTTCCCCGCGCCGCCAGGACGGTCAGCGTTCCCGGTCTGTCGGACTGCGGACAGATTCCGCAGCGTCGTCGCTGCGGCCATCGTCCACAATCTCGTTCTCCTTCTTGTCTAAATTCAGCAGGATGTTCAATTCGTCCAGACGGGCGGACTTTCTTTTCAGCTCGTCCTCCTGGGGGAAGGGCTTTTCCACCTCCAGTTTGGCGTTTTCGAGCTGTACTTTGGTGTTTTCCAGCTGTTCCCGGCAGGTGCTTATCCGCTCCTCCATGCTCCCCAGCAGATTGTCCAGGCGGAGAATGTTGCCGAAAATATCGGTGCCGAGGGGCGTTGTGTAGTAAAGCGCCCCTTTCAGCGTGACCTTGAACTCCCGGAACAGGCTCTCAAAGGACAGGTCCATAGCAAAGCCCCGGTACTGGCCCAAAGGGACAGGATCGGGGCTGGTCATGGCTTTGCAGGCGGCGAGGATGGCGCTGCCCGCGGCCTTTTTGTCGGTATAGATGGTCCCCTCCACCTCCATGGGGGAGAAGCCGTCCTCGTTGGGGTGGGTGTTGTTCTTCAGTCGGTCCATATCAGAGGTGTAACCCTCAATATACTGCTCATACCTGGCGATCTCCTGGGGCAGTTCTTTGATGATCTGGTCCTCCAGGGCGTACCGCTGGCTGAGGTGGTTGGCCTTCAGGAGCCGGAGCCGCTGCACATCAATGTCCAAGTCCATCTTCTCCTTGATGTGGGGATTGCCGGTGCAGAGGGCCTTAATCTCCGCGTAGGACAGGGCGGTTTCGTCGATGTCCTCCGCCGAGCGCACCGGGCTTTTGCTGGTCATGATCTGCCCGATGAACTTCTGCTTGCCCTCCACCAGCTGATAGAGATAGCTGTCAAAGGTGTTCTCGGTGACATAGGTGTAGATGTCCACCTCGTCATTCTCGTTGCCCTGCCGGATGATCCGACCCTCCCGCTGCTGAAGGTCGGAGGGCCGCCAGGGACAGTCCAGGTGGTGCAGTGCCACAAGTTTCTTCTGGACATTGGTGCCCGCGCCCATCTTCTGGGTGGAGCCGATCAGCACCCGGACCTGCCCGGAGCGCACCTTGCCGAACAGTTCCTTTTTCTGCGCCTCCGTATTCGCGGTGTGGATATAGGCGATTTCTTCGGCAGGTATGCCCCTGGCGATCAGTTTATCCCGCAGGTCATCGTAGATGTTGAAATCGCCGTTCCCCTTGGGGGTAGACAGGTCGCAAAAGGCCATCTGCGTGGCCCGCTGCGCCGAGGTGCGCTGCCAGATAGAAAAGATATTGTCGGCGCAGGCGTTGACCTTGCTGGTATCGCTGTCTGGGAGCAGGGGGTTAAGGAGCCGCTGGTCCAGGGCCAGCTTGCGCCCATCGTTGGTAATGAGCAGCATATTGTCCTCGGTGCTGTCCACCATCCTGTTGCGGACCTTCTCCGCCCGTTCTCCCAGCGCCGCCACCATTTCCTTTTGCTGCTCCGATGGTTTCAGCACGATGTTGTGGTAGTTGGCCTTGGGGACGGGGAGGTTGAGCATATCCGCCGTCTGGATGTCTGCCACTTCCTTGAACATGGACATGAGTTCCGGGAGGTTGTAGAACCGGGAGAACCGGGTCTTGGCCCGGTAGCCGGTGCCCTCCGGGGCCAACTCGATGGCAGTGACAGTCTCGCCAAAGGTAGACGCCCAGGCGTCAAAATTCAGCAGGCCGTGTTCTTCTAGGGCGAGGTACTGCAAATACTTCTGCATGGTATACATCTCTACCATTGTGTTGCTGATAGGTGTACCCGTGGCAAAAATCACGCCCCGGCCCCCGGTCAGTTCGTCCAGATAGCGGCATTTCATATAGAGGTCGCTGGACTTCTGGGCCTCCGTCTGGCTGATGCCGCCCACATTCCGCATTTTGGAAAAGGCGGCGAGGTTTTTATAGTAGTGGGCCTCGTCGATGAAGATGCGGTCGATGCCCAATTCCTCAAATGTCACCACATCATCCTTGCGGCTCTGGTCGTTCAGCTTCTCCAGTTTCGAGTCAATGGACTTTTTGGTGCGCTCCATCTGCTTGATGGAGAACCGCTCTCCGTGGTTGGCTTTCAGCTCCGCGATGCCATCCAGAACCTCCCGCCGCTGCTGTTCCAGAAGATACCGCTGGCGCTCCGCGCTCACCGGGATCTTCTCAAACTGGCTGTGGCCGATGATGATGGCATCATAGTCGCCGGTGGCGATCCTGCCGCAGAACCGCTTGCGGTTCTTGGTTTCAAAGTCTTTCCTGGTTGCCACCAGGATATTAGCGGAGGGGTAGAGCTGCAAATACTCCGACGCCCACTGCTCCGTCAGGTGGTTGGGTACTACGAACAGGCTCTTTTGACACAGACCCAGCCGCTTGCTTTCCTGGGCTGCGGCTACCATTTCAAAGGTTTTCCCTGCCCCCACCACATGGGCCAGCAGGGTATTCCCGCCGTAGAGGATGTGGGCGATGGCGTTCACCTGATGGGGTCGCAGGGTGATCTCCGGGTTGATGCCCACAAAGTTCAGGTGGCTCCCGTCGTACTCACGGGGGCGGATGCTGTTGAATTTGTCGTTGTAGAGCCGCGTCAGCCGTTCCCTCCGGGTTGGGTCCTTCCAGATCCAGTCCCGGAACGCCTGCTTGATGAGCTGTTGCTTGCCCTGGGCGATGGCCGTTTCCTTTTTGTTCAGGACAGGGGTTTTCCGCCCGTCCTCGTCATACACATAGTCGAAGATCCGCACATCCCGCAGGTTCAGAGTTTCCTCAATGATTTTATATCCGTTGATGCGCTCGGTGCCGTAGGTGTTATGGGCCTTGACGTTGCTCTTGTCATAGGATTTGCCCTCGATGCTCCATTCGCCAGTGGCCTGGTAATAATGGACACGGATATTCCTTCGGCAATAAGGCGGGGTGCTGAACAGTTCATACATGAATTGTTCCACAACCGTTGTGGGAAGCCAGGTGGCTCCCAGCCGGACGGCGATCTCACTGGCGCTCAGATCCACCGGCTGCACCCGTTCCAAAGCCTGGACATGGGTGGAAAATGCTGGGTCCTGCTCCGCCATGGCCTTGGCCTGGGCCAGCTTCTCCCGCACATTCCCGGAGAGGTATTCGTCGGCGGTGAGGTACTTTTCCCCGGCGTTGCTGCCATACCCGTGCATGGGATTCAAGAAGATCACGCCGGTCAGGTCAGCGTAGATATCCTGCTCAGTCTTGCCGGTCAGCTCCGCCATATAATCCATATCTACCTTTGCCTTTTCAGCCAGTGACACGGCCAGAGCTTCGGACGCGGTATCTACATGGGTGATCGTGACCCGCTGTTTGATGGTGCGCTTAGTGAACATATCCGCCTTGCGGACAAAGTTGCGCTCATCATCCAGCACCTCCAGGGAGGTCAGGAGGAAGTAGGCGCTGTCCATGCTGAACGCGGAGCTGTTGGCGCGGGAGTTGATCCGCCCATACTTGTCAACAAAGGCGTCGTAAAGGGCGTTCAGCTTCCGCTGCTGGGCCTGAATGTCCTGGTCGGGCCAATCCTCGGTCTGGTACTCAATGAGCGTCCGCACACAGTCCCGTATGCCGATCAGCCCCTTGATACGGTTGGCCGCTGTCACGGATACCTCCACCGGGTTCATGCGGCTGTTTTCCCGGTAGTACACCTTGCCGTCCACGATGGTATAGCTGAAATTTCGCACCTCCGGGTCCGCGGGGATGGACTTGTCCTCGCCCTCGGTTTCCGGGTCGTCCATGACATACTCGGTGATGGAGCCTTGGATATTCTGAATGGCGGCGGCAAGCTGTTCCCCCAGGTCCCGCCCCTCAATGGGCAGGCAGGCGGTTTCCGGCCCATAGGGGCCGCTGATCTCCCGCATTTCGCCCATGACCATCTCCGGGTGGTCAATAAAATACTGGTTCATTTTCAGCCCGCCAGCATCGGTGTTCAGGTGTACCCAATCCGGTTCCTCGCTGGAGAGGGCGTCCCGCTTCTGCAAAAAGAGGATGTCGCTGGTTACATCCGTGCCCGCGGCGTCCTTGAAGGTGTTGTTGGGCAGACGGATGGCCCCCAGCAGGTCGGCGCGCTGGGCAATGTACTTCCGCACAGTGGGGGTATCCTTGTCCATCGTACCTTTGCTGGTGACAAAGGCGATGATCCCGCCCGGCCTGACCTTATCCAGTGTCCGAGCAAAGAAGTAGTCGTGAATGAGAAAATTGTATCGGTCATACCGCTTGTCGATCACCTTGAAGGAACCGAAGGGCACATTCCCGATGGCGGCGTCAAAAAAACTGTCCGGGAGGTCTGTTTTCTCAAACCCCTGGACAGCAATGGACGATTGTTGATAAAGCTGCTGGGCGATGCGGCCGGAGATACTGTCCAACTCCACGCCGTAGAGTTTGGAGTCTGCCAGGGCCTCCGGTCGCATACCGATAAAGTTGCCGATGCCACAAGACGGCTCCAAGATGTTCCCGGTCTGGAAGCCCATGTTTGTGAGCGCCTGATAGATAGATCGGATGACCACGGGCGGGGTGTAAAAGGCTGTCAGGGTGGATTCCCTGGCTGCGGCGTACTCGTCCTCGGTCAACAGGGCTTTCAGCTCGGCATACTTGCTGTGGCGCTCGTCAAAGCAGTCGGCCAAACCGCCCCAGCCCACATACCGCGCCAACACCTCCTGCTCCTCCGGGGTGGCAAGCCGGTCCTCGGCCTCCAGCCTTTTCAGCAGGCGGATGGCCCGGACATTGTTGTTGAACCGCTCTCCCGGCGTTCCCGTGCCGATGGCGTCATCGGTGATGTAGTACTCATGCCGGTCTGCATTAGGGACTTCAGGATGGAGGACAAAGGGGGACACCTTGGCCCTGCGCTGGGGCTGGGGCGGGGCCAGTGGCGGCTCCTTACCAC
>PPYF01270525.1_pt1 | contig 10654 bp, 8 predicted proteins | sample 1559871 | NCBI WGS metagenome assembly PPYF01 (sample SAMN08240021, study PRJNA423297) | Human gut metagenome, whole genome shotgun sequencing project.
GGGGTGTGATAGGAATGACATAATATCTGTTGTTCAAGTTGTTTATAATCTTTTTCACTGAGATATTGATACAAATTGGTGAATTCTAGTTTTGTTTTTAATGTATATATACTATAATTGCGCATACTCATCTCCCATTATTTCTGATTTGAATTCTGTTTGTGGCAGTTTTGTGATGATGTTATCCATGGAAAATAGAGCTATTTTCTTATCAGGGTAAATATTGCCTTCTAAACGAAAAATGTTAAATTTCTCCCAAGAAAGGTTAAGCTTGGAAAGTGAATATAGTAATTCTCGGCTGTACAATTCATAACTGTTACCATTGATGACAAAATAATCCTTAACTTTATGTGCCAATTTATCCTCTGCACAACTAGCCTTTATACCTATCATTTTTTGATCAGGATTAACAAGAAGTTGAATATATTCTGGGTTACCAATTTGACGGAGTGTATTGCGGTGGATTCGTATACGATTCTTTTTAAAGTCAATACATATTAGTGGATGGGAAGAGTGTTTGTTGTTCATAGGATTTTTCCTCACTTTCTGTTGTTGATGGTTCTTTTGCTTTTTCTATGGATTTATCAGTTGCCTTCTTCTTTTCTTGTATGTCAAATACTGCGTAGCCTTCAAATATATTGACTTGCATTGATTTTTGATGTTCTTCCACTGGAATACCGAACTGATTCTTCCATTCTTCAGGATAAGAAGGTGTCCTAGCAGTGGTTACAGTTCCATTGTCTTTTAGTGTACGAGGAAATATTTCAGGTGAAGTTAAATCGAAAATGAACAGTATTTCATTGCCAGAACGAATTAGTTTGCCGAGAATCTTGTACCGATAATTAGGATTCCAGTCCATGAGAGATATCACTTTAGCAAAGAAAATTCGACAGGTGATTTGTTTTGGCGAACGCTTTTTTCCAGAGGAACACCAACGAAAAGAGTCTTTTTCTTCTTCTCGACAGGGACGGACAGCCAGTTTTTTTTCAATGGGATTGACTAATATTTGCACATATTCGACATCGGGTAGTTTTTTTATGCAGGCAGTATTTACAGATACCTTGTAGTTATTAAATGTAAACGAAGGTTCGTAAATATGAGCGAAGAATTCGCCACGTACAACTTGATAACCGTCATAGCTGAAAGAATCATCGTCAATGACTTCCATTTGATTTGAGGGGCTGGGTGCGACTGTTATTGGCATAAGTGTGTTGATTTTCATCATATCAGAAGGTTCTGTAGTCATATTCCATTGATTTATAGGTTGCTCGCTCATTGGGTGTCTCCTTTAATTTCTGTAATAATATTCTTTATATTTTGTATAATGGTTTCTTTGGGAGTGGTTTGTAGCTCGGGTTCTTTATAAGGTTTACTTTCTGAAGCAGTCTGCCAGTTTTTGTCCGCTGTAAATTCTGTTAATTCTGGCGCTTGAGACTGAGTATAGTAATTATTACCGAAGCTATTCATCCAGTCGGCAGGATAAGCTAACACACTCTTAGAATCAGATATTGTATCAGGCGTGTTATTGTTGGGGGAGGATACGTCGTTGGTATTTGTCGGTATTCGTATTTCTGTATCGTCCATGTTAAAAATAAGGACATTTTCATTGTCTTTTTGGTGGGCAACTCCTAATATTCTATATTTGCATTTTTTGTCCCATTTAAATATCTCGTATAATGTTGGCAAAAATGCAGCGCCGGAAATTGGTTTTGGAATAAGTTGACCATCTTTGAGACGTGACCACTGCACTTTATTTTTTGTTTCAGAGGAACATGGTCGGATAGCAAGTAGTTTTGAGCTTGGGTGTATTAGCAGTTCGACAAATTTTATGTTTGGAAATTTCCGTATAGCATCTTTGTTAAAAGAGATCTGTTTATATGAAAAAGAAACAGAAATCCGACCAACAGAGGAGAAAAATTGTCCTCTGGCAACTTCATAGTCTCTTAAATCGAAGGAACCGGCGGAAGCAGTAATTGTATCAGGTACATTCATATTTGTCGGTTTAAGGACGCTTTGAGATGCTTCAAAGTAGTCTCTGGTTTTAAATCCAGACCATCTTGGATTAATGCTTATAAATCCACTTAGAGAGCCTTCTTGTATCACATGTAATTCTGGTAAAATCTCTTTATTTCCATATTTCGCATTTGTAATTAATTTTTGAACAGCTATGAAATCATCTCGGGAGATAATAGCTTCGTGATGTCCGACTTTTCTGTATTGATTACGGTCTTGATTGTTTTTCCTTGATTTATGGTCAAGATAATTCGGAGTCCATGTTTTTCTCGCCAGAACATCCCCACAATGGCGTTCATTTTGAAGGATTTGTAGTATGGTACTGGATGACCAGACATCATTATTCTTTTTTGTTTTACAACCGAGTTCTGTCAAAGAATCAGCAATTTGTTGAGTACTGCTTCCATTCAGATACATATAAAAAATAAGCTGCACAATTTTAGCTTCATGTGGATTGATTACAAGATCTCCATTTTCGTCTTGGTCATATCCGAGCAGAGGAGGTGTAAGGAATATTCCCCGACGAAAACGCATTTCAATGGAAGAATTCATAATTTCACTTTTGGTATGACTTTCTTCTATGATTAAATCAATTTTTCCGGCTTCACAATCTTCAATCATTTTTTTGAATGCATCTCTATGTTGAAGCGAAGTGCCGGAAATGCCTTCGTCGGCATATATTTCTACAAGCATCCAATTCGGATTTTTATTTACTACATCCTGATAATGATTTTTCTGCAATTCATATGAGGATGTTTGGCGTGGATCATCCGTAGATACCCTTGCATATACAGCTACTCGTAGTTTTTTTTCTGTTTTAAAAATATCCTCTGGTGGAAGTGCCGGAATTACTTCCAGTTCTTCTGGATCAATACCTTTGTATCTTTGCCGAATTCTGGCTTTCTGTTCATCAATATTACTGCTTCGTTCTTCACTTTCTTTCATCAATAGCGACATCCTTTATAGTTGATATAACTATCATAGAATTTTTGGATTGAAAAAGACATAAACCATCGGTTAAGTGATTAACGGATGGTTTATGTAGAAATAGATATTTGATTGTTATTGAATGATTTAATAATCATTCGGGTTATCAGCATCGTAATTGTGTTTTGAGGATAGATGCCAATCATTGATTCGTAAAATGTTTTTTATGGCTGAAAGAACCTCGAATATGTAACGTTTTTCAGTGCTGGTACAATCTGCCATTAATAAATCAATGTCAGTTTGATATTCAGTAGGATTGTATAACAAGTTCCCATAGAGTAATTCATCAATAGTAATTTCAAGTGCGTTGCTAATTTTGATTAAAGATTCTAAACTGGGTTTACGCTTGGCATTTTCTATATAGCTTATATAAACAGTAGAAAGATCAGCAATTTCAGCCAGCTCCTCGGCAGATAATCCTCGTTGTTTGCGGGTTTCTCTTATACGTTTGCCTATAAGTGCATAATTTATTTCCATGTCCTCACCTCCTTTCCATCACAACTTGACTTTTTTGTGTTGTAGATAGAAAAAATGGTGAGCTACACAACAGTAATTGGTTGTATAAAGAGAAGTATATCATATGTATATAGCAAAAAGAAGATTGTCGATTGATGGGAGAAAAAGGCGATGAGTTGTAATTGAACAACAGCGAAAAAAGGGTTATCATTTATGTATTAAAAATTATGTCTGGGAGGAAAATACATGGCAGATAAAGAGGAAATCAAAACACTGGAGGAATTAGAGGAAAAAGGAAGAATAATGCGGGGAGTACAAAGAAAAATTCCGGCAGATGTGCCAAGAAAATAAAATGATAAAGGGTTCGACAGTGCTGAAACTATATGATAAAATTGAAGAAATACAAAGAGAATATGAGCATTTAGATAATAAGCTGACATTAATGGAATACAACTTTATATAGTTCTATTTTTTTTGTTTTAATACTACTGTTTCCCTTAGTAAATACTTGTAAGATACATCTCTAATATTTTTTCGGATTTCTAGTTACAATTAAGGTAACTACTATCGGAAAGAGGTGTATTTACTTGCGTACAGAGGATTATATTGCGGACAATATTATAGCTTTATGTAAAAAACGTGATATGAGTAAATATCGGCTGTCACAATTGACTGGTATATCTCAATCTTCGATTGGAAAAATAATTGCTAAAGAAAGTTTACCCACTATGCCTACTGTAGAAAAGATATGTGATGCACTGGGAGTAACAATGGCACAATTCTTTGCCGGAATGGATGTTCCAGTAAGCTTATCAGAATCACAACAAGAGGTTCTGAATATTTGGAATAATCTTGATGAAAAAGAACAGAATGTAGTGATACAAATGCTCCGGGGACTTCAAAAATAAAGGAAACAGTTGTAACGAAAATGTTGACTGTTTCTTTTTTTATGGAGTTGGGAGATTATGGTGATTGAAAAGAAATATTATGATATTGCACAGCGTGAATTGGAAGAAATGCAAAGAGAAATTAATGCAGAAAAAGCGCAAATGTCAGAAGAAGAGATACTAGAGGATAAAAAATGGCATGATGAACAATTGGAAACAATTATAAAAAAGGCAGAAGCTCATATGCGTTGTTTTAAGAAAATTCCAGATCCTCAAAAAGTAGTGAAATTCACTTTTTTACAAAAAGATGCATTGGAAATTGCACGAAATATGCAGATGAATATAAAAACTGAGCGTAAAGAAGATGATTTATGGGGGACGATAGAAATGTCATTTAATAATATGTGGTTTTTAGATTCGGCTCCTAGTGAATGGAAAGATATTTGGAATAACTTGATGAAAGAAGCTCAGAGAGTGTATATAGAAGCAAAAGATAACATGATCATGTATCAATATTATTATGATTTGGCGGTAGAAGTTCCTTGTGTGTAGACAAAATACAAATAATGATATACTGTGGATATGATATGTAAAAATAGTCGGAGAAAGATTTGTGAATGCACGATTATTTAGGAGGAAAAAAGCATGACCTTACGGTATTTGCTGTTGGAATGCCAGACATTTGAGCCGTACCAGCTTCCGCAGCAGCCGCATTTTATTTAAGTGGAGAAGATGTGTACTCCACTGTGGTATTTCTTGCCTCGACCTCGCTTCAATATCTCACGTTGGACCATCTCGAACACTTCCGGCTCGATAATGGCTTCGTGGTTATTCTCTACATAGTATTGTGGAATTTCTCCCTCATTGACTTTGGTCTTCTAGGTAAGAAAGTCAGTGGTGTAGGACTTCTGTAGAAGAGCATCACCTTTGTACTTTTCGTTTGAGAGAATGCTTTTTACAGCTGATTGATTCCAGTTTGTCTTTCCGCCCGGTGTCAGAATGCCGTCATCGGTGAGCTGTTTTGCTATCCCGTGATAGGTCATTCACTGAAGGAACATACTGTAAATTCGTTTGATGGTAACGGCCTGTTCTGGAGTTACTACAAGGTTTCCGTCAAGACCACAGTCGTAGCCAAGAAATCTCTTGAATGGAACAGTGACCTTACCGTCAGCAAATCGCTTTCTCTGGCCCCATGTACAGTTCTCTGAAATGGAGCGGCTTTCTTCCTGTGCTAGTGAGGACATGATGGTAAGCAGCAGCTCGCCTTTGCTGTCGAAGATCCAGATGTTCTTCTTCTCGGAATGTATATAGTACAAAATATCTTTTTTATAACACTATATATCGTGGTTTTCTTTGGATATATCGCATAGATATTGTATTATCTTCAAGTATCATCAAGCGACTTTTGCCTATTTAAGCGACAAAAATATATCTTCGAATTGTCAGACTATAATTGAGAAACAGCCGTAAATATAGTATAATGCCAATTGAATTATTATACCTGAAAGGCGGTTGTACATATGAATGATGTAGAACAGCGTGTGGCGGCGAAAGCCTTTGCCGCATACTGGAAAGATAAAGGATATGAGAAAGGGGAAAGTCAATCTTTTTGGCTGTCACTACTGCGTGACGTTTTCGGGAAAGAGCACCCGGAACAGTTCATACTATTTGAAGAACAGGTGCACTTAGATCATACAAGTTTTATTGATGGCAATATCCCAGAAACAAAAGTTCTGATTGAACAAAAAGGACTGGGCAAAGATTTAAGAAAGCCTATCAAGCAATCAGACGGCACGTATTTAACCCCATTTCAACAGGCAAAACGCTATATAACAGAATTACCGCTGTCACAACACCCGCGTTGGGTCGTTACCTGTAATTTTGAAAAGTTCCTTGTATACGATATGGAACGCCCCGGCGGAGAGCCGGAAGAAATCCTGCTTGAAAATCTCGAAAAAGAATATTATCGGCTTCAATTTTTAGTGGATAGCGGCAACGAACACTTAAAGCGTGAAATGGAAGTTTCCATTGCTGCAGGTGAAATTGTCGGCTTGCTCTATGATGCATTTGCAAAACAGTATGCAGACCCTACAAGTGAACGTGCTATGAAAAGCCTTAATGTGCTTTGTGTCCGGCTTGTATTCTGTCTGTACGCAGAGGATGCAGGCATATTTGGCGGGCGCGGTATGTTCCATGATTATTTAGCGGAATTTGACGCACGCAAAATGCGGCGTGCTATCACAGACCTTTTCAAGATACTTGATACAAAACTCGAAGATCGTGACCCGTATTTAAAAGATGATTTCCCGGAATTAGCAGCTTTCCCATATGTCAACGGCGGATTGTTTGCAAATGAGGATATAGAAATTCCACCCTTTACCGATGAAATCCGCGATTTGTTACTAACAAAAGCAAGTTCTGATTTTGATTGGTCGGAAATCAGCCCTACTATTTTCGGTGCGGTATTTGAAAGCACCTTGAACCCGGAAACAAGACGTTCCGGCGGAATGCATTATACTTCTATCGAAAATATTCACAAGGTTATTGACCCGCTGTTTTTGGATGAATTAAAGGCGGAATTTGAGGAAATCAGAAATATTGCTGTAAAGCGTACACGGGAAAGAAAACTGCAAGATTTTCAAAAGAAGTTGTCAACGCTTACGTTCTTAGACCCCGCCTGCGGCAGCGGAAATTTTTTAACGGAAACTTACCTGTCGTTGCGTCGTTTGGAAAATGAAATCTTACAGGAATTACAAGGCGGTCAGATGGTTTTAGGCTATGACAATATGAACCCGATACAGGTTTCTATCAGTCAGTTCTACGGTATCGAAATCAATGATTTTGCCGTAACCGTTGCAAAGACTGCATTATGGATTGCTGAAAGTCAGATGATGAAAGAAACAGAAAGTATTGTTTTGATGCATCTTGACTTCCTGCCGCTGAAAACGAATGCATTTATACATGAGGGCAACGCACTTCAAGTTGATTGGGAAAGCGTTATTCCGAAATATCAGCTTTCATATATTATGGGAAATCCGCCTTTTGTAGCCCGCGCCGGAAGAACAAAAGCTAAAGATTCATCTTCAAAAGGAATGTTAGATGATACACAGAAAACAGATAGGCTTAATGTATTCGGTGAAGATTTAGGAAATGTTGACTATGTTGCTTGTTGGTTTAAGAAAGCGGCTGTTTTCACCAAAAATACAGCAATCAGATGTGCCTTTGTTGCAACCGATTCAATATGTCAAGGGCAACAGATTTACCCTATTTGGAAAAACATTTTACAAGACGATATTTATATCAACTTTGCATATAAGTTTTTCAAATGGAATTCCGAAGCGGGTAAGACAGCAACTGTTTATGTTATTATTGTTGGTTTTTCACATATTGAAGATAGAGAAGCCCTTTTGTTTTCAGGTGATAGAGTTATAAAAGTACCACATATCAGTCCATATTTGACGGCAGCTGAGGATATTCTAGTTTCATCAAGAAATAAGCCTTTGTGTCAAGTGCCTGTATTTAAGATGGGTAATCAGCCTATTGATAATGGAAATTATCTTTTCACTAAATCTGAAATGGATAATTTTGTTGAAAAGGAGCCAAACAGCCAAAAATATTTTAGACAATGGCTAGATGGGGCAGGTTTTCTAAATAATACATTTAAGTATTGTTTATGGTTGGGTGGATGTAGCCCAGCAGAATTAAAAGCAATGCCTGAATGTTTGAAACTTGTGAAAGCAGTTAAAGAATACAGAGAAAAAAGTAACCGTAAATCAACAAAAAAACTAGCAGATACACCGACAAGATTTCAGACAGAAAATATGCCGTCTGGTAATTATATTGCAGCCCCTGAGGTTTCATCGGGAAATAGGCGATATATTCCAATGGGATTTTTGGATGAAAATACATTTTGTAGCAACAAATTACGTCTCATGAGTGGCGCAACACTATTTCATTTTGGCGTTTTGCAATCAAATGTGCACATGGCCTGGACTAGAACCGTATGTGGATACTATGGTCCTAGTTACCAATATTCAATAAATATTGTATACAATAATTTCCCATGGCCTACCCCTACAGATGCACAAAAGGCAAAAATAGAACAGACAGCACAGGCTATTCTTGATGCGCGAGCACTTTACCCCGATAGCAGTCTTGCAGAACTTTATGATGAAGTTTTAATGCCGCCGGAACTTATCAGGGCACATCAAGCAAATGATCGTGCGGTTATGGCTGCGTACGGCTTCACAAAAGGAACGCCGGAATTTTCAAGTGAATCTGCCTGCGTTGCGTCCCTTATGCGAATGTATCAAGAATTGACAAAGTAATCATCTTACCCGGCGGCTGCAATATAGCTTTAAATCTGCTTTGTAGCCCTCGAATACATCAACCCGCGTTATATAGTACAAAGGGACAAAATAAACCAGGTTTACTTTTGTGTGCGAGCGGACTTTATACATTATATGACGTACTTCAAAAAAATGATTGGAACGAACATGAAATAGAAAATCGTGCAAAATGGCTCTTAGCTAATGCACAGAATATTTGGAAAATATAGAGTATTCCAAATCCATAAAAGCTGAATGAAAACCAATATGGGAATTTTACAGGTGATACAAAATTTGTAAAATTTTCATATTGGTTTTTTGTGATTTGTAAAAAATCATAAATTTGGATACTGAGTAAGGTTATGGATTTTGGATTTTTATGTATTTTTCAATTTTGGATAAGGCTCCGAAATTGGTAATTTTGCGGAAGTGTATCCACACTTCCTGTCCTTGCTGTTTTTAAAATCACATAGTGATTTCACAGGGATATAGAGATATTTAGTCTATTTTATATCCCTGTGTTGTGACCGGAAAAATTCGGGGAACCAAGTGTATATTTATGCTGAATGTGAGGAACTAGGGAGCACAATCCTCAGCAAGAATCCTACGTCCGGAAAATATTATATTGCTAAAATAGCGATATGGTATTACCGGGGTGGATCTTGCTCTAGTGTATACTGAGACCTCGGCATAAATAGAAAAATGGGTTTGGGGAATCCCCAGCAAGATGAAAACCTGATATGATATTGGTGAATATGATGTTAAATACGGAGCATGGAAAATATATCAAATAATGTATACGAATAATCTAATTAAGGGTGGAAATTTATTTACAGATAATGACATCGTTAAAAAAGGCGGAAGACCATATATTAAATGTCAATTTATACATAATGGAAAGTCCACGGAGGAAATGAGGTTTAGTGGCGAAACGGATTTTAACTTTTCTACCCAAAAGAAAAGAGAATTATGTAGAAGCAGATATGAAAACTATAAAAAAATTTTAGAACGTGATTTAGCAGGTGAAGGAATACTAGAAATATATTTGGAAATGCTGAATGAATGTTCCCAGATGTATCATTCACAAGATAATATATCTATAATGCTTCAATCAGGAAATATGCAGGGAGCTAAGGGAGCTATCGGACTAGATAGATTAGATGTTTGGCTTCTTATTTTGGATATGAAATATAGATACAATATAAATATGTTACAAAATCACTGTACAATGGAGAATTGTTCAGAAATTGAAAAGTATTTAAATTTGTTTGATGATGTATACGATTATGCAAGCACCATTTATCATATAAATAGTGAACTGGTAGATAAACTGATTGAATCTGGGAAAAGACCATTAGATTCAGCTACAAATATAATCACATATATGTCATTGGCAAAAGAATTTTGGAATCAAAAGCACGCATTTATTGAAAATCAACTAAAATATAAACAGTGATTTAATCGAAAAGAAAATGCTAGATTTGTCGATGCAAGTATAATGAATAGAAGTGCCCATTACATTTTTGTGATGGGTGTTTTTTTGAAATCCACTTTTATTCATTTTTGAATAAAAGAATTTTGAATCTGCAGCCGATAGAAGCAGATGGTTATAAAAAGCTTTTGATAACTATGAGTGAAAAAACAGATAGCTGCGAAAATTTATTATGAGCTAATAGCAGAATTTGATATTTTGTGATATTGAGGGTATGGGGAATCATAATCTCCATTAAGTACGTCAGAGAATCATAATCCAGAAATGGGATTTTGAGTTACTCTAGGCGATACTTGCTTTAGAAAACGATTTGCCATAATGAGTTAGAACATGGGAGGAAAAAGCGATAAAAACAGAGAGAGCCATAAGCAACTCTCTCTGTGATAAAATCAAAAAGTTATAGTATCAGTGATTCGGTAAGATTACAAAAATCCTTAACAGGAATATTTTCTTTAAGTGGTAAAGCTGTCTCTAAAAAGGTTTCGTCTGCA
>PPYF01507664.1_pt1 | contig 10652 bp, 4 predicted proteins | sample 1559871 | NCBI WGS metagenome assembly PPYF01 (sample SAMN08240021, study PRJNA423297) | Human gut metagenome, whole genome shotgun sequencing project.
GCAGAGCGCATCGACATTGGCGAGGCCTTGGCAACCGAGTGGCTGCCCGAGGTTCACACGGCTATCTTTGCCTCGGCGACCATGACGGTGTCCAAAAGCTTTGAACACTTTAACCACGCGGTCGGCCTCGATCGCATCGGTGCTTCAACATCCTCATCGCTGCACTTGGATTCGAGCTACGACTTCGATTCGAACATGGCTGTAGTCGTTGCGGGCGATATCCCCGATCCGCGCGATCGTGAGAGCTATCTTACGGCGCTCGAGCGCGTGCTGGTCGACGCCCATCTTGCCATGGGCGGATCGGTGCTCACGCTGTTCACCAATCGGCGCGACATGGAAGACCTGTACGCCCGCGTTGAGCCCAAGATGGCCCGTGCGGGTCTGGAACTCAACTGCCAGCAGCGCAACTCATCTCCTCGTCGCCTGCGCGACCGGTTTATCAACGAGCCGACCTCGTCGCTTTTTGCGCTTAAGGCCTTCTGGGAGGGGTTTGACGCCAGCGGCGAGACGCTGCGTTGCGTCATCATTCCCAAGCTGCCGTTCTCGAGCCCCACGGACCCGCTCTCGTGCGAGCGCAACCTGCGCGAAGACCGCGCTTGGGCGCGCTATTCGCTGCCCGAGGCGGTGCTCGAGGTCAAGCAGGCGGCCGGCCGCCTTATCCGCTCGTCGACCGATTGCGGCGTGCTGATTCTGGCCGACCCGCGCCTGGTGACGAAGGGCTACGGAAAGAAGTTCTTAACGTCGCTGCCTACGAGCTCCTACCAGCGCATCGAATCGGCGCAGATCGGTCACTATCTGCAACTGTGGCGCGCACGTCACGAGCGGCGGCGCTAAAGCGGACAGACGAGGGTTTTTGCCATATCGCACAGACTCTTTGACAGGGCGGGGTCATCCAAGATGCGGATGGCTCCGCCCGCTGCGATTATCTGGCTCAGTAGCCAACGCTCGGAGCCGTAATGCACGGTTACCGTTGCCATGTCTGCCCCGCTGCGCTCGATTAGGGTGATGCCGGCCCAGTCCAGATGCTCCGTCATATCGAATGGCATCAAGAGCTTTGCGCTACGCTGCGTCCGGGCAAGGGAATCGTGGAGGGATGCGACGCCCGGTGCGTGAGGCACGACGGAGTCTTCCGTCAAGGTGAGTCCCTCGATTTTATCCATGCGATAGGTGCGCTGCTCATCGACCGCGATGTCCCAGGCAATCAGGTATGTTTGGTCGCCGTTTACCGTAATGCGCAAGGGGTCGACCAGACGCTCGCGTGGCCGCGCATCGTCCATCGAGCGATACGAGATGCGGCAGCGAACACCGTCCTGAATGGCGCAGCTCAGCTGCTGCCAGTGCGACCCGTGGTTGACGGTGTCAAAGACGCGCTGGTTATAGCCGAGCTCTTCGGGCAGAAGGGCATGTCGAATCCGAGCTGCCGTCTGCGGCTCGATCCCCAACGATTCAAGTTCATGGTTGAGCACAGCGCCCTCGGCGGCACTCAGGCGCAGCGGTAGCACACGTCCGGCGTCACCGGTGAGGACCACACGCTCGCCGTGGCATTCGCAGATGATGCGCGCACCCGATTCTCGGTCCGCGAGCGTCGAGACGATCTCGAGAATCTCGTCGAGCGATACTCCCGTGATGTCAAAGCGGCCGCAAATTTCGGTTCGTGTCATGCCGCTCTCGCCGGCGGCGTAGAGGGCCTCCATGATGTCGATGGCGCGCGAGAGTCTCTGCTCGCTGGTGAGTTTACGCACGGGCATGCTCGTGCACCGTCCTTTCAATGAGGTGGTTCCACGCCTGCTTGAGCGATTTGGGGGCCATGGGCCTCATGCCGTCCATGGCGTGGGCCATGCAAAATGAGGCGGCGGCTTCAAGGTCGCGCACGTCAACGGTCCAGATCCATCCCGCATCGGTGTGTGCGAGCTCACCTCGCCCGCGCGTGAGGCCGTTGATCATATCGATCTGCGTCTGAGGGGCGAACGAGAACGTGGCTGCAACGGGCGGTCGGTCGGCGAAATCGAATTCAAAGAACAGATAGTCGTTGAGATTGAAGTCCGCAGGGATGGCGTAGGCCTTCGAAGGACGCCAAGCGCGAACGATACGGTCGCAGCGGAATGTCCTGATGTCGTCGGTGACATTGTCGAGGCCGCAGAAGTACGCCACGCCCTCGCGTTCGAACATGCCGTAGACACAGACGGTACGTTCTTTCTGCTCGCCGCGTCCGTTCTGATATAAAAATCGCAGCGCGCATCGCTCGGCAAAGGCGCTCCATACCGCATCGACGGTGGGAGAGCGGCGAATCGGTGTTTCGTCCACCGTCGTCCCACCGGTGAGGTAGGCAATCTTGGAGCGAATATCGGCAAGCGGTGCGGCAAAAGTGGATGAGCCGGCCGCTAGCGTCTGGTCGATGGCGTTGAGCAGGATATCGGCGTCGTCTGCGGTGATGAGGCCGCCTGCAGCAAACGTGTGCTCGCGGTCGATTGTCCACGAGCTTTCCTCGGTCTCCTGCGCACCGGCGGGGCGAACCTCCTTGATTAAGATGCCACGCTCGAGCAGTTTGTCACGATCGCGCCGAAACTTGCGCTTATCCGAGTCGATATTGCCCGAGCCATATCCCAGGTCGGAATCCAAGACGATCTGCTCGGTCGTCAGCGGTTCGGGGGAGCTGTTGAGCACAAAGAAAAGATTGAGGATGCGCTGAGCCGTTTTATCGAAACCGGGCTCCGAATTCCCCTTTTTAATTGTTGCGGTCGCGTCGCTTGCCGTCATAGAGTCCTCGCATGAGAAGGTGGTTTGCTGCCATGATTTTAGTCCGATATGGAGATTAGGCTATATCCTTGTCCGCTCGAGGCGTTAAGATGGCCCGAATTCGGTCGTTTGCGCTCGCTCGGGGTATACTTTCGACTATATACGGTTCTAATGTGCATGCATTGGGCCTATTTGTCGGATTATGGATGTGGAGCGCACATGGCGAACACCCAGAACTATATTAACCACCTGCTGCAGAACACCGGCATTACGCCGGCATGCAGCGAAGAAGAGCGCTTGGCTGCCGAGGATATCGCTCAGATCTTCCGCAACCACGGCTTTGATCCCGAGGTTCAGGAGTTCAATGCCCCGGCGCCCAGTAGGCTGGCATTTGCCGTTACCGGTATTCTTGCGTTTGCCGGCGCCCTGCTGATGGGCATCGGCGGCGGTATCGGCTTGGTCGGCACCTTGCTGGCCATTGTCGGCGCCGTTCTTTACGTGCTCGAGCGCACGGGCCACCCCGTGGTTTCGCGCCTGGGCAAGACGGGCGTGAGCCAAAATGTCATCGCCTACCACAAGGCCTCGGGTCCGCTCGCGTCTCCGCGCAACCGCCCAGTGGTCGTTGTCGCACACTACGACTCTCCCCGTGCTGAGCTGCTCGCCCGCGAGCCCTATGCTTCGTATCGTGCGCTCATCGCCAAGCTGTTGCCCGTTGCCACGGTTGCCCCTGCTGCCGTTGCCATCCTGCGTATCCTGCCGCTCCCCGGCGCGCTAAAGGTTCTGCTGTGGATTGTCGCGATCCTCGCTTCCCTCGTTGCACTTGTCAACGCGGCAAACATCATCTCTAACCGCCACATTCTTCCCTATACGTCCGGCGCGGTGTGCAACAAGTCTTCTGTCGCCGCTATGCTCGGCGTTATGGACAACGTTGCTCCCTTCCAGGGCGAGAACGAGTTTCCCGACGATGTTCCGTTCGATACCTATTTTGGGGAGCAGAAACGTCGTGCCGAGGAAATGGCGCGCGCGGCGGCGGAGTATGCCGCGGCCCAGCAGCAAAACGACTACGGCAACACCATCGAGTACGAAGAGCCTACCTACGCCGAGGACGAGTTCGGTCAGCCGATTGCTCCCGACGCTCAGACCGAGCCCGAACAGGGTGAGGCTTTCGACGAACAGATCGAGGGCTTTGAGGGTGCGTCTGCTGACGAGACGCTGATTGGCGCCATCGTGCCCGAGGATCAGAATCAGGCTGTCCAGGCCGAAGAGTTCAATGACGAGGTTCCCGCTGCTGAGCCGGCGGAGGAGCCTGCTGCGGCTGAGCCCGAGCCCAAGCTCTATCGCAATGCCGCCGGCAACATCCGCTTTGGTTCGGATGCCATCCGTGCGCTCGGAATGCTTCCCGAGTCCTGCACGCTCGATTACGAGGAGGGCGAGGAGCCGACGTTTGAGCCCGAGCCTGCCCCCGTTGTCACCGTGGATGATGAGTCTGCCGCGGTTACCGCTGCCGTTGCCGAGCCCGAGGCGGTGTCCGCGATCGATCCCGCGGCAGGACTGGACATTTTGGCTCCCGCCGCGCCGGCGCAAGACGTTGCGGACGAGTCTGATGACGATTACGTTGAACAGCCGAGGCGCGTGTCTTACGAGAGCGATACTGATTTCTCGGCCGAGATTCCCGCGGCAACGCCCCATGCCGATATTGCATCCGCGTTCTCTTCGATTGGCGCCAGCGCTTCCAACTTCTTTAAGGGCGCGCTTGCAAAGGGCAAGAAATTTGTCGACGATTTCGAGGAGAAGCGCGCTGCCGCACGCGAGGCTGCCGAGCAGGAGGCTATCGCTCAGCAGCAGGCAGCCGAGGCGGCACGTGAGCTCGCGGCGCAAGAGTTCGAGCAGAACGAGGCTATGCAGTCCGTGCCCGTCGACGCTGCCGAAGCTACAACGTCCTTTGAGTCCCAGCAACCGGCGTCCGCGGATGTTGTTGAGGCGACGACGTCTTTCGAGGCCCAGCAGCACGTCGATAGCACCATGTCGTTTGATGCCGCACAGTTCGATTCCACGATAACGTTTGAAAAGCAAGGCACCGCGATTGCCGAGCCCCTTCCTGCTTCCGATGAGCAGGACGACGCGGCAGACGATGACGAGCCCATTGATGCTGCCGAAATTCAGGATGCTGCCGAGGACGAGCCCGTCGAGGCCAACTCTGACGAAGAGCAATACGCGACAGCCGAGCAAGATGATTCGACCGAGGTCGAGCAGGAGGAAGTGCCTGTGGTTTCCGAGGCTCCCGAGACAGATGAGTCGAGGCCTTACTCCACGCAGATTTTCACCATGCCGACCCCGAGTGGTTCCGGTGCCACGGTTGCCGATGTCGCTCCCACCCAGGACGAAACGGTCGATTCCCTTATGGCCCAGATTTCCTCCCAGGCATCGCCGCGTCCGCAGATGAATGTTCCCGATCCGGCGTCGGCTCCGTCGCCTGCACCTTCCTCGTCTCCGCTGGCTTCGGTCCCCGATCCGTCGCTGCCGTCGATGAAACAGACAAACGTTGCGTCTCGCACGTCGCTGTTCGACCTTCCCGACCCCTCCGCACAGGTCAACGACCCCTTTGCTACCGCTCAGGGTCCCGAACCCACATCGGCACCCGTTGCGCCTCCTATGCCCGTTGCGTCGGGCGCTCAGCCGATCGAGACCATTTCGGCTCCCGCCCCGGCGGCACCCAAGTCTCGCAAGCGCGGCCTGGGCGGCCTGTTCGGTCGTAAAAAGAAAAACGAGCAGGACAGCATGAGTGACTGGTTGGGCGTCGAAGACGATTACGATGCCAAGAAGTCAGGTCGCGGTATCGGTTCGTGGGATAACTTCGAGGACGATAACGACGGCTGGAAGGGCGGCGCTACGTCTTCCGACGGCGCTTCTTCCGAAGATATGCTCTCGGCTGTCGCCTCTATGGGCGATGATGAGCTGCTCGGTCACGATATCTGGTTTGTGGCAACGGGCGCCTCGGATTGTGATGGCGCCGGTATGAAGGCCTTCTTGGCTTCGCATCGCGATAAGCTCCGCGGCGTATTCTTCATCAACCTTGAATCCGTCGGCGCCGGTAGGCTTTCGGTGGTGACGGTTGAGGGCGAACAGCAGCTGCTCAAGGGCGATCGCCGCATCATGAACCTGGTCAGCAAGGTGTGCAAGTCGTTCCATGTCGATTGTGGCGCGCTCGAGATGCCCTATGCCAAGACCGATGCCTATGCCGCGCTCGAGGCGAGCCGCCGAGCCCTCACCATCGCCGGCGTGGACGGCACGCGTCTGGCTTGCGCTCGTACCGAGGACGACCTGCCCCACAATGTCAACCCGACGAACATTGCCACGGTATCCGAGGTCGTGACCGAGGTTATCCGCCGTTCGTAGACGGAGCTCTAAGGAGTCAACGTGTTTTCGTATATTAAGCGCCATTGGCCTGTCTACGTGATTTTGACCTTGATTGCCATTGCGTTAGGATTTGGGGCTGCCTACATCGTGGGTGCAAAGGGCTCGACCCCCGCCTCCGCAATCAGCGAAGAGGTGGAGCAAGAACAGAGTACGGGTGCCGATGGGATTCCTGAGTCCGAGCAGGCAATCGTTGATGGTGGATCTTCGTCTGCAGAGTAGATACGGCGATTTACATTATTGAAAGCGGGCGAGCCGGGGGACTGGCTCGCCCGCTTTTTCATCGCGCTAGCGCTTCTTTGGGATCGACCTAAGGCGAGCGAACCATAGGGCTGTGGCACCCGAGGTCAGGAGCGCGGTGATGCAAGCGGCGATGGGAACTGATCCTGTTGCCGGTAGGTCCTGCGGTAGGGTACAGCGTTGAATGACGCTGTCCTCGTCATGTGACTCAAGTTTATCGCCGCCGCCGTTGCGGCAAAGATCGACGCGTGCGCTGTTGGTGAGTGCGGTTTGGGGCGTATAAGCCGACGTCGCCTGCATGTGCACGATTGCGCCCCGAGCGTCTGTGCCAAGGATTGCTTTGGCATCGTCAAGGTCGTCGTGCTCGTCTTTGAGATCATCGCGGGTCCAAGAATTCGCATCGCTTCGAGTCGTAAAGTCGGCGGCTACCGCACCGTATTCAATGCGAATGCCCGTTACGACGGTATTGGACGCAAGGTCGAGTTCTTTCGCCTCGAGTGTGGTGGATTCCGTGGTCGAGACATCCGCCTTCCAGAGGTGCCAGCCGTCGTAATCGACGAGGCGGCAATCCTCACCCAGACTTTCCCTTACTTCGTCGGACTCAAGCCAAGGATTTTCGTGCCCATCGTCAAGTGTCGCGTTTGCCGGCTCATCGACGTCTGTCGAGTCCAACGGCGTCGTGCGATACCACACGTTGCACAGACCATTGAGGTCGCCGATGGCGACGGGGGTTTCGATTGAGATGAATCTCGCCGTGCCGTCTTTGGCGCACTCAAGATCATCGGTAATCGTAAACTCATCAACCCAAGTAGCGGAATCGTTTCGAGCATCGATGGTATAGGAGAAAAGCCCATCACTATTGGTTTGCGTCGTGGCGCGGTTTTTACCATCGCCGTTAGCCAACAGGCCCTTTTCGATAGGTTGGACAAGCTCCTGACGCTTGTCGACCTGTCCTTTGATCTCGATGGGCGCATCCTTCATCGCGACGAATTGGACTTCTCCCGTATCCTTTATTTCAAATGTTATCTCCTCGGCAAGGTCATAGGTCCGCGGAGACATCATTTCGCGCAACGAGTAGGTGCCGGGTGCAAGATGTTCGACGCGGTGCGGCTTGTCGGATGAGGTCCAGGAGTCTATTTCGGTTTTATCGGGACCATATAAGGTGAGTTGTGCGCCTTTCACTTCCTGCTCTCCGCTTGCATCGACCTTGGAGATATCAACCTTGGTGTAATCGTCGGATACGTTAAGCCGTGCTTCCACAACGGGTGTTTTCTGGTCGGCATAAGCGAGGTCTACGATATGGGGCGTCCGGTCGAGTAAGAAGCCGGTCGGCGCTTGAGTTTCGACAACCTCGTAGCGCGCGGTACCAGATCCCAGCGAGAGGTTGTCCGCGCGTGCTTCTCCAGTTTCATCCGTCGTGACGGTAGCGACAGTCTCACCGTCGAGTGTGGCAATGCTACCGTCGGGGCGCACGATATCACCCGAGGCACGGATCTCAAAGACGGCGCCCGCGAGGCTGCTGCCGTCTATGGCATCGGTTTTAACGATCCTGATGTTTCCGGTCGCGGCGTGGTCATAATACGAGGCGATTGCAATGGGCGTTAGGTTCATGTCGGCGGGTATGTTTACCTCGATCTCTTCGCCGACAAGATAGGGCTCTTTGGCCGAGGTTTCGCGTACATAATAGGTGCCCGGCACGAGCGATTCGGGCAGTGTGACGGTCCCGGTCGCGTCAGTCGTAAAGGTGTCCATTACGTTATGTGCTGGATACCAGCAAGTTTGTGAGACAGGTTCGTGATTGCTGTCGAGGAGTTGGAAGGTGAATCCGGCTAGGGGAACAGAAGCGCCTGTTTGGGCATCGCGTTTTACAATCTGGAGATGCGTCGACAGAGCGTGGTTGTCCACGATATATTGAAGCTCGGCGCCGTCGGAAATCTGATTGGCCCCGACGGTCCATTCCCCTGCACGTTTAAAACCCTCGGGGACGGTTTCCGGAACCTCGCGAACCGTGTAGCCGGCACGGTCGTATGGGACGGCTCCGTGGACACCGGCGGGTCGCTTGCCTGTGCCGAACCATGCTTCGGGCTGATCTTTGGTGGAGGCAAAGCCATAGATGTTTGTGGTCAGTGTGCCAACAACCTGCTGAGAGCTGTTGCTGACAACCTCAAAGACAACACCACCAGCCGGCTGTTCCAGGCCGGATTGGTCGCTATTGCCGTAATCCTTGAATTTGGAAATCTCAAGGTTAAACGCAATGGGGATATCGGAAACGCGAGATTCGATCTCGACCACGCCTGAATCGCCGAGCTGGTCGGCTCCAACGGTATAGGTCCAGCTGTCGTTGGATGGCAGGTAGCCCTCGGGGGCTTTTGATTCGTAGATGGTAAAGGTTCCTAAGGGGACATCGGCGAGGGTGGCCCGACCGCTTTCGTCAGTCGTGAGGATTTGCGCCCATCCAGGGGTTGATTGCGACACACACGTGAACTCTGCTCCTGCGAGTGAAGATCCCACCTGGGGGCCGGCATTCGTCGCGGCATCGAGTTTTACGATACGCAGGTTGATGGTGCCGGGCTGTTCATCAATGGCGACCCGCCCGCCGTCATTCCCCGTGGTAAAGGCAATACGATCGTGGCGGGGGACATAGCCGGCCGGCGCCTTCGTTTCAACTAGGTAGTATGCCGTGTTGGGCAGAAGTGTTGCTTGCGCTCGACCGTTGCTGTCCATCTTGATGGTGCCGGCACGCGCGCCGCTGGCGCTCTCAAAAATATCGAATGTTGCCCCGGTAAACTGATAGGTATTGTTTCCGCTGGTAATAACGGTGTTCGCAGACTGCTTTTGGAAGGAAACAGAGACCGCCGGCAGTACATAGAGCATGTCTTGACGTTTGCTGCCGCCCGATACGGCCCCTAGATAGCGTCGCGCGCGGTGCGGAGCGGCTTTGATGCTTCCTGATTTTGCGCTGTCGTGGAGCCACCGCGCAGCCGCCACGACTTCATTGTCGGCGGTAAAGTGTCCGCTCTTGGTTTTACCCTGAGCGGTCGTGTAGGAGTAGGTGCCGTCGACATGGGTAGTGCCGTTGAGCATCCATACGGCAAGCTGGGTGGCGGCGCGGGCGCGATCGGGTGAAAGATGGTAACCGCCAAACGACGTGGTGGTGGGATATCCGTGACAAACGATTGCCGCGAACTCGTCGTCGAGCCACACCCAGCCTTGATCAAAGTTGAGCCATGGGCCGCCCGGTTTGGTGGGGCCGGGGCGCTCCTGGTTCATGCAGTAGGCAATCGAGGTGTCTTGAGCTTCATACTTGCCGATGAAGAAGGGTCCACAATCATCGCTAATAGTGCGGAAGCCGAGCTGGTCGTAGCCATCGACGGCAAATGCGGCTCCCGGTGCCAGGCAGCCGAAAAGCAGGAAGAGGAGCAGGAGCAGCGGACCTGTTGCGATTGCGCTGTGGACAGAGTGCGTGGGTGCGTTGGACATGGCTGCTCCTTATCCCTCGTGCGTCGCACGGGGAGGCTGCGACGCGTAGGATGAGGCTACCCCCGAGGTTCATGCGGGTAAGTACCGGAGCCTGACCAAAAGCTTGCCCAATTCCTGACAAATTGAGCTCAAATACAACAATCAAGCAAAAGCGCAGGTAGAAGATAAGGGGAACAGGAAGCCAAAGGTCCTCGTCTCCACAATTGACGCGATTTTCAAACGAATCTCCACAGCTAAAACAAGCATCGACACCCTTGTATCGAACAAGACAACCGCGTTATACTAGCCAACACACAAGCGGGCATCGCCAAGTGGTAAGGCATCAGCTTCCCAAGCTGACACTCGCGGGTTCGAGTCCCGTTGCCCGCTCCAGTTAAGAGCACAAGCACGGCACCATCACGGTGCCGTGCTTTTTTCAATAAAGTGCCGGGACTCGAACCCGACAGGGTGCGAGCGTTAAGCAAACGTGAAGCGTTTGTAGCGAGCAGGCGAAGGCGCCGACAGGCGCCTGAAGCCGGTGCGGATTTGCGAAGCAAATACGCGGACGTCCCGTTGCCCGCTCCATGGAGCAAGGAAGATTTCGGGAATGGTAGATTCGGCCTGCTTTGCCCCCGCACTTCCCCGGGTCTCGGTATGCCACCGCAGCCGGTGCGGATTTGCGAAGCAAATACGCGGGCGTCCCGTTGCCCGCTCCAATCCCAAAGGTTGATTTCCGATCTCAGCCGAACACATTGAGCAAATAGGCCATTCCCGCAGCTAGCCGAACGCCCCCGCGGCCCCTC
>PPYF01243037.1_pt1 | contig 10651 bp, 9 predicted proteins | sample 1559871 | NCBI WGS metagenome assembly PPYF01 (sample SAMN08240021, study PRJNA423297) | Human gut metagenome, whole genome shotgun sequencing project.
CCGTTCTTAGAGGGGCATGATGGATTCAATGTGTTTTAAAGCAGAACGCTTTGTTCAATTAACATTATCACATTGACGTTGAGTATAGGGTGAAAATTACATAGAAAACAGGCCCCAGCTACCGCAGCTGGGGCTATTTTTTCACAGGCTACAAGCTCAGGGGAAAAGTGTCCCCTTTTGCAGGAGGAAATTTGAAACAGAGACCCTAAAAATCGAGATGTGTACAGTATCATGAGAAGGATAAGTAAAAAAGATAAAATGAACAAAAGAAAAAGAGCGCTTCTGTTTGGGTTGGAAGGGGGACAGGTCACGGTGATGGAACAACGAAAAGAATTCATACAGGAATATCTGACGAGAGGAAAAAGTGATTTTAAAGAACTCTGTCAGAAATATGGGATATCAGAGAAAACGGGTCATAAGTGCAAAAACCGTTTTTTTGAATACGGTTATACGGACTTGGAGACCGGAGCAGAGCACCGGAAAACAGCCCGTCAAAGTTGGATGAGGCTACCGTAATACAACTCAATAAACTGAGGACGGCACATCCGAGCTGGGGCCAAAAAAATTGCAGTTCTTTACAAAAAAGCCCACCCCACTGTAACCACGCATACGAAGCTCATTGTAAATTATATTTTCCATTGCATGGATCTGTTCAAACTGCTGGAAGCTGATTCTTGCATTGCGAAGGCTGAAATCGGGAAATAGTAGGAATCGCTATTTTGAAAATGGATTGAATACTATTACAAATGCTGTTGCTTTTTCAGCAAACGCTGCGGAGCGTCATCTGTCAATTTTCGTCCGATGCGGCAGACTCAGCAGTTTTTTCGATAGATTGTTGAATATTCAAAATGTTGGCTTATTTGAACTCATACTGGATGGTAAAAGGAGATATCCAAACTTGAAGACACTGCGGGACAATTCTAAATTTTGATAAAATTTTTTGGCAATATTGTACTGTTGATATATATTTCTTATTATTGTAATCTAATGATATAATACATATATAGTACAATTATTTTGTATAATTAAATGTTGATCGAATGTAATAAAACCATACAATCATCTTTGCTGTGCACATAGAGTAATGAAAAATTGCATATGAGGGAGAGAGTGATTTGAAGGTTGACGAAACAATATACAAAAACTATTTTTATAAAAAAGTCCTTTTCTTACTGTTTTTTGGCATCTTATCATTAATGCTGTTAGTGTCATTTGGGACTTTTTATATCTATTTTCGGTACTATATGAATGCGTTGGCAGACTCTTCGCTGCAAAATTCGGCATATGTCTGCAGCAATTTGGATAATTACCTTCAAGATGTCACACTTACCACTGACGATATGTACATTGATAGCCAGATTCATCAGCTTTTAACACATCCTGACCAAGGAAATCAGGCTTTATTTCAAAAATATTATTCTCGGCATAAATTTTCCAATCCCTATTTCATTTGTCAAATAGAACTATTCGATTTTTGGGGAAATCGTTATGTGTATTATAATTCTGCTGCGTTGACGCATAGTTTCCTTTCAGATGCTCAAACCCTTCAAGAGAAATGGTTAACATCGATAAAAAATGCCGGGGGACGGATTGTATGGATAGATGGAAGAGAAGTTTCGCCAAAAGCTTCTCATTTATTGTTTGCGATGCGCCTCATCAAAAATGCCAATGCGAATCAACCAATTGGGGTAGCCGTCGTCAGCATCCTCAAACGGAGCGTATCCGACAACTTGAGCAGCTATGCTTCCTCTACCACGCAAATCTATTTAACAGACGCAGAAGGGAAAATCGTACTTGAGCAAACGGTATCGCAAGCAGTAAGCGATAATTCCGCGCCTGTATTGGATATGGCGCTGGTTTCGGGCCCTAAGGGGTATTATACCTCTTTTTCTGAAAGTCTGGTAACCGTTTATTCGTTGGATGCACACACCGGCTGGTACGTAGTTCAAGTAACGCAAATGCCAACGTTTCCTATGTTTCTCAAACAGCTTTCCGGGTCGCTTCCCATTATTTTTGTTATTGTCCTGATTGTAGCGGCACTTTTCTCCTGGTTCCTGTACCGCACGGTTTCCAGGCCGATCCTTATGCTGGTAGAGTGCATGCGCAGTCTGGAGACGCTGGATTTTGCTCCGCCGGATCTGGACATTACGCGTACTGATGAGTTGGGCTACCTAAACCGCAGTTATCTGCTGTTGCTGGATGAATTGAACCGTCTTTTTCAAAGTTTGGTACAGGAACAAAATGCAAAGAAAAACGCTGAACTGGAAGCGCTTCGTGCGCAAATCAATCCGCACTTTTTATATAATACGCTGACCGCAGTACGTTTTCTGGTCGATATGCAGCACAACCAAAGCGCCAGCGAGGTATTGATCAGTCTGATCAAGCTGCTGAAAATCAATCTTGATACCAAACGTGAAATGCTTACAGTGGAAGAGGAACTGGAATATCTGCGCAATTATCTGCTGATCCAAAGGCATCGCTACGACAATTTTGAAGTTTATTACGATGTAGATGCTCAAGCGTTGCCTTGCCTGATACCCCGTCTGCTAATTCAGCCGTTGGTAGAAAACAGTTTGTTTCATGGACTGAAAAACGGCAGCCTTCATGGATGCATCTATATTTCTATACAGCGTAAGAAGACGCTGCTTTCTGTGCAGGTACGTGATAACGGCTGCGGTTTTCCTCAAAATTTTGACCTTTTTGCTCCCAACCCCAATTCTCAGCGCTTCAGTGTAAGTATCGGCTTGAATAATGTTAACGAGCGGCTGCGGCTGCGCTACGGGACGGAGGCCATGCTTCATATTGAAAACGCTTCTGGCGGAGGAGCCTGTATTTCTTTCGAAATCCCAGTAGAGGAGTGATTCTATGCTTCGCCTTTTGATTGTCGACGATGAAGTGATTGTGCGTAAATGGCTCACTTTGGTGTTTCAGCCCTTTGATAAAGAATTTGTGGTGGTCGACGCCGCAGCGAATGGCCATAAGGCGTTGGAAATCTGCCGTATCCACGCAATTGATATCGTAATAACCGATATAATTATGCCGGATATGGACGGAATGTCATTTATTCAGGCTCTGCGGGAATTCAATTTGCATACGCAAGTAATTATCTTATCCAATCACGCGGATTTTTCTCTGGCTCAAAAGGGAATGTCTTTCGGAGCAGCAGCATATTTGCTGAAAGGAGAAATTACTGAGGAAGAATTGCTGGAAGCTACCCGTCGGGCGGGAAAGAAGTTGGCCGCTGACGATAATCCACCATCTCCATCCTTTTTAGGGATAAGCTCTCATCAAGTGTCTGAGCTGCTGACGGGCGGAACAGGGGAGGTTTTACAAGCCTTTGACCGGGCTTTGATTTCCGAGAAAGATACCGTTTGGTGCATTGTATTCAGTCAGGACGTCACTCCGGCAGTTTCATCATCGTTGGGTATGACAAATGGTGCTGAATGGACAAATCAGCTGACAGCCCTGTTGGCGGCAGCGGAGCTTTCAGGAACGGTTGGCATGATTACAGACCATATTGCCGCCGCCGTGGTACGTACAATGGGAATCTCTGAAGATGTTTTTTGTGAACGGGTCCATAAGCTGCTTACACTGCCTTCCCGGCTTTCTTTTTCTCTTGGTGTCGATGGTCCCGCCAGTAATTCCAAGGAGCTGGAACACGCTTTTTCTCATGCCTGCGATGCGCTTAACGATCGTTTTTTTCGGGGGCCCGGGGCGTTCTGCCGGTACCGGTCAACTACGGGCGAACACTCGGATTTCCGGAAAGAAATAAATATGGTACAAACGCTGATACAGGGGAACGAACTGGACCGCCTTAAGAATATGCTGAAACAGATATCTGCCCGGCGCGATAAATACACTATACAGGATATCGATCATCTTCGCAGAGTGTTCAACACCATGGCGGAAACTTTGATACATCATACATTGTCCTATTGTCCCCGGGCAGCGGAGTCACAGCTGGCACAGGTCAATCCTCTGGCTGAAATCAATGGCATGGTGTTTTTGGATGATATAATAGCGTGGTCAGAACGTCTGATTGACATATGCCATAATCTTTTGCGGCAGACTGTGGACGACAGCAATATGGGCCCGGTCTTGAAATATATTGAACAAAATTATATGCATAATCTTACATTGAGCCAGATTTCAACAGTGGCGGGCTTTAGCCCAAATTATTTTTGCAACATCTTTAAGGCGTGTACGGGAAAAAGTGTAAGCGCTTACCTTACCGACCTCCGTATCCAGCAAGCCAAGCGGCTGCTTACCACCACCAGCAAAAGCATTAATCTAATAGCTGAAGATGTTGGTTATGAATCCTCCAGCTATTTTATAAAGATATTTAAAGACACAACAGGGATGACGCCCAATCGCTTTCGGCGCATGAATCGGTAACAGATGCACAGTGGCAATAAAAATTGCTCCCTTTATAAAAGACAGCAAAGTAAACGTTGTCTCTTATAGAGGGAGCTGATTTTATATCATATCGATTCGGAATTCAGCCGGGTCGTCAACAATATGCAGTTCTGAACAATGCATCCCGTTTTCAATTGACGCATTGCCTGTTTATTCCGGTTCTACTGTAACTGTGTATTCATACTTTTCCCCTGAGGACAAATGCAGGATACAGGGACGCTGTGTCAGATCATAGCCTCCGTTGGCCTCAGACGGCAGGCCCTGCCAGGGCTCCACACACACAAATTGCCCGTCGTTGTCAGGCGACCATACCACCATTGCAGCAAATCCTCCAATGGAGACACGGATCCCCCTATCGTTCCCGACGGGACGCAGCGCGACCCAGGGCGCGCTCAGGCCCTGCAGGACCAAGCACCCATAAGTTTGAAATAGTGCTTTGGACAGCGGAAGAGTATCGGTATTGTCCAAATAAGGCGTCTTTTTATCAAGCAACCCTTTATTCAACTGCCAGTTCCAGGCTGTTTGAGCTGCCGGAAATACCAAAGCATAGTTTTCCAATGAACCGCCCCAAGGTGTTAAGGATAGCCCCAGATGTTCACCCACAGAAAAATACATCTTTTCTTTACCGGTATTTTCTACTCGGCGTGTAATGGCGAGGCCCGCAGCAGTAAGAGTGAACACGCATGTAAAGCGGAACAAAAAAGGATACTGCCGCAATGTCTCGCGGTCTGCTTCTAAAACAAGCTCCACACACGTTTTCGTATGACTCTGTACAAAAAACTCCCGCTCTTTGGCAAATCCGTGAGGCGGCAGTTCGTAATTTTTTTCATTGTACTCAAAGCGCAGGTCTTTTAGTTTGCCGGTAATGGGAAACAACGTGGGAGCATGACCGGCCCAGTAGCGTTCATCCCCCTGCCAGACGAATTCTTCCCCGCTGTCCTTGCGCAGCAGAGAGCAAAGTTCCGCTCCTAATGTATCGATTTGCGCGACAAAAATGTTGTTTTCAAGTTGCAGCCTCACAACAGTACCTCCTAATTTTGAATTTTACTATTTGCCCTTTCTTGTCCGGCATTAGAACCGGTTTGGTTTACAGGCAAGAAGCTGTGTTTCCCGAAAGCCATCATATGAAGTTAAAATACGCAGCGCCTCCTTATCTTCCTTTACATCATATGCTTGCTCCGTTCCCTGTGGAGCTTATGCCGTGGATATTGTAGCATAGCAAAAAAAGTGCGTCAAATTTACACTTTTTATAATAAAAAGGATATAAAAATAGACATATTTCACAAAATAAATACAATTTTAATAGTTTAACATAAAATATTTATATTTGCTATTTTTTTCACATTTTGCTTCTTTCAAATGCGGCATTATTGATGAGAATTGTTGTACATGAAAAATTTTTCTCCTGATAAAATAAGTTCATTCCAAGGGATTTTCGATTGCTGCAGCATCCGTTCTCCCTTATGCAAATGGGTGGATATCATAAACTATGGAAAGGGGTTGTCTTTAACATGAAAATTGGTTTTATTGGTTTAGGACGTATGGGACGTGGCGCATGCGAAAATTTTGTCAAAAAAGGCCATGATGTAGCGGTATATGATGTGAGTGCCGACGCCATGGAGTATTTTCGAGGGAAAGCCGAGCTTGCGTCCAACCCGGCAGACTTATTTGAACGCAGTGAGGCGGTGCTTCTTTCACTGCCATCTTCCGTGCAGGTGGAAGCTATGTGCGACACATTTTTGTCCTGTGGTGTAAAGGACAAAATCGTGATCGATTTGTCCACCAGTTATCCGCTTTCCACCAAAAAGCTGCACGAAGCATTTAAAAAGCATGGCGGTATTTTGCTGGATGCGCCTTTGATGGGAAACCCTGATATGGCGGCGGCAGGGACCATTTCTGTCACGGTGGGCGGCGACGAAGCTGATTTTCAGGCTGCTCGTCCTATTTTTGAAGTATTTACCAGCCGAGCGGATTACATTGGCGAAGCCGGCAGCGGCCACCTTGTAAAGCTTGCGTTGAATTTCACTGGCCTAATGTATGCAGTCACTTATTCTCAGATGTTTCCTTTAATGGAGAAGTTAGGGCTGGATACGCAAAAATTGTTCGATATCATTTGTGAGCAGAAAACCAATTGCGGCGTTTTTCAATTCTACGGCCAAAAGGTAAAAGACCGTGATTATCGTATGGATTTTGCGTTGGCCTTTGGCCTGAAAGATCTGGGATATGTTAAAAGGCTGTATGAAGATTTGAATTGCCCGGCCTTTGCCTTGGACGGAGCCCTGGATTTGCTGCGTACCGGGCTTAAAGACGGCCGGGGTGGTCACGATTTTTCGGAAGCGGCCGCAGTGATGCGGGATTATCTGGAACTATAAAACGACGTTTCAAAAATGGAGGATTCACAAAGGAGGAAAAAAATGTCCACAAAAATGCAACGGTTATTCTCTTTAATGATGGCTGTTCTGATGATGCTTTCTCTGACTGCCTGCGGCGGAAATGCTACTTCCAGCACACCTGCCTCTGTGTCCGGCTCCGGCTCTGAAAGTGGGGAGCAAGTCTCGGAAGCGGCGAAACGCCTGGAAGAACAAAAAGAGCTGAATATTATGTTCGTGGCAGGGAATTTCGCGGAATCCATGCAAAAAATTTATGCTGACTACGAAAAAGAATATGGTGTGAAAATCAATTATACGATTTTAGGAGTCGACACTTATTTTCAAAAAATGCTGGTGGAGATGTCTTCAGAATCTGATGCTTATGACCTGATTTATTTGATGAGCCCTCAATTTTTGCAGTACGCTTCCAATGACTGGTTGTATCCGCTGGACGATTTGATTGCTGATAAATCTATTACAGACGATGCGCTGCTGGACTTGGACGGCTTGATGCAGTCTTCAGTGGACGCTCAACGGTACGAGGACAAGCTGTACGGCCTTCCGGTATGTTCCCTCACCACGTTGCTATACTGGCGGAAGGATTTGTTTGAGGCTGCCGGGCTCGATCCAGAGCAGCCGCCTGAAACTTGGGAAGAGCTGCGGGAGTATGCCCAACTGCTGCACAAGGACGGCGTCTATGGGGTCGGCATGCGTGGCGCGCGCAGCGCGGGCGGTTCAGAAGGCCTGATTTGGGAATGGCCGATGGTCATGTATTCTATGGGAGGCGATTTTGTAGCGGACTTCCCCAACGATATGACGCCTACTTTGAATACGCCGGAAGTTGTGGAATCCGTGGAATATTACGCCGATCTGCTTCAAAATTATTCGTTCCCGGGTGCGACAACCTGTAACTTTGAAGATATTACCGTGTCGGTACAGCAGGGCGATCTTGCAATGTGGATCGACGGCGCGGCCATAGTTCCCAATTATATCGATCCTGAAAAATCCAAGACGCGCGAGGAGGATGTGGGCTTTGCGCCTGTCCCCGCCGGTCCGGAAGGGCGCTGTGCTCCGTTGAACGTGCACTCTGTCAACATCCCCAAGAATGCAAAGAATAAGGAGCGCGCTTGGCATTTCATGCAGTGGGCATTGTCCGAAGAGACCCTGGTGCGCCTTGGCACGGAAGGGAATCTGGTTACAGTGTCCCGGGAGGCGGTATACAATAATGCCGATTTTATTGAGAAAAATGATGTCGGCGACGGCGCCTGGCTGAACGCTATGCGTGACTCTTTGGCCAATTATGCTATGCCGCAATACCGCCCGCTGAACCCTGAGTGGCCGGAGGTGGCGGATATTGTCAGCAATTATATCTCCGATGTGTTTGCCAAACAAATCAGTGCTGAAGAAGCGATGGAGATCGCCAATGAAGAAGTGGCCGAAGTTTATCGGGAAGCCGGGTATATTTCCTGATCGGCAGTAAAATTTGGCGCCTGTAACTGATTATATAAAGTCTGAGCCTCTCGGGAGGCCGGCAAATGGGTCGGACGATCGAATTGCTGACTCATGGCGGCCTCTTGAGAGGCATTTTTCTGAAAATCCGGTAAAACCTGTGCGGCAGGCGCATTACGATATGGCAGCACGAAAGGAGAAGCGCGATGAAAAAAAGAAGTTTGATCCCTATAGCCAAAAATCCAAAAGGTGTAACATTGAAATCGGAACGCCAAACGCTTCAAATTGCGTTTCTGTTTCCGTTGTTTTTGTCACTCTTGATTTTGGTATTGGTACCTATGGCAAGCCTGTTAGGCCTTTCTTTCACGAACTATAAAATGACTGGCGGCAGGTTCCGCTTTATAGGTTTGGAAAATTATATTGACTTGTTTACGGACAAAGGCTTTATCAATGCCGCCCAAAATACGATATTCATGGTTTTCTTTAGCGTGCTGTTACAGATGGTGGTTGGAGTGGCTGCGGCGTTGGCCATTCAGCGTATGAAGCGTTTACGCGGGCTCGTACAAGCGTTGATCGTGATGCCTATGGTGATCCCGCCTGTGGTTGCGGGCCTGATTTGGCGTATTTTGCTGATCCCCAAATATGGAGGTATTCATGCATTGTTGTACGGGATAGGCATTCAAGAAGCTCCGGCTTGGCTGACCGACCCTGTTTCGGCACGGTGGGTAATCGTATTGGTTTCCGTGTGGGAATGGGTTCCTTTTGTAGTGCTATTTGTAATCGCTGCGCTGGATTCGCTGCCGGTCTCTCCCTTTGAAGCAGCACGCATCGATGGAGCCAGCTTTTGGCAGGAGCTGTGGTATCTCACATTACCGCTTATTAAGCCGATTTTATCTATGGTATTGGTTTTTCGCGTTGTGGAAGGACTCAAAATTTTCCCGCTTGTGTTTTCTCTCACCCAGGGAGGGCCTGGCAATAGCACCGAAGAACTTACTTACTTTGCATATTCAGAAGGCTTTGTAAAATTTAAGACAGGCTATGCATCGGCGTCGTCAATGCTGATGTTTGCGGTATTGCTGGTGCTGATTGTGTTTTTCTATGGGAAGAAAAGTAAGGCTAAGTAGCAAGGATGGTGAAGTATCATGTTGAACGCGAATATGAGACAGAGGCTTTCCGGCATAGCGCGAAGTTTGTTTGTGGCGGTGCTTATGTTTGCCACGCTGTTTCCGTTTTATTGGACGCTTCTAATCTCTCTGAAAAATCAGAGCGATGCTTTTCAAGTGCCTCCAGACTTGATTTTTATGCCAACGCTGGAAAACTATGAAGAATTGTTCGTAACAGGCAGCTTCGGAAGGTATTTTTTCAATAGCTTTGTGGTCTGCGTATTGTCTATTATACTGGCGCTGTTGGTGGGGATCCCGTCAGCTTATATCTTTGCCCGTTGTGAGTTTCGGTTTAAGAAGGCCTTTTTTTATGTGCTTCTGATCACGCGCATGAGCCCAGGCGCAGTATTTGTGATTCCCTACTTTATTGCCTACAAAGAACTGGGGTTTGCGCTGCTGCTCACACGGCAGAAGGTGCAAACTGCTCCGATCGGTGTTTTGAATTTCATCGTATTCGAAAAAATGAATTGGGGCGTCATTGCCGCTGGTGCCATTGTAATTGCGCTGCCGGTAATATTCTTTGGTATTGCCATTCGAAAATATTACGTCAAGGGCCTCACACAGGGCGGGCTTGCAGGCGATTGACGAGGGGAAAACGCTTCCCAATAAGCGACAGTCACCGTGGAACATGGAGTGAACTTTTTGCTGCGCTTGCGTTATTGTCTTGGTACGGTGCCTGTGACCATTCCGGGGGGATTTATATGAAGCAACCAAACGTGGTATTTATTATTTCAGATGATCAGGGGTTCTGGTCGCTGGGCTGCGCAGGCAACAGGGAGATATATACTCCAAACATCGACCGTCTGGCTGCTCAGGGCATGCGTTTTGAGAATTTTTTCTGCGTTTCGCCGGTATGCTCACCGGCGAGAGCTTCGCTGCTGACAGGGTGTATCCCGTCTCAGCACGGTGTGCATGACTGGCTGCGGGATGACGACGAACGATCACAGATGATGCAGTGGAGTTTTTAAATTCGCACAAAGAGGCAGAAAAACCGTTTTATTTGCATGTGGCCTATACGGCTCCGCATGCGCCGTGGCTCAATAACCACCCCGAAGAATACACAAAGCTGTATGAAAACTGTCTGTTTGAATCTGTGCCGCATCTGCCGCGGCATCCGGACAGCATCTACCTGACGGATGAAGTAGCAAAAGATGAGCGGGCGAATTTGATTGGCTATTTTGCGGCTGTTACTGCCATGGATGCAGGGATCGGACACATTCTGGAGACGCTGGACGAACTGGGCCTTGCGGAGGA
>PPYF01028909.1_pt1 | contig 10650 bp, 7 predicted proteins | sample 1559871 | NCBI WGS metagenome assembly PPYF01 (sample SAMN08240021, study PRJNA423297) | Human gut metagenome, whole genome shotgun sequencing project.
GATCGTATCGTTCGTGCTGTGCAAGGCAATGAAGGTACCGTCCAACATCTCGACGCTGGTCGGTGTCGGCTCGTCCATCTGCGGCGGTTCGGCAATCGCGGCAACCGCTCCGGTCATCGGCGCGGACGATGAGGAGATCGCGCAGGCGATTTCGGTCATTTTCCTGTTCAACGTCATCGCGGCGCTGACCTTCCCGACGCTCGGCGGCATGCTCGGCATGACTGACCACGGCTTCGGCCTGTTTGCGGGCACGGCGGTCAACGATACCTCGTCCGTAACGGCAGCCGCTTCCGCGTGGGACGGCATCCACGGCAGCAATACGCTGGAAATCGCCACTATCGTCAAGCTGACGCGCACGCTGGCGATCATCCCGATCACGCTCGTACTGGCGCTGTGGCGCACCCACAAGGCCAAGACCGAGCAGAGCAAGGGCGGCGAAGCCTTCTCGCTCAAGCGCGCGTTCCCGATGTTTATCCTGTACTTCGTGCTCGCGTCCATCATCACCACGGTGTGCACCACGGTCGGCGTACCGGCAGGCGTGTTTACGCCGCTCAAGACGCTGTCCAAGTTCTTTATCGTCATGGCGATGGCGGCCATCGGCATGAATACCAATATCGTAAAGCTGGTCAAGACCGGCGGCAAGCCGATTTTCATGGGATTCTGCTGCTGGGTCGCTATCGCGTGCGTCAGCATCGCGATGCACTTTACGGCAGTCTCAACAGCCGGACTGAATGGCAATCGGTAGTAGTGCCGCAGCAGGTAAATCAGCAGCTCCGGCTCCTTCGGCTCTGCGCCGAAGGTTACCTTTGCCGCGGATAATCTGCCGTTTTCGATCCGCTCGAATACACCGACCCAGAACGGGTCCTCAAAAAATACGGTCAGTCTGCCAATTACTTTGTCCATTGTTTTTCCCTCCTGAAAAATAAATGAACAAAGAATGGACAACCCGGAGGGGCAGGTTACTTACCCTGCAAAAGCAGGACGGCCGGGCTACCTACCGGCTCTGGTGCACGGAGTGCACGTTGCGTTTTTATCTTTGCAGTTTTATTATAGCATGGAAATGCAGGATGCGGTTGAAGATTTTGATTTGCGAATTCGATATGCCTGCCTTATAGCATAACAGAAGTCCCTGTACCATACAGCACAGGGACTTGAAAGAAAGAGAGATTTAGGCGTTTTCCATGATGGCCTTAACGGCGGTTGCGGTATCGGTCAGCGGGAACAGCTCATAGCCGACACGGCCGGTGTAGCCGCACTCCTCGAGGTGACGGATAACCTTTTTATAGTTGATCTCACCGGTGCCCGGCTCATGACGGCCCGGAGCATCGGCAACGTGAATGTGGCCGAAGGTGTCGCCGTAGTTGGAGATGGTATCGCAGATGCAGCCCTCGTTGATCTGCATGTGGTATACATCATACAGCAGCTTGAGACGCGGAGAGCCGATCAGACGAACGATTTCAGCGCCCATCTGGGTGGTAGCGAGGAAGTTGCCGACGTGGTCGGTGGTGATGTTCAGCGCCTCGAGGTTGAGGTTGATCTCTTCCTTCTCGGCCAGCTCAGCGCAGGCGAGCAGCGTGTCGTACATCGAGCACAGCTTTACGGTGTGGGACAGGTTGTCGTAGTGGTTTACTACAATGCCGCCGTCACCCAGTGCGTTGGAGTGGATGGTAACGCTGGCTGCGCCAACCTTCTTAGCCGCCGCGATGGACTCCTTCAGGTAGTCCAGATACTTCTGCTTGTGGGTCGGGTCTACGAGCGAGTAGTCCGCGTCGCCGTTGAAGCCGGAAATTGCAATGCCGGCCTTCTCAGCAGCCTCGCGGGTCGCATCCAGATCGCGGATGCGCCAGTCCCAGAACTCTACGGCCTCAAAGCCGTCGTTCTTTGCAGCCTGGAAACGGTCGAGCCAGTCCAGCTCGGTGTAAAGGGTGTCGATGCAAGCGCATTTTCTCAGTGCCATAATAAATTACCTCCAAATTTTCTTGTTTCAGTTGTCTTACTCTTGTAAATTGATGATACATCAAGCGCAGCGGATATGCAACGCTGTTTTCCCAAAATTATGCTCCGATGCCGAGCGGAGAGAATGCCAGATAAACCAGCAGCACGCACACGATAACGATCACGCTGACCAGCTTGCTGTACTTCCACGGGGTCAGGTCTACCGCGCCGACATCCTGCTGCACCCAAACCTCAGCGCCCTTGCTCTTGTTGCGGCGGTGCATGAGGTACATGATTAGCATCTCGAGCGGCCACAGGATAGATACGGCGTACAGGTAGTGGATGCTGCCCTCATTGCCGCCGAACAGCGAGTAGCTCGGGGACAGCAGCATGAAGCCGCCGTAGCAGATAATGTGGAACACCATGATGAAACGCGCGCTGTACTTCGGCAGGCAGTTGAAGAAGAAGCCGCCGAATACGCCGGACAGAACCGGCAGGCCAACCAGCATAACGAACGAGTCGAGGAAGGTCTTGAGACCGGCAGGGAAGAAGTAGACCATCGGACCGACGATTACGGAGAAGATGGCGAACACGATGCCGATGTTCTTGCCGACCGAAACCAGCTTGCTCTCGCTTGCATTCTTATTGATGAATTCCTTGTAGATGTCCATGGTGAACATGGTGTTGACCGAGTTGAGAACCGAGTTGAACGAGGACAGGATCGCGCCGAACATAACAGCGGCGAAGAAGCCCATGACCGGCTGCGGTATAACGCGGGTGATGAGTGCCGGGTAAGCATCGTCCATCATGGAAACCTGCGTGCCCTCGATGTTGAAGATCGCGTAAGCGATAACACCCGGCAGAGCGAGGAACATAAAGCCGAGGATTTTCAGGAATGCGCAGTAGAGTGCGTCCTTCTGTGCTTCCTTGAGGTTTTCAGCGGCGAGTACGCGCTGGATGAACGACTGGTGGGTGCACCAGGACTGGAAGCCGAGGAATACCAGACCGAGGAATACGGTCGGCCACGGAACCGCCGGTGCTTCGCTCTGTGCGGGAGCAATGGAGTTGAGCATGTCTGCGTGGTTGTGAATGAGGTAGCGCACGCCGTCCATGATAGCAACGCTGCTTTCACTGCCGGAGGCATGACCGAGCACGTTGAGTGCCAGGAACGGGATCATCAGACCGCCGATCAGCAGGCCCACGCCGTTGATGGTATCCGATACTGCAACCGCCTTCAGACCGCCGAAGATAGCGTAAATCGAGCCGATGATAGTGATAAGGATACACAGGATAACGATGGACTGGAACTTGGTAATGCCAAGGATTCCGGACAGGTTGAAAATGTTTTCAAACACCAGCGAACCAGAGTACAGGATTACCGGAATCTGCACGAACAGATACAGAATGATGTATGCGATGGAGAACCACAGCTTAGTGGGTCTGTCATAGCGCTCACCGAGCAGCTGCGGGATGGTGGTGATGCCGCTCTTCAGGTAGCGCGGTGCGGCAAACAGCGCCAGCACGATGAGTGCGGTGGCCGCCATTACTTCGAACGCCATCGGACTCATGCCAATCGCCCAGGTCTGGCCGTTTGTGCCGACAAGCTGCTCTGCAGAAAGATTGGTCAGCAGCAGCGAGCCTGCGATAACGACACCCGGCAGACCGCGGCCTGCCAGAAAGTAGCCGTCAGCGGTGGTCTGGTCATCGCCCTTGGTCTTAACATAAGAGATGACCGCAACTAAAATCGTAAAAAATACAAAGGTTACGCAAGTGAATAACATTTTCTCTGTTCTAACTCTCTCAAATTTGCATAGAAAAACCGTTGGTGCATAGCGCACCAACGGTTTTAGCACATTGCTTAGACTGTGTGCGTGGTGTGAAAATTAAGTTGTGATTAAGCCTCGATCTCGGAGATCTTGACCGGACGGCCCTCATGCAGAGACTTGGTAGCAGCAGCTGCCATCAGTACCGGATACAGACCGTCCTCGCCAGTAACCGGAGTCTCCTTGTCATTGATAACGGCATCTGCGAACGCCTGCATCTCGGCAACGAATGCGCCGGTGTAGCGGTCCCACATTACCTTGTAGGCTACGCCATGTACAGCGCCGTCTGCGGTGGACAGAACAGCGGTGTTCGGGGTGTCGTTCTGGTCCTCGGCACAGCCTTCGGAGCCGAATACCTCAACGCGCTGGTCGTAACCGTAAACTGCCTTGCGGCTGTTGTCGATCACGCCGATCGCGCCGTTTGCGAACTTGAGGGTAACGAGCGCGGTATCAACGTCGCCGGCCTCACCGATGCCCGGATCGACCAGAACGGAACCAACTGCATTTACCTCGGTAACTTCGCTGCCTGCGAGGAAACGGGCCATATCGAAGTCGTGGATCATCATATCGTAGAAGATACCGCCGGAAACCTTAACATAGGATACCGGAGGCGGCTCCGGATCGCGGGAGGAAATCTTGATGATGTTGACCTTGCCGACCTTGCCGTCACGAACCATGTCGTAAACTGCGCGGTGGTTGTGGTCGAAGCGGCGGCAGAAACCGATCTGCAGCTTAACGCCGGCTTCCTTGGCTGCGTTGATGGCAGCGTGAACCTTCTCCAGATCATAATCGATCGGCTTCTCGCAGAAGATGTTCTTGCCTGCGTGAGCAGCCTCGATGATGTACTTGGAATGGGTGTCGGTAGAGGAGCAAATCAGAACTGCATCGATCTCGGGATCGTTCAGAATGTCGTTTGCGTTCTTGGTGGTGTTCGGAATGCCGCAGGACTTGGCAAAAGCCTCGGTCTGCTCATTCATAAACGGGTCAGCGATGGTCTTGATCTCCATCTCCGGTACGAACATGGAAATATTCTTCGCATGTACCTTACCGATACGACCCGCACCGATAATACCTACTTTCATTGGTGTTCCTCCTTAAATGAACATTTGGAATAAAAAGAGAGGTTTTGTATGAAGCGTTGGAGCGCGTTTCCATACATAGTTTCCGCCGCAGGCGGTATTAAATCGTGAAGGCGTTGCCTTCACAAAAAAACGCGGAGCATGTATCTGCGTTTTTTTACAAGTAAGAAAATCGGTGTGCCGCTGTGCGACGCGCTGATTTTCGTCCGGGAATCATCCGCGGCAAAGCCGCGGTGTTTCCCATCTCCTTGAAATGCGTGCATTTCAAGGAATTATTTCAGCCAGTTTGCGAAGTTATCCAGACGAGCCTGTGCGTTGTCCTTGGTGATGATTTCGGTGCCGGTGTCTACGTCGCCGTACTCCTCGCCGTTCAGGATCTTCACGATGGTCTCAACTGCCTTGTAGCCGATGTCGAAGTTGTTCTGTGCAGCGGTCATGGTCAGCTCACCGTTCAGAACGGCTTCTACTGCGGACTTCTGGCCGTCAAAGCCGAGGAAGATGGTTTTTGCATAGTTCGGATTGTCCTTTGCGGTACGGGCAGCTGCCAGCGCCATATCGTCGTTGTTGGAGCAGATGATGGCAACGCCTTCCGGATACTTGCTCATGATGCCTTCCATCGCGGTTACAGCGAGGTCAGCGGTTGCGTTAGCGTACTGGGTCTCTGCATCAAGGAACTCGCCGCCGGCTTCGTTTACGCCTTCGCGGTAGCCTTCCATGCGGGCGGTGTTAGTTGCGTCACCCTGAACGCCTGCGATCTCGATGCACTTGATATCGGTCCAGCCGGCTGCCTTTGCAGCTTCAACAGCGGCCTTGCCGCCCTCCTTGGCTGCTTCCTTGTTGCCGGTGCCGACGAATGCGAGGCACTTGTCGGAATCAATGCGGGTATCGTATGCTACGACCGGCTTGTCGGTGTTTGCGATAGCGGTTGCAACAGCCTCGGACTGCAGCGGAGCGATCAGGTAGCCATCGTAGGACTCAACCGCAAGGTCGGTCTGGATGGTGTTGAGCTGCTCCTCGTAGTAGGTCTCAGCCGGAGGACCCTTGATGTCCAGGCTGACCTGATCCGGGTGCTCATCCTCATATGCCTCAGCGCCTGCCTGGACAATGTTCCAGAACTCGGCAGCGTTGGTCTTGAGCACCATGCTGATCTTGTACGGGCCGTCGTGGGTGGAGGCGGTGTCGCCGCCGTCGGTTGCGGAAGAATCGGTGCCGCCGCCGCAAGCGGTCAGGCTGAGTGCGAGGGCGCTGGTAAGCAGGGCTGCTAACAGTCTCTTTTTCATAGTGTGTCTCCCTTTCTTTTCTCGTTTTTCTTCTCTTGTCTCTCTCTCAGCACTGTGCGATTGTGTGCTATGTGCTGCTTGTGTGCTTATTATAGCGAGCGGGTACGGAAGTGTCAACAGGTAATTTGCCGATGCGGAAATCGTTCAAATGGAAATAACGTCAAAATGAGTGGATAAAATGCGCATAAAATGCGTATAAACTAAGAAATGCAAAACAAATATGCGGGAAACAAGGACGGTCACAAGGTTTGGCGTGTGTAATTGTATATGTCGTACAAAGCACACATTCTGTGAAAAACACAGAATATCGCACATAGTTTTGAAAAAGATGAAAAATAGAGCATAAAACATCGGATATATCAGAAAACTTGTGCCAAAAGCGGCATGTGCAAATGCACAGAAAGAAGGAAAGCACAGATTTTGTCTTCACAAAGCACAGAAATATGGTATAATAAGCACAGAGAAAAGAAACATCACAGAGATGCAGGATAATATAAAGAGCAATTACGAAAAGGTGAAGGACTATGAACAAAAGACCAACTATTCAAACGATTGCTGAGCTTGCGGGTGTCTCCCGCGGCACGGTAGACCGTGTATTAAATAATCGTTCGTATGTGCGCGCGGATGTGCGTGCGCGTGTGCTGAATGCCATTCAGGAGACCGGTTATCTTTCTCCGAAGGAGGCGCATCGGCAGGCCGCAGAGGCAAAGCTGCCGCTCAAACCTGTGCGTTTGGGTGTGCTTTTGCCAAACTGGAGCGGTCCGTTCCACGAGGATGTCCCGAGAGGCATTCAGGCTGCGCGTTCCGAGCTGGAAAAGCGCGATGTTGAGGTGCGTGTGTGCACTTGTGAAACAGATATTCCGCGCGAGACGATCGAGCTGCTGGACGAGCTGGTAAACTGGGGTGCGCAGGGCATCGCACTGTGTGCATTAAATGATATTTCGATCGAAGCACGCATCGGAGAATTGGCCGAACAGGGCATTCCGTGCATCACGTTCAACTCGGATCTGCCGAACAGCCGCCGTCTGTGCTTTGTAGGTCAAAATTACACACAAAGCGGCCGTATTGCCGCCGAGCTGCTCAGCAAGTGCGTGCCGAAAAACGCGCGTGTGCTGGCGATGGCGGGTAATCTGGAGTACGATGGCCACCGCACCCGTTTAGACGGCTTCTGCGAGCATCTAAAGAAAAAGGGTTTCTCTTCCTCGCAGATCGAGATTGAGGAGACCTATAACGACTACCGTTTGACCTATAATCGCGTCACGGCGGCGCTGCAGTCAGACAATCCGCCGGCGGCCATCTATATGGCAAACCGCAGCGTTACCGGCTGCGTGGACGCACTCAAAGCTGCAGGCATGGATCAGCAGGTGCGTGTGATCGCACATGATATGTCGCCGCGCCGCAAGCAAATGCTGCTCGACGGTTCGCTTGATCTGACCATCACACAGGATCTGTTCCGGCAGGGCAGCCAGCCATTGCGCCTGCTCGCAGACCTGTTGCAGAAGAATATTCAGCCGGAAAACAGCAATAAAGGTTCGGAAATTTCCATTATATGCGCACAGAATATCGAATAAATAAGCGAAACGGCACAGCGTTGGCTGTGTCGTTTTTCTGTCTCTTTTTGCACCGAATAGATGGGGTACGCGAACTGCGCAGGCGTGTTCGTTCCTAACGGGCGGGGAGTTTTTTCGCTGAGGCTCAGCGAGGGAGGCGCCGTACCCACGGCGGTGGGGCAAGAGGGTAGACACCTACGGTTTCTACCCTCTTAACTCCCGTTTCCCTTTGTTTCGCAGTCTGGCGCAGACCAGAGAGCGGTGACCGCTTCGAAAAAGGGGAACGGCAGAGGATCTTTTCTACTGTAGGGGAGCACAGTGTGCTCCCATTTCGTTACCTCTACGCAGTGCCGGATTCCTTGCTGCTACACAGGTGGTTCAATTAACGCAGGCGCAACACAAGGTGAATTGCCCGCAGGGCAAGAGAAGGTCCCCTGGGGGATAACAGTGTTGCGCAACTTTTTCGCACGTTGTAACGTACAGCACCTACGAAGATAAATGGTATTAAATATCTAAATTCGCAGGTGCTGTCTATTATATAACGTGCCAACGAATTGTGCGGCACTATTATGCCGCACCCAGCGTAGACTAACCGCATGTGTAGCAGTACGAAAACAGCTTGAGCGGCTAAGAAAAAGAAATGGGCGGACCCAAAGGTCCGCCCTGCGGAAGAGGAACCGTACGCTCGTTCCTTTATAGTCTCAGTTCTGAACAGCCGCCGTGCTATCCCAAAAGGGAAATGGGAGATTCACAAGAGGGTAAAAACCGTAGGTTGTTATCCTCTTGTGCCCTCAGCGGGCAGCGTCCATCTGCCATGCGAAATGGTCGCAATGCAGCAATTCCTCTGCTCTGTGCGAGCACGGCTCATCCAGATACTCACGGTACAGCGCCTGAACCGCCGGATTTTCATGCGAAAAACGCAGCGGTGCATTCTGATCGAGTCGGAACAAAACCTTGCCGCGGTCGGCGGCCTTTTCGCGGTCGGTGCCGTCCACCGGCTGACCGCCGCCGCCTGCACAGCCGCCCGGGCATGCCATGATCTCCACAAACTCATAGTGTACCTCACGGCGCTGCAGCGAGTGCAGAAGCTGACGTGCGTTGCCCAGTCCGCTTGCTACCGCGCAGCGCACAGTCCGGCCTGCCAGCTCGAACGTTGCTTCGCGCCACGGCAGCGGAGAAATCGTGCCGTCGTCACGCACCTCGCGGAATGCATCCGGCGACGGATTTTCGCCGGTGGTGAGGAAGTACGCCGAACGCAGCGCGGCCTCCATAACGCCGCCGGTCGCGCCGAAAATAACGCCTGCGCCGGTGCCGTCGCCCAGCGGAGAATCAAACGAGGATTCCGCGATGTTTTTCACATCGAGGTGCTCGGCACGCGCCATGCGCGCCAGCTCTCGGGTGGTGATGACCAGATCGACATCGCTGCCGTGACCGGCCGAATCCATGCTCGGCAGCTCGCGCTCGGCTTTTTTTGCGATGCACGGCATGATGGAGATGCTGTAAATTTTGTCCGCATCCACGCCGAGGTTGTGTGCCAGCCAGGTCTTGCCGACCGCACCGAACATCTGCTGCGGCGACTTGGCGGTTGACAGACGGCCGGTCATTTCCGGGAACTGCGACTTCAAAAAGCGCACCCAGCCCGGGCAGCACGAGGTAAACATCGGCTGATTGTCCAGATCGCCCGCCTGCAGGCGCTGGAGCAGTTCGGTGCCCTCCTCCATGATGGTCAGATCGGCGGAAAACGTGGTGTCGAACACATAATCTGCGCCCAGCTTGCGCAGAACGGACACCAGCTGACCGACGGTTGCCTTGCCGGTCGGCATGCCGAAGGCTTCGCCCCATGCAGCACGCACGGCCGGAGCAATCTGCACAATGGTCACGCGGTCCGGATCACCGAGCGCAGCATATGCCTTCTGCGTGTCATCGCGTTCGCGCAGAGCGCCGGTCGGGCAGTGCGTGATGCACTGACCGCACAGCGAGCAGTCCGCCTGCTTGATCACGCGGTTTCCCGAAACATCAATGGTGGTGCGCGCACCCGAGCCGCTGATATCCCAGACGGACAGCGACTGCACCTTGTCGCATACCTGAATGCAGCGCATGCACTTGATGCACTTGTTTACATCGCGGTAGAGCGGGAACGTGGTCGTCCAGTCGGCCTTTTTGCCGCGTGCAAGGTCGGTGGGGTAGGAAACACCCAGAATGCCCATATCGTTTGCAATCTTCTGCAGCTGGCAGGTGCCCGAGCGGATACAGGTCGCGCACTTGTTGTCGTGCTGCGAGAGGATAAGCTCCATATTGACGCGGCGCGCCTCGAGTGCACGCGGAGAATTGGTGCGGATGACCATGCCTTCACGCACAACGTTGTTGCACGAGGGAACCAGCTTGCCCTCGCCCTCTACCTCGACACAGCAGACGCGGCAGGCGGAGATTTCGTTCAGCTCTTTTAGGTAGCACAGGCTGGGGATTTCGATATCGACAGAGGCGGCGGCATCCAGAATGGTGGTGCCTTCCGGTACAGTCACCGGGATAGAATTGATCGTCAGATTTACCATTTAGAAGAACGCCCTCCCTTGAAAATACCGTAGCCGAAGTGGTCGCAGCGCAGACAGCGGGAGGTCTCCTGATGAACCTCCTGCTCGGTCATGCCGCACTTTACCAGATCAAAGTTGCCGACGCACTCCTCAGCGGGTCTGCTGCGCAGCTCGATGCGGCCGCAGGCCGGCATGTTGGTCAGATGCGGTGCCGGAATCTCAACATCGCTCTTGATAACGTGACGGAAGCCGAGGTGTGCGTCAATGTTGGCCGCAGCCACCTTGCCGGCGGCTACCGCGCGGATAACGGTCGCCGGACCGGTAACGGCATCGCCGCCCGCGAATACATGCGGGGTGTTCGGCACAAATGCGTCGGATTCGGCCTGAATCTTGCCGCGCACGACCGGAGCAATCTGCGCGAACGGCTTTGCGTCGATGGACTGGCCGATGGC
>PPYF01270832.1_pt1 | contig 10649 bp, 4 predicted proteins | sample 1559871 | NCBI WGS metagenome assembly PPYF01 (sample SAMN08240021, study PRJNA423297) | Human gut metagenome, whole genome shotgun sequencing project.
TTCTCAGAAGAAAGACGATCTTCAATCAGCTTGTTAATCTTCTCAAGGAACTCATTATCCAATTTATTCATAGACTCGGTTACTGCCGCACGTTTGTCAATGAGTATGGGATTCGTATTAAAACGCTCTGCCAACAACTTGCGGGATTCAAGCAAATTATGGATACGGCTATGCAACAAAGTAGCACTGAAAGGCTTTGTCAGATAAGAGTCAGCACCTACTTGATACCCTTCTTCCTTATCTTGCAAAGAATCCTTTGCCGTCAGCAAAATAATGGGAATATGGCTGGTACGCAAGTCTTCTTTCAATTTCCGGCACATCACGATACCGTTCATCACCGGCATCATGATATCACTGACTATAATATCAGGAATGCAGCCCAACGCTTGTTCCAAACCTTGTTCACCATTGGCGGCAGTCCTCACTTCAAAATCGTCCGAGAAAGATTCTACAATATAATCACAGATGTCCCTATTATCTTCCACTATCAGCAGAATACGCTTACCACTATGCACAGGTTCTATATTTTCTTCTTTTTCGTCCTTTTCATCGGAAGTTTTCTCCGTCGAGTCAGCATGCAGCACATGAGGATACGTGTTATCCGTCAGCAGACTGACATAAAAAGTACTTCCCACATTCAAAGAACTTTCAACCCTGATCTCCCCCTCATGCAAAACTACCAGGTTCTTTACCAGAGCCAGACCAATACCTGTTCCTGAAGCCTGATGTTCGCTTCCCTCTTGATAATAACGGTCAAAAATATGAGGCAATGCATCGGGAGCAATACCGAAACCGGTGTCACTCACACTGATTTCCGTATGGTGTATATTATTCCGGACCACCTGATGTAATCCTAAAGTTATAGTTCCTTTCTCTGTATATTTTATAGCATTGGAGATCAAATTATCCAGTATAATCGTTACTACCTCCTTATCAAAAAACAAAGACATATCTTCCTGCTCAATCTCAAGACAGAAATCAATCTCAGGTTTCCGGTTCAATTCCTTATACTTCAGTCCGATCTCGTGTACAAGGGCTGCCAGATTGTCACGACTTACACATAATTTCTTGTTTTGGGTTTCCGTTTTTCTGAACTCCAGTATCTGATTAATCAGGTTCAACAACCGGATGGCGCTTTGATGGATAACCGATATTTTCTGTGAATCTTTCCCTGATAAAGAATTACTTTTCTGCATATCTTCCAACGGTCCCAGAATCAACGTCAAAGGAAACAATAATTTCCCGGAGGTATATTACGGAAAGTCACATTATTAGGATCGGTTACTGTATACCATGAATTTTCCAACCCTTTCAACATATAAGCATATTCCACTTGATCGGCCAAGGCATAATTCTGTATATTGAAGGTGACGCTGAAGTTATTTTGCATATAGCTTAAACGTACTTCCGACTGGCCTTCAAGCGCCATCACCTTTTCATTACTGTCCGTATCACGCAACGGGCCGAATATACGCATCTCCGTAATAATTGCAGCAGGTGACTCTCGTTTTTCCAATACCTGATCTGGATTAAAACGGCATAAGCCATTGATTGAGCCAAAATAAAGTGTTCCATCCTTAGCTTCCGCCACACTTCCACTCATGAAATTGCCCATAGGCACATTATCCCAATGATCGTAATTATAGAAAACCTCCTTGTCTTTCAACAAGCAGCTGATACCTTTATTGGTGCTCACCCATATATTTCCATGATTATCTTCCGTAATGGCACGTATATGGACATTGGACAAACCCTCCTCACTGCGATATACTTTATAGTCCCAACTCTGAGAGGATGGAAAACAAACCAGACCTTCTCCCGTTCCTATCCACATTCTGTTCTGACTATCCATATAAACAGTATTGATAGTATTAGAGGGAAAAAGAGAAGTCACGTTAAAAAGTTTAACGCACTGAAAATGTTCATCAAAAACCCCTAATCCTCCTCCGAAAGTACCAATCCATAAACGATTAAGATTATCTTTCGAGATACATCTCACCAGATTATTCTCTACTGTATAATGATCTGCAATGCCTTTATCATGCAAGCGTACCTTATAGATGCCATTACTAGTTCCTATCCATACATATTCTGCATCTTCATACAGTGCACGCACATCTTCCCCTGTTTTATCTTTAGGAAAAATCTGGTGAAAACTTTTCTTTTTCACATCATAAAAATCCACTCCTCCCATAAACGATCCAAACCAAAGGTTTCCTTCCGAATCACAAAGTGCAGCCTGTATGGAATTATCAGTCAAATCACCGGTTTCTTCTTTATAAACCGCCACCCGCTTGCCTTTATCAAATACATTGATGCCTCCCCCATCGGTTCCGATCCATAACTTTCCATCCCTTGCTACGCATACACTACTTGCTGTCTTATTATTCAGGCTACTACCCGAATGCTGGATAGGAGAATAACTATAAACATTAAAATAGGAAGATTCATGGCTAAGAAAATTAATTCCACCTCCCCACATACCAGCCCATACATTTTTAAAGGAGTCCTGAAACAAACAACGTACAGTAGAATTAGAGAGACTGTATTCATCATCCCCTTCCTTTATATATTGAAAACGCACTTGGTCAGGAGAAAGAAACATACGTTGCGTTAAATCCAAAATGGCTATTCCTCCAAATTCCATGGCAATCCAAAGTTTATTCCCATCAAATTGTCTGATATCAAATACGGTATGAGGAACCCCGTCCTCACTATGATGAAAATGGATAAAATTTTCGGCTTCCGGATTGAACAGTGCCAGCCCCCGGTCTGTTCCCAGCCAAATATTACCGCTTAAGTCCTTATAAATGCAAGTTACCCCATTACCTGGCAAACTGACCGGATCTTCAGGGTCATGCATAAAGTTCTTTACTTTTTTATCTTTAAGAGACAACACACTGAATCCATGATGCACATGCCCCATATACAACTTTCCATCTCCTCCATCAACAACCGACCAAATATTATCGCTAGCCAATCCCGGAACTGTTTGAGTATTGTAATGAATGAATTTTCCAGCCTTTTTATCGAAATAATCTACTCCCCGCCAATATGTCGTAATCCAAAGATTACCATCTGTAGCTGCCACAATCTTAGTAACATCATCCGTTATCAGACTTTCGGGGTTCTCGCCATCATGCCTATAGCAAAGAAAAGTGTTATTTACATAGTCATACGCATTCAGACCGGCCCTTTGCGTGCCTATCCAAAGGATAGAATCCTGAGGATCATCCAACAAACAATTCAGTTCATTGCCTGTTATACCCTGCCTTGTCAAATCTTCATTCTTCAAATAAGTAATGAAACGGGTACCATCGAATTTGTTCAACCCTTCCTCCGTGGCAAACCACAGAAAGCCCTGTTTGTCTTGAGCAATGCTCACCACATAATTATTGGATAATCCCTTCTCTATACCAAGCTGCTTAACAGAATAAGGTTGTGCCAATGAAACAACCGGCAGCAGCAAGAGCCAAAGTACGAATATCTTTCTCATAGCATCAGTGTACACATTGTTAAATAATATGGTTCAAAAATACAAATAAAGTCTGTATTTTAGATACATAAATCATGCATTGCAAGATTTACCTCCCTTTTCTGCAAGATTTATATCAGGATTTTAATTCTTCTTCACGTACATTTGCACCACTAACGAATTTAATTCGTCCTCTATTAGAGTAGATGTTTAATCTTCAAATACTAATAAAATATGAAAAAGAAACATTTGTATGGTGCCATGTTATGGGCTTTTCTTGTAACTGCAAACCTATGTACGGGATGTAGTGATGATAACGACTACCCCGATGTAGACGGGCAAAATCCAACAATGACATTAGCAACAGACCACATCGAGTCCGGAGCGGGACATCGATTTACTATTGAAGGGACATTAGAAGACAAAGACGGTATTGCTTCTATCAGCCTACAATGTGCCGACCTGCATTTGAACAAGACAATTGATTTAATCGAAATCTATGGTGCTCCGCAAGAGAGTTATGATTTAAGTTATTACTTTGACATAAACCGAAATGAAATCGGCGAACGTTTCACAGTCAAAGTTACTGTAACCGATGTAGGAGGACGCAGTATATCTCAAGATGTATTAATCACAATGGACGGAGATTTTGCAGCTCCGGTATTTTCTGCTGCCCCGGATGCCACTGTTACAGTATTAATGAAAAATGAAACGAAATTCAATCTTCGGTTCACGGCTACAGATGATCGTGCATTGGATTATGTCACAATTAATATTCCAGGTATAGACGGGTTTGACAACCGCCGTGTAGATGCTGATGGAAAAAGTTCATTGAACTTTGCCGAAATAATAGTATTCCCCAATGAACCGAAAAGTTATAATGTGACAATTACCGCTTTTGACAAGAAAGAAAACTCAACCACTACCACCAGTGTATTGAATATCTCAGAAATGCCGGATTTTCCCAAAATGTATCTGGCAGATGTGGCAACTGCCGAAGAACTGAATAGTGATATATTCGGGGTACCGATGGTAATTGAACATACAGGTGAATATCAGTATAAAGCAAATTATTACTGTCAAAAAGCCGGAACTAAAATATTCTTCTTACCACAAAAGAGTGACTTCACTCCTATTTGTTTCGGGCTTGATCCAGAGGATAACACCAAACTGACAGACGATCCCGAAACAGCAATGCCAATCGTACTTGACCAAGCCAATGTTTATTATGAAATTAATATTGATGTGAAGAACAGTACATACAATCTGAAAACTTACTCAATTGCCGATGCTGTAGACCCCATACCTCACACATACGGTTCTATCAGCCTTGACACATGGGGTGACGGTGGTTCGTGGTTACAGGAATTCTATTTCGGATATATGACCAGTAGCCCAACTGAAGTCCTGCGTTTCACTCAAGATAAGACCAATCCTCACCTGTTCTATTTGGATACCCCCCTATTCCTGGAGGCAGGTACTAAAATGAATTTCGTTATTCATAACTGGCACTCCGACGGATGGTGGAATTATTGCACGTGGCGTGTAGACAACTCAGACGAACCGGAGATCTTCGGATATTATGGTAAAGAAGCCAAATATACCAATCCGGCATGGACCAAACCCGATCATGTAGGTGACAATTGGGCAAAACCAACAGTGAACGTCACAGGGAATTATAAACTTATATTCGACGCTCATTTGGAAAGAGCTAAACTCATTCCGGCCAATTAACAAGTAACATTAGATTTAAGATATGAAAAAGCAAATATTATTATTGTGTCTTGCGCTGACAAGTCTATGTAGCTATGCGCAGACCATCACTGTAAAAGGTGTAGTAACCTCGGCTTCAGATAAAGAACCGATGATTGGTGCAACAGTGCAAGTAAAAGGTACAGGTACAGGTACTATTACAAGTATTGATGGTGATTATTCACTAAACGATGTTGCCAAGGATGCCGTACTTGTGTTCTCCAGCATAGGATATGAGACTCAAGAAATAAAGGTAAACGGACAAACCGTTATCAATGTAGTGCTGAAAGATGCCAGTGAATTACTGGACGAAGTAGTGGTTATTGGTTATGGAGCCGTGAAAAAAAGTGACCTGACCAGTTCTATATCTACCGTAAAAGGAAAAGAAATTACCGAAACTGTAACCGGTAATGCAATGGACGCCTTGCAAGGTAAAATCAACGGTGTTCAAGTAACCAGTGGTGGTGGTCCGGGCGCACAACCAAAAGTTCTAATCCGTGGTGTAACAACAGTAAACGGAACCGATCCTTTGTATGTAGTAGATGGCATGCCGGTAGGTACAAACATCAACTTCCTAAACAGTAATGACATTGAATCTATGGAAGTTTTAAAAGACGCTTCGGCTGCTGCCATTTACGGAACACGTGCTTCTAACGGTGTCATTCTAATCACAACCAAAAAAGGAATGGCAGGAAAAACAAATATCAGTTTTAATGCATCTGCAGGTTTCCAAACATTGTCAAAACCCAAAATGGCTAATGCCGCCGAATATAAAGAAGTATTCAATACCCGATACACAAATGACGGAGGAACTTCTATTTGGAATGATACAGGCGCTACTACCAATCCCGGAGGAACAGACTGGTGGGACGAAGTAATCAACAAAACTGCTTTAGTGCAAAATTACTCACTCAATATCTCCGGTGGTTCAGACAAACTGGTTTATAACCTGAGTATGGGTTACTACCGTAACAATTCACAATATGACTATGGTTATTGGGACAAAATCAACGCACGCCTTAATACAGAATATACATTTAATAAATATGTAAAAATGGGTTTCGACATTGCCCCACGTGTAGAATCATGGGATGATACCCCCGATCTTTTTTCAGCTGCCATGTCTATGGACCCCACAACTCCTATATTCAAGCCGGAAGATCAATGGGTGGATAACGAATTCAATAACTATCAGCGTTCTTACAACAACCAGGAGTGGAACCCTGCCGGTTCATTGGCTCGCCAAAATTCCCACTCCCGTGAAATGGGTACAATTGTAAATACTTATTTACAGATAAACCCTATTCAAAAACTGACCCTGCGCACGCAGTTCGGCGCTAATGCACACTTCCGCCGTACAGACAAATTCACTCCTGAATTCTATATTGATGCTTTGGAACAATCTACATTAAGTAATGTTTCCCGTGAAATGCAGGAATGGCTTGATTGGAACTGGACTAATACTGCTACTTACATCACGACTTTTGCAGAAAAGCATAATATTAATGTAATGGGTGGCTTTACAGCTGAACGCTTTGCTGAATTCCAATCAAAAGCCTCACGTGACGATGTTCCTAATAATATGGATCAAATGCAGGAAGTAAATGCCGGTACACAAAACCAAAAGTCAGAAGGTAAAACTGCTTACAGCACATTAGTATCTTATTTAGGACGCGTGATGTATAACTATGACAATCGTTACTATCTAACAGCTTCTATTCGTGCAGATGGTTCTTCTCGTTTCCCCAAAGGAAACAAATATGCCATCTTCCCTTCTGTTTCTGCTTCATGGCGTATCATCAGTGAAAGTTTCATGCAAGACCAGAAGATTTTCAGTAACTTGAAATTACGCGGAGGTTGGGGACGTGTAGGTAATCAAAACATAGATAATGATGCTACGCTGACTTTGTTAGGACAATCTGATTATGTATTCGGTACAGCTCCAGGACGTGTTTCAGGTACTATGGTATCAGGCGTTGGCAATAATTTGCTAAAATGGGAAACAGTAGAAGACTGGAACGTAGGTGTGGATATGTCCTTCCTTGACTCCCGTCTAGACATGACCTTTGAGTATTTCCAAAAGAAATCTTCTGATATGCTCTATCAGAAACAAAATATCTTCGCCATCGGATACCCCGACTGGAACAGTACAGTATGGATGAATATAGGTAGTATGAAAGCTAGCGGGCTGGTACAATCCAATGCCCAACCCGGTGACATTCGCTTTAAGGATTTGAATCATGACGGAGTTCTAGATGAAAATGATAAAACATGGATCGGTAACCCATATCCCGATTTGATGGTAGGTTTGAACTTGGGTTTCAGCTATAAAAACATCGATTTCACAGCCAACTTCTATGGTACATTCGGTAATGATATTTTCAATAAGACCAAAGGTTTATACTCCGGCGTAAGTGGGCAAAACGTTTGGGCAGGTACATTGCAGAAAGCATGGCATGGCGAAGGAACCAGCAACGATATTCCTCGTCTGTCCTACAATGATTTGAATCAGAATTACACACGCGTTTCAAGTTTCTTTGTAGAAGACGGCTCTTATATGCGTTGCAAACTATTACAAGTGGGTTACACACTCCCCAAGAAGTGGTTGAACGGAACCGAATTGCGTCTCTCATTGTCGGCTCAAAATCCTTTCACTATCACCAGCTACTCAGGTATGGATCCTGAACGTCCACAGATTGGTAAAGATGGCAGTGTAATTGAAACCGGTATTGACGGCATCGCTTATCCTAACCCACGTACTTTCTTATTTGGAATTGATTTAAAATTTTAACCCTCAAGGTATAAACCATGAAAAAGATATTAACAATATTAACAATGATTGCCTCGCTGACATTCACTTCTTGTGAGGATTTCCTAACAGAGGAAGTGCGCGGGCAACAAAATTTGGATACTTATTTCCAAAGTGCAGAAGAAGCCGAAGCATTTATTACTGGTTGTTACCAGGCCATTACTTTTGGCGGATGGTGGAATATCAACACAGTATGGTTGCTTTCCGAGATGTGTAGTGATGACGGTTGGATGGGCAATACCAGCCAAAGTCAAAGTGACTATATTTCTTTGGCCCACTATCAAGGTACCGGACAAAGCAATGGTGCCATCTCCAACTTTTGGCAGTATCGATACAAAGGCATTCTACGTTGCAATATCGCAGTGGAACGCATTTCACAAGCTGATTTCTCAGATGAAGAAATGAAGAACCGGCTTGTAGCCGAAGCACGTTTTCTCCGTGGATACTTCTATTTTGAACTTGTGAAGAATTTTGGTGGTGTGCCTCTCATTACAGGCTTCCTGTTGCCCGAAGAAATACAAGGTATTACCCGCGCTTCGGCCGAAGATGTATATAAGTTCATTGAAGATGATTTAAAAGCCGCTGCTGATGTGTTGCCACAACGTAGTCAATATGCTGCTACAGATATGGGACGCGCTACCCGTGGAGCTGCATTAGGCCTATTGGGAAAGGTTTACCTCTACCAAAGCAAATGGCAAGAGGCACATGATGTATTGAAAACAGTCATCGACGAAGGTGAATATAAATTACTCGACAACTTCGGTGATGTATGGGATGTTGACCATAACAATAGCGAAGAAAGTCTGTTTGAAGTACAATATATGTATGATGGAACTTATGCATTGGGTGGTTCTTTGACTGTTATTACCGGTGCCCGTAGTGGCAGCACGTACCTACCTTAATGAGGTACGGAATCGTGTAAAATTACCTGCTGTCACATCCAGTGGGAACGAGCTTCGCAAAGCTATCCGGCTAGAACGTCGTTTGGAACTGGCATGGGAACAAAACAGAATCTATGATATCCGCCGTTGGACAGATGACAATGGCAAGAAAATGATTTGTAACCTGATGGGAGCAAACGGTACATTTGTAAAATACAATACAGATCCCGCTACCCGCGACATTTACGAATGGGAAAATCAAGGTGAGGCAAGTGATAAAGGAATCAGCTTCAACGAAAACCGGGATATGGTATTCCCGATACCTTTATATGAGATTACAATGTCTAATGGTTCTATCACCCAAAATCCGGGCTGGAATTAATCATTTTCCAAAAAGAACAGATTGTTACAGGAATTAAACATTCAATAGGTCTTTATATTCTGTCGCGGATAGTTTGCTAGGATTATCCGCGACTATTTTTTAATCCATCTAAAATAATGAAACTAAAATATATTTTTACTCTTCCACTGTTCTTTTCTACTGTAGCCTGCAGTGACGATTCTCCCCAAACACCGGATACATCGGGGCAACCGGACAACAGCATAAACGTAGAAAAAACAGTAACCATAGATGCCGGACAATCTTTTCAGACTCTGACAGGATTTGGCGCATCAGATTGTTGGGCACCTGCCTTCGTAGGAAAAAGCTGGATAACGAATCGTGACAAAATCAGTGAACTGCTATTCTCTTCTGAAATACAATCAGGACAACCTAAAGGTATAGGACTCTCCATGTGGCGTATGAATCTAGGTGGTGGCAGTGCAGAACAAGGTGAAGCAAGTGGAATAGAAGACAAATCACGCAGAGCAGAATCTTATCTGACTGATGACTTAACATTAGACTGGACACGCTGTAAAGGGCAGCGCTACTTCTTGCAGCGTGCCAAAGAGTTTGGTTGTCAGAGTATAGTACTTTTCAGCAATACCCCTCCTGTACAATATACCTCCAACGGAAAAGGATTCTCCAATAGCGGAGGACCAGGGGAATCTGGAGATTATGAATATCTCTACAAATTTAAGAATGATGCCGCCCACAGTAACGTACTTTCAGCATTTTTCACACCTGGAACTTCCACCTATATAGGCAACCTGACTCATGTAAAGAAACTTATCTGCGGCCACAGCTACTGGACAGATGGCACATGGGATGGTATGCGTAATGTCCGGAAACAACTGGCCCAAGCAGCCCAACAATATGATGTAGAAATATGGCAAAGTGAGTGGAGTATGTTAGGCGACGGATACAGCTCTTCCGAGTTTATAGGCTATGACCAAGCAACCGAAATGGACATTGCACTTTATATGTCAAAAGTAATACACAATGACCTAACTATAGCAGGAGTTTCCTCCTGGAGCTACTGGACCTCAATGGATATCCCCCGCTGGGGACACAAAAACCGCTTCTTACTGATTTCACTGGAACCCTCCGATGGAGTTTATGGGGATATAGAGAAAGAAGGCACTTATAAAGCTACTCCCACACTTTGGGTATTAGGTAACTACAGCCTATTCATCCGACCGGGTTATCGCCGTATCATGCTTAACATGAATGAATCATCCAGTTTCTTCGGGTCAGCATGGATTTCACCGAAAAAAGATAAAATTGTTGCTGTTTATACCAATCTATCAGAAAAAGGAGTCCGGCTAAACGAAATTCATAAAGAATGGGTAA
>PPYF01269136.1_pt1 | contig 10648 bp, 9 predicted proteins | sample 1559871 | NCBI WGS metagenome assembly PPYF01 (sample SAMN08240021, study PRJNA423297) | Human gut metagenome, whole genome shotgun sequencing project.
CATGAGAAGGGGGACCTGCGGATGGAGCTGATTCTGGAGACCATCTGCGCCACCGGGATTCGGGTGGGGGAGCTAAAGTACATCACCGTGGAGGCGGTACGGGCGGGCGTGGCGGAGATTGCGCTGAAGGGAAAAATCCGCACCATCCTGCTCCCCCATCGGCTCTGTCGGAAGCTGCAAAAGTACGCCAAACAGCAAAACATCGCCTCGGGCAAGATTTTTCTCACCCAAGACGGTCTTCCGGTCTCCCGGCAATATATCTGGCGAAAAATGAAAGAACTCTGCGAAATGGCCGGGGTGGAGCGGAGCAAAGTTTACCCCCACAACCTCCGCAGCCTGTTCGCCCGGTCCTTCTACGGCGCCTGCCACGATGTAGTGCGTCTGGCCGATGTGCTGGGGCACAGCAGCATTGAAACTACCCGAATTTACCTCATGTCCACCGGGAAAGAGTACCTCCGGCAGCTGGACAAGCTGGGTTTGGTCCAATGATTTGCATAATTGTTGTTTAGCAGTCTTACAGAGTCACACCCCGAAAAAGGTGTAAAAACCCACGGTTAGGATACCACTTCCTGCGAAAAAAGGCAAGCATTCTGTAAAATTTTACAACCAAAAACAGAGCCGATTCCCAGGAATTTGAACCGGCTCAATCATTTTTTATCACTTTTCGCCCTGCAAATGACTTGCAGGGCGTTTTTTATGCTGTTTTCAGACAAAAACCGCCCTTTGTATTACAAAACAACAATTACGTCCAAAACGAACGGGGTTGAGCAATGGGACGGCTACACGTTGAGACAATTCAAATCGACCCGGCGCTGCTCCGCCGGACGGCGGACGGTGCGGTGATGACGCCGGAAATTCTGGCCGACTACGCCGCCAGGCTCCGTGCCCAGGGGCGGCGAGAGGACAGCGTCCGCAGCTGCGAGCGGGTTTTAAGGCAGTTCTATGACTTTCTCTCGGCGGAAAAGCTGGTGGGCAAAAACACGCTCTCCGATTGGCGGGACCGGCTGCTGGCGGAACATTACGCCGTCCGCAGCGTGAACAGCAAGGTCTCCACCATCAATGCCCTGCTGGAGAGCATGGGCTGCCGGGAGTTCCAGGTGAGCAAGCAGCTCCCAGCCGAGGACTTCGATGCCCCGGAGCTGACCCGCCAGGAGTACGTCCGAATGCTCCAGACCGCCAAAATTCTGGAGGACGAGCGGGCCTATGTCCTGACGAAACTGTTCGCCACCACGGGGATCGCCGTATTAGACCTCCCGGCGGTGACGGTAGAGGCGGTCCAGACCGGCCACGCCGTTCTGAAATCGGGCAAGAAGCTGGAAATCGTCCGCTTCCCGGCCAGTCTGCAAGCAGACCTCTTGCGCTACGCACGAGAGAACGGCCACCCCTCCGGCATGATTTTCACGAAAAAGGACGGCTCCGCCATCGCCAGAACTCAGGTCAGCCTGTTCATCCAAAAGCTGGCCCAGGAGGCCAAGATACCGGCCGAAAAGGGCAATATTCGTGCGCTGCGGCAGCTGTATAAGACGACCATCTCGGGCATTGAGGCAAACTTTGACCTGCTGGTGCGGCAGACCTATGAGCGGCAGCTGGAGACGGAGCAGTTGAGTGTGGGGTGGGAATAACTCTCACTCTGGAAGCCCGGCGGGCTTCCAAGAAAAATCTATGGAATCAGGAACGCATTTTATGAAATCAAACGAACAACAGCCAAGTTTTAACCTGAAACGCATCTGCGCCCTGTGCATTGTGATTTACATGGCGCTGGTGATTTTACTGTATTTCCTCATGGGCCATCAGCTCCACTTCCGGGAGTCCCGGGGGGACATTGCTTTGCCCGTCGCCGAGTCCGGCACCGTGGAGCTGGTGCAGGGGGCGGTAATCGAGCAGACCTTCTCCATGGAGGTCCAGCGGTTGCAGGAGGTCAGCGTCCAGTGGGGGACCTACTACCGCCCCAACAGCGGCACGGCGACCATGGAGCTGTACAACCAGAATGACGGGTCCCTGGTGCTGTCCAAGACCTTCGATGTGTCCCAGATCCAGGAGGGCGGCCTGACCACCATGGCGGCGGACGAACCCATTGAGGGGCTGTGCAACACGCCCCTGCTGCTGCGAGTGTATGCCGACTCCGCCCCCGGCGCAGCGGTCTCGCCCCTGATGTCCGTCAGCGGCGAAGCGGCATTGAATGAGGACCTGAAAGAGGGCCAGACGCCCTTCTCCCTGACCATGAACGGACAGCCCACCGAGGGGGTTCTGTGCTTCTCGGTCACCGGCGAGGACTACATCTGGACCGGTCTGCACTACTGGGAGTTCACCGCCGCCCTGGGTGCGGTCATCGCTCTGTATCTGCTGCTGGTCTACCGGAAGTGGACCCAGGGCAAGCACAGCGTTCTAGCCAACGCGCTGGTGGCGGTGCAGAAGTACCGCTTCCTCATCAAGCAGCTGGTGGACCGGGATTTTAAGGCCAAGTACAAGCGCTCGGTGCTGGGCGTGTTTTGGAGTTTCCTGAACCCGCTGCTGAATATGCTGGTGCAGTATGTGGTGTTCTCCAATATGTTCAAGTTCGATATTCCCTGTTTTCCGGTCTATCTGCTGTGCGGCAACGTGGTGTTCAGCTATTTTTCCGAGTCCTGCGGCATGGCGCTGACCTCCATCGTGGGCAATGCGGGGCTGATCACCAAGGTCTATGTGCCCAAGTACATTTACCCTCTGACCCGGATCATGTCCTCCATGGTAAACCTGCTGATCTCGCTGATCCCGCTGTTTGCCGTGGCGCTGATCTCCGGGCTGGTCCCGACCAAGGCGTATCTGCTGCTGCCCATTCCGTTGCTCCTGCTGGCGCTGTTCTGCCTGGGACTGGGGATGCTGCTGGCGGCGGCCATGGTGTTCTTCCGGGACATTCAGTTTTTGTGGGGCGTGCTGACCACCATCTGGATGTACCTGACACCCATCTTCTACCCCGTAAGCGCCCTGCCGGAGGGGGTGCAGGCCGTGGTGAAAATGAACCCGCTGTATCTCTATGTGACCTTCGTCCGCAGCTGCATCATTGACGGCATTTCCCCGGAGCCGGTGCTGTACGCCCAGTGTGCGGTCATTGCGCTGGTGACGCTGGTGATCGGCGCGGTTGTCTTCAAAAAATCTCAGGACAAGTTTGTCCTCTATCTGTAACAGGTGGCGAGCATGAGGAAAGAAACGAAAAAAGAGCTGCGGGAGCGCCAGGCCCGGGACGCCGAGCGCCAGCGGAAGAAAATGATCGAGGTGCAGGACGTGTCCATGCGCTTCCGCCTGACGGACGACAAGATCATGTCCCTGAAAGAATTCGTCACCCGCAAGCTCAGCGGCAAGCTGAAAACCAACGAATTCTGGGCGCTGAAGCACGCCAGCTTTGACGTGTACAAGGGCGAGGTCATGGGCATCATCGGCCACAACGGAGCCGGCAAGAGCACGATTTTGAAGGTGATCTCCGGCATTTTGAAGCCCACCGAGGGCACCGTGACCAGCCACGGCAACATCGTCCCCATGCTGGAGCTGGGCTCCGGCTTTGATATGGACCTGACAGGCCACGAGAACATCTTCCTCAACGGCGCCATCCTGGGGTACAGCGAGGAATTTTTGCAGTCCAAGTACGACGAGATCGTGGCCTTCTCCGAGCTGGGACAGTTCATCGAGGTGCCCATTCGGAATTACTCCTCCGGTATGCTGGCCCGGCTGGCCTTCTCCATCGCCACGGTGGTGAACCCCGAGATTCTGATCGTGGACGAGATTCTGTCCGTGGGTGATGCGGATTTTCAGGAAAAGAGCCGGAAGCGGATGCTGGAGCTGATGAGCGGAGGAACGACGGTGCTGTTTGTGTCCCATAGCTTGCAGCAGATTCGGGAGATGTGTGACCGGGTCGTGTGGTTGGAGCATGGGGAGGTGCAGATGGTGGGGGAGACAAAAAGAATATGTGATCTTTACGACACGTAAGAAAGTTTATTTATGAGACGAATTTGTATCTATTGTCCGACATGGGAATCTGGTGGCATTGAAGCGTTTATCAGCAACATAATCCAGCATATGGATTTGTCTAATCTGGAAATCGACATAGTTGTGGACAAGTTGAAAAATAGCGTTTTTACGGAAAGGGTTGAATCCTTAGGCATTGCGATAAAGGAATTAAGTGGAAAGCAACGAGCAGTATTTCAAAACTATAGGCTGCTGTCAAAGTTGATGGATGAACGGAAATATGATGTCTTACACCTCAATGTATTTCAAGCTCTGCCAATGGCCTATCTATTGTTAGCGAAACAAAAAGAGATTTCACTCCGCATTGTACACAGCCACAACACGATGCTCAGAAAAAGTAAGACGTATCACTTGAAAATGGCGATTCATCGCCTTGCAAGACTTCTTTTTACCAAGGATGCTACTGATTTGTGGTCGTGTTCCAGTATTGCAGCAGATTTTATGTTTAACAAAACTCAGATAAAAGAGAAGAAAATTCAGTTTATCCCAAATGGCATTGATTTGCAGCGATTTCAATTCCGCCAAGAGAAACGGGATATACTGCGAACAAAATTGAAATTAGAAAATGCTTTCGTAATTGGAAATATAGGTCGGCTTTGTGAACAGAAGAACCAAAGTTTCTTGTTGGATGTCTTTGCACAGATTTATAGAGAAGAGAAGTTAAGCCACCTTTTGTTGGTTGGTGAAGGAGACGCACTTGTAGAACTCAAAGCAAAGGCGGTACGCCTTGGCATATCAGAGCATGTTACTTTCTATGGAACTAGTGAGCATGTGGAAGAACTGTTATGGGCAATGGATGTTTTTGCGTTTCCCAGTCGGTTCGAAGGACTTGGAATCGTTGCTGTTGAAGCACAGGCGGCAGGCCTTCCGGTAGTATGTTCCGAACAAGTTCCAGAAGAAGCCATCGTTTCTTATGCCATACATTTGCCCCTGGATAAAGTAGATATTTGGTCTGAGGCACTTATTCAACAGAAGGGCAAGAGGCGGATCGATATTTCAAAAAATTCTGAACTTGCGAAATTTGATGCAGACAAGGTCGCACATTGGATTGAGGGAAGATACAGGCAAGGAACTGATTGTATTTATGGGTAATTTGGCAGTGGCGTGGAAGTTAATAATACAAATCTTGAAGCGAACGGCTTCCTGCTATCGCGGATGGTGGCAGTGGCATTGCATCTGCAAGACCCGTGGTATGGACCGTACTGTCGTGGTTTTGATTACAAGTGATGATCCAGATGTCGTTTGTTTTGCACTGGTTTATTTAGACGATTTGGTGCAAATCCGCGATTGTCAGAATGCAATTGTTCTGTCAACAGACAGTGAAATTTTAGAACGGGCGTGTTCTTCTTCGAAGAAGATATTGGCGACTAAAAAAATAAACGAGCGGAAAAAAGACGATTTGCTTCAACTGATGTGCCTTTATCGGTTTGATGAACGCTTTGTATGTGCGGCTCTCGATGAACCGGCTGGAAGAAATGGAAGCAGGTTTATCGGGAGAAAAGGCATAAGCAAAGAAGAAATCGTTGCTGTTGGTATATATGGACTGAACTCGTTGAAAAACGCTAAAACAGAGTTTGAGTGAAACGGAGCTTGATGTTTTAGCATTTATGAAAGGAATAGAAAAAGATGACTCCTGAATACATCGTTGTACAAGCTGGCGGGAAGGGCTCTCGGTTAGGATATTTGACGGCGAATAAACCGAAATGTCTTGTTCCCATTGATAATCTTCCGATGATCTTTCACCTTTTTCGGAAATATCCAAACAGCAAGTTTATTATTATTGGGGACTACCATTACGATGTTTTAAAGCGCTATTTAGCGGCATTCGCTGATGTAGACTACCGATTGATCTATGTAGCGGGCAAAACTGGAACGTGTGCAGGTATGAAGGAAGCGATTTCCCTGGTTCCGCAAAAAACTCCGTTTATGGTAATTTGGTCGGACTTGATCATGCCGACGGAAATGGAACTCCCTGATGAGCCTGGATATTATATAGGGCTGGCCAAAGATTTCCCGTGCAGATGGAAGTATGAGAACCAGATGTTTGTGGAAGAACGTTCTAGTGAATATGGTGTGGCTGGAATGTTTGTGTTTGCAGACTCCACATTGGTGCGCGATGTTCCAGAGGAAGGGGAATTTGTGCGGTGGTTGTCAACACAGCCAATTGTATATGAAGAGCTGCCAATTTATCGTATGAAGGAATACGGATTGCTGGAAGAATATGAAAAACTGGAGACTTCAAAATGTCGTCCCTTCAACCGGACTTATATTGATGGAGAGTATTTTGTAAAAGAACCCATCGACGCACAAGGTCGAGCGTTGGCTGTGCGTGAAGTGAACTGGTACAAGCAGCTAGAAGATCAAAAGTTCAGAAATCTTCCTGAAATATTTGATTACGAGCCGCTGAGAATGGAGCGGGTAGACGGAAAATCTGTCTATGAGTATGAGGACCTAGGCGATGCCGCAAAAGAAGAGATCCTTCGTCAGATCGTAGCGTGCTTACAAAACGTGCATGATCTTGGGAGTGTTGCAGCAGAAGGAAGCAGTTATGACGACGCATATGTTGGGAAGACATTTAAACGGCTAGAAAAGGTTTATGATCTCGTGCCGTTTGCACATGATCGATATATCACGGTGAATGGGCGTAAATGCCGCAATATTTTCTACCATCGTGAGGATGTGGAAAAAATCATTGCCAAGTTTATGCCCAAGGAATTTGTTCTAATTCACGGCGATTGTACGTTCTCTAATCTGATGTTAAGAGATGCGGATCACAGCCCCGTGTTGATTGACCCAAGAGGCTACTTCGGTTTTACGGAATTGTATGGAGACGTCGCATATGATTGGGCAAAGCTGTACTATTCTATTGTTGGAAACTATGACCAATTCAATCGTAAGCGCTTCCGCCTAAACATTCAGGAGGATCAAGTCGAACTGAAGATCAAAAGCAACGGCTGGGAGGGCTATGAGCAAAAGTTCTTTGATTTAGTTGGCGATGAGATCACACAGAAACAAATGCACATACTCCACGCGATCATCTGGCTTTCTTTAACTACATACGCTTGGGATGATTACGATTCTGTATGTGGAGCCTTTTATAACGGCCTTTATTATTTGGAAGAAGCCTTGCGCGAAAATTTAGTGTAAACTGGCTTCAATCAGATGATAATATGATTCCGCTATGCAGGACCGAGCAAACATACAAATGATAGTTGGTGAGTGATTAGAATGGCTAAATCAATTGAAGTATCGGCGCTGCCGAAGACGTGGATCATGGATATTGACGGGACCATTTGCAAGCATAATGGCTACAAAATTGATGGACACGATACATTGCTTCCAGGGGCAAAAGATTTTTTTGCAACTATTGGGCGAGAAGACAAGATAATCTTTGTTACCTCTCGCACAAAAGAATATGCGAAAATGACGGAAAAGTTTCTGACGGAAAATGGGATTCGTTGGGATGCCATTATTTATGATTGCCCTTATGGTGAACGGATCTTGGTCAACGACAAGAAACCCTCTGGTTTGGAGACATCCGTAGCGATCAATACGGTTCGTGATATTTTTATGGAAGATCGCTTTATCGTAAACGAGGACCTATAAGGGATGCGGGAGCGAATTAAGAAGTCCATTAAAAGCATACCGCTGTTGGCAATACCTGCGGTGATCGTTGGCAAGATTCTTCCTGGTTTCGTTCAGTATTGCAAGCTAATAAAAAAGTACGGTTCCGATGTTTCAATTCTACGCACTGCATGGCATGGCACAGGAGATTACTATATATGCGGCATGTATTTGCCGGAGTATTTAAAGCAAAATAGAATTTCAAACTATATTTTCCTGGTGAAAACTCATAGCAGTGAAGCGAAAGTGACAGAACTTTTTGATGGATATAAGGGGCATACGGAGGCACTTGAATCAGCAGAAGAACTGAGCAGATTCAGCGAGTTTATGCAGTCACCCACGCCGTTGTGTAAGAGTTTTGAGCGCTCGGAGCAGCTGGCCTTTATTGGTGAGCACCTAAAAGGATACCGAGGATTATCACTCGCAGATTTCTACAAATGGTACGGATTTGGATTTCAAAGTGAACCAATGAAAGCAGAACCGCATTTTACGGAAGATATTCATAAGATTAGGATTGCAATGGAAAAAATGGGGCTTCCGCACGGGAAGACTGTGCTGTTGTCCCCGTTTTCTACGTGCTCCAAAGCATATTTGCCACCGGACTCTGTCTGGAGAAACATTGCACAGCATCTTAAAGCACAGGGATATTCGGTTGCAACGAATTGCTTTGGCAGTGAACGTCCCGTTGAGGGGACCGTATCTGTAGCGATTCCATATAAAGAGTTAGTTCCCTTCTTGAATGAGGCCGGTGGGTTTATCGGAATCAGGAGCGGGTTATGTGACATCCTGTCAAAATCGTCGTGCCGGAAGATCGTGATCCATCCTGAGAGGTCAGACTATTGGCCTGATGGAAGTGCTCTGAAATTTGTGGGAATGCGTGCGATGGGTTTAACCGAGATTGTCACTGAAATTGAATATATGAGCACAGAGATATCGAAAATGGAAAATAGCGTTTTAAATGCAATCTACGAATGGTAGCAAGATGATTCCTTATAATATTACATATAAGAAGTTGGTTGAATCAATATATGGAAAACAATAAAAAATATATACGTAGCGAACGCAGAAAAAAGCTTAGGAAGGCGTTTCGAGGATGGTATGTGTGGCATAGCTTGGTAAAAAACCATGATATGAAAGGCGAACATAAAAATACGGCGGTTATTTTACTCCCACAAGATGACGCTGAGAATTGTTTTTTTGCACTATTATATTTGGATCGAATGCTGTCCTTGCGCCGATTCGATGCAGCGATTTTGTTAACAGTATCTCCATTAAGTGATGAACTCATTTCTATGTTTTCGGAAAAAGTTTTTTCCGTGGAATCACTGAGCAGCGATGACGCTGATGCACTATTGCAGTATTATGAATTAGTAGAATTTGATTCCCGTTTTATTGCTGCATCGTTAGATGAGCCAAACGGAAGAAATGGTCGAGCGTTAATTGGAGTATCTAATATTACAGTAGAGGAAATGGTCGCGATTGGCATATACAAAATCATTCCCTATGTACAGAAAAAGCGTCCAACCTATCATGGAAAAGACCCTGCGATTAAAAAATTTATGGAATGCGTTGAACCATACAGTGCAAAACGGACAGAACGTGTAATTCAGTAGAAGGAGAAAGTTATACATGGTACGAAAAATAAAGAAAATCGTTCTGCGTGGCTACCATTCTGTAAAAATCCGATTTTCTCGAATCGCTGTCTTTAATATCATTTGGAAATATAACAACAAAATTTGCAGAGGGCAACGAGTATACGATAATCTTCTTGAAAAATACGGGAATGACGTTCAAATATATGTTGAACATTATCCTGGTACAGGCGATGTTTATATTACGTGTGCATTGTTAGAAGCATGGCGAAGAAAAGAAAAAATAACAGGTCCATATGTTGTGACGGTGATAGGAAAAGGTGCTGTTAAAATTGCTAAGCTGTTGGCAATAGAAAATGTTGAATTACTTTCGCAGGAAGATACAGATTGTTTGGTCGCGTTTCTGCGATTTATGGGTGATGTGAGCGTACACAATCTAAGAATACTGCATTATAGTCCCATGATCATGTATACTTCAATATTGGATATGCTGGCGGGGTACAATGATCTGGATTTTATGACTATGTATCTATCCGTCGTGTTCAAGGGCGTTTCATGGAATGATGCAGTCGATTTTCCAGCAGTAGAGGATACGGATGTTGATGAATATTTTGATGAAAAAGGACTGATCGCAGGGCAGACTGTGGTACTTTTTCCGCATGCTAATACTATTCAAGATATACCGGAGCAATACTGGGAGAAACTTGCAAGACGTTTGCGTGAACAAGGTTTAACTGTATGCACCAACGTTGAGCCCGGTTATCCACCTATTCTAGGAACATGCGACGTATTTGTGCCCTATAAACATATAAAGCGGTTCGTTGAGAAAGCGGGCTACATTGTAGGGATAAGAAGTGGTATTTTCGACATTATTGCGAATGCAGATTGCAAGAAATTTATTCTCTACCCAACACCCAATCATTTTAAATTTGGAGTAGATACCATACATAGGTACTTTTCAGTGCATAAAATGGGAATTGGTGAAAAGTGTTGGGAATATGAGTTTGAACGGATATATGATAAATCTGCATTTATGGTCGTATATCGTGACATTTTAAAAGCTGTTGAGATGACTGAATCTTATATTGAAAACTATGAAGATATAGAGCGGCACCATGTACATTGCGTAATACCACACTAAAATACTACATTTTCTGGGATCAAAGGAGGATTCGGCTAATCGAAAATTTCGAATAGCTACCCCTAACAGAAAAAGCTACTTTCTAACGAAAGTGCCCCGGAGGCGAAGCGTACCCCATCACACTTCACCTCCGGGGCTTATCATCTTAAAACATATAAAAGATGCTGTACACCCGATAATCTACAATAAGTTGTGCAAAAGGAAACGGTATCATTGATAATGTACAATAACTTGCGCAAATTGAAAACCGCATAAAAGAAGACATAGCTTGCAGGCTCTGGTAGAATGAAGT
>PPYF01269138.1_pt1 | contig 10647 bp, 8 predicted proteins | sample 1559871 | NCBI WGS metagenome assembly PPYF01 (sample SAMN08240021, study PRJNA423297) | Human gut metagenome, whole genome shotgun sequencing project.
GCTTTTGGAACATATTGATTATGAACAGGGCACTATAGAGCTTGAGGGCAGAACTTATAAGCTTCTTGATACAAGCTTTCCGACAATTGACCCGTCTGATCCTTACAGGCTGACAGAGGGAGAAGAGGAAGTCATACAGAGGCTCAGGAGCTCGTTTATTCATTGCGAGAAGCTTAAAAACCACGTTGGGCTGCTGCTTAAAAAAGGTAGCATGTACAAGGTATATAATGGCAATCTGCTTTTCCACGGATGCATCCCGATGGAGGAGGACGGAAGCTTCGCAAAGGTAAATATCTACGGTAAAGAGTATAGTGGCAAGGCTTTGTTTGATATACTGGAGACTTACGTCAGAAAGGCTTTTTTCTCGGATGACAGGCTGGAAAGACAAAAGGGCAGCGATATCATGTGGTACATATGGACAGCGCCATATTCTCCGCTCTATGGCAGAAATAAGATGGCTACGTTTGAGAGATATTTTATAGATGACGATGACATGAAAATAGAAAAGAAAAACTTTTATTATGACTATATAAACAAGCCTGAGTGTGCGCAGCGTATACTCGAGGAGTTTGGTTTGCATGATAAAAGAGACCATATTATAAACGGACATGTTCCAGTGCACAGATTAAGAGGTGAAAGCCCTGTGAAGTGCGACGGTAGAGTGATAGTCATAGATGGTGGTTTTTCAAAGGCGTACCGCAGGCGGACAGGCATCGCGGGATATACCTTGATTTACAATTCATATGGGCTGACATTGACAGCACATGAGCCATTTGAATCACCGGAGACGGCAGTAAGGGATGAGAGAGATATCGTATCAAGGCGTGAGGCTGTAGAGATACTTGATAAGAGAATACTTGTCGGAGATACGGATGCCGGAATAAAGATGAAGGAAAAGATAGCTGATCTAAAGCATCTCATTGCGGCATATCGTTCGGGTGAGATTGCAGAGCGCGATGATTAGAAAGAGGGAATATGATGTATGTAGTTGATGGGTTTGAGTTTCAGACAAAGGAAGAGGCAAGGCAGGCTAAAAAAGAAAGTGACGGAATACGATATATAAAGGATCAGACTGATATGTCTGACCCGGATACGGTATACAAGCTGTATTTAAGGCTTAACAAGCCGGGGTATTTTTTTACTCCTGTAGGGCTATCGTTTCTTGTTGAACTGCAGGAATATCTGCATACAATCCCATATATCAAGAATGAGGATATCCGTCCGATTTATATTCCTGAGGATAAAAAAGCGGTTGTCGAGGTAAAAAAACAGACGGAAGGCTATAAGAAAAAGTTCCATGTGGCATTGTTTTTTACTATTGTATTATCGGCTGCCATAGCAGTTATGTTTGGCATCACATATGTGAGTGGACACAGTCCGTATGTGGTGGACTACGAGAATGAGCTGATAGACAAATATGAAAACTGGCAGAAGGAGCTTGAAAAAAGGGAAAAGGCAGTAGAAGAGAAGGAAAAAGCACTGGATGAAAGGCAGGATGCAACAGAGTGGACAAAATAAAGATACTGGTGGTAGATGACGAGAGCAGGATGAGAAAGCTCGTGCATGATTTCCTTGTAAGGGAAGGGTACGAGGTACTTGAGGCCGGAGACGGCGAGGAGGCACTTGATATATTTTATCAGCAGAAGGACATAGCACTGCTGGTGCTCGATATAATGATGCCAAGGATAAATGGCTTTGATGTATGCCGTGAAATCAGACAGACTTCAAAGGTGCCGATTATTATGCTTACAGCTAAGGGCGATGAGCGTGATGAATTAAACGGTTTTGACATTGGTGCTGATGAGTACATTTCAAAGCCATTTTCTCCAAAGATACTGGTGGCCAGGGTAAATGCTCTCCTTCGCAGGGCGAATAAACTGGGCAAGGAGGCAGTAATAAGCGAGGCCGGTGGTATTGTCATGGACAAGACGGCACACACTGTAGCTATTGATGGAAAGGATATTGAACTTTCGGTAAAGGAATTTGAGCTTTTGGATTACTTTATGAGCAATCAGGGGATTGCGCTTACCAGGGAGCGCATACTTGACAGTGTGTGGAGCTATGATTATTTTGGCGATGCGAGGACTATTGATACACATGTGAAGAAATTAAGAAGCAAGATGGGCGCTAAAGGCGACTATATAAAGACTGTCTGGGGTGTGGGATATAAGTTCGAGATACAGTAAGTGCTAAGCTTAGGACTAATGGATTCGGGATAAGAGGTGTCACCATGAAAAAGAAAAAAACGCTATCCACGCAGCTTACGCTTGTGATTTCATTCATTGTACTTCTGATAGCAGGCGTGTTCTGGATGGCTAATAACACACTGCTGGAAAAGTATTATGTATTTAACAAGGAAAAAGAGATGCTTGCTGTATACAAAATGGTGGACTTGGCTGCAAAAAATGACAAACTTTCAGATGATACGTTTGCTGTAGCATTTGAAAAGAAATGCGTTGGCGCCAATATAGATGCGGTTGTGTTCAACAAATACGGTAAGGTCATCATTGAGGGAACCACTGACAATCAGGAAATATTCCAGCTGCTTTTGGAGGCGAGCATGTCGTCGTATTCGGCAGACTACAACAACCTGAATATGACAAGGCAGAAGGATAAAAGGCTGGGGACAGAGTATATTATCATAAATAACAGACTGATTGATGGTAACTTTGTATACATGAAGACACCGCTTGAGAGCATTAAGGAGAGTGTGTCCATATCGAACCGCTTTTTTGCAATAGGTGGAGTGGCTGCTATTGTTGTGGGAGTGTTTATGGCATATATTGTTGCTCGCAACATGACCAGGCCGATAAGAAATATGACTGAGCTGTCGACAAGGATGGCGAAGCTTGATTTTGATGCGAAGTACATTGATACGGAAAACAGTGCAAAGGAGCTTTATGTGCTTGGTGAGCATATGAATGAGCTGTCGCAGACACTTGAGCAGACCATCACAAGACTAAAGGTGGCAAACAATGAATTACAGCGTGATATAAAGAAAAAAGAAGAGATTGATGAGATGAGAAAGGAGTTTTTGTCAAATGTGTCACATGAGTTAAAAACTCCGCTTGCTCTGATCTCAGGCTATGCTGAGGGGCTCAAAGAGGTCGTAAATGACGATGAGGAGAGCCGTAACTTCTACTGTGATGTCATCATGGACGAGACTGACAAGATGAACCGCATGGTTATGAAGCTTTTATCTCTCAATCATCTGGAAGATGGCAGTGATGTGCTTGAGATGACGAGGTTTGATCTGACACCGCTTGTCAGAGGGGTTATAGACTCATCTAAGCTTCTGGCACAGAAAAATGAGGCTGTAATTGAGTTTGACTGCACCGATTCCGTATATGTGAGCGGTGATATATACAAGATTGAAGAGGTTGTGACAAACTATATCAGCAATGCGATAAATCACTGCACAAGAGGTGGTACTATCACTGTATCATACGGCATGTACAGCGACCGTGTGAGGGTCAGCGTGTTTAACACGGGAGAGCCGATACCTGATAAGGATATAGAAAATATATGGAATAAGTTCTATAAGGTGGACAAGGCCAGAACAAGGGAATATGGCGGAAGCGGCATAGGACTGTCTATAGTAAAGGCCATTATGGAACTGCATCACAGAGGGTATGGTGTCATAAATCACAAGGATGGTGTAGAATTCTGGTTTGAACTTGAGTTATTTATTGCAAACAATCAATAAATGTGTTACTATATGTATTATTAGGATAAAAGTCATAGGATAAGAACGGGTTTATTGCAATGATGGGAAGAAATATAAAAATGGCAGCTGTGGCATTTACAGCAATTATAACGCTGACAGGCTGCGGAACAAAATTATATGATATGACTGATGCGGAACAAGGCCTTATCGCTAATTATTCAGCATATGTTGTTGCAAAACACAATATATACCAGCAGGATGGCATGACTAACGCTACGGAGATCCGTGGGGATATGGAGGATGCTGAGGACACTGAGAAAGTGGACGAGGCGTCACCTGATAATTCACTTTCGCAGGATAATAAGACATCTGAAGCCGGAAATGATAAGAGCAGCAATTCGCAGAAAGAGCCTTCTGCCACGCAGGAAAAGAAGGTGTCACTTGCCGAGGCAACAGGCTACGGCAGCCTTGAAATTACATATGATGGAGTAAACGAGTCAGATGTGTACAATGAGGGCTCATACTATTCTATGACGGCTGGAAGCGGTAATACTTTTGCGGTTATGAAATTCACTCTTAAAAATCCGACAGGCGAGGATATAAATGTTGATATGTTTGGCAATACCAGGACATATAAAGCCACTTTCCCCGATGGAAAGGAATACACGGCTGAGGGCACATTCCTTACATATTCCCTTAATACTTTTCAGGGAACCGTAAAGGCGCACGATGCGGTTGATGTGGTGCTGCTTTTCAAGGTACCTCAGGGTACAGCATGTGACAATATCAAGATGTCGGTTATAAAAGATAACGAAAAAAGTTTGATTGAATTATAAAACATATGATATACTTAGATTACTAAGAGGCGGAGGTTGTATTATGGATACTAACATATTATTGGAGTCAGGAACAAACGAGCTTGAGGTGCTTGAATTCACGTTGGGAGACAATCACTACGGAATCAATGTCGCAAAGATCAGAGAGATTTTGCAATATATGCCGGTCACTCCTGTTCCGAATACTCATCCGAGTGTTGAGGGAATATTTATGCCACGTGACACAATGATTACGGTTATCAATTTAAAGAATTGTCTTAATCTGCCACAGACGGATGAAAAGGGCTTATTTATCATTACGAATTTTAACAAACTCAATGTGGCATTTCATGTAGATCAGGTTATCGGTATACACCGCGTATCGTGGGAGAATATCATAAAGCCTGACGAGACACTGACGGGCGAGCAGGGCAGCACTGCTACAGGTGTTATCAAAATGGATGACAGGCTTATAGTTATCCTTGATTTTGAGGCTATAGTTGCTTCTATTAGTCCAGAGACAGGACTTAGGGTTAATGATATCGATGAGATGGAGGCAAGAGATAGGAGTGATGCTACAATTCTTATCGCAGAGGATTCGGCTTTATTGTCAAAGCTCATCACCGAGTGCCTTAAGAAGTCGGGATATACCAATCTCATAGTGGAAGAGAATGGTCAGGAGGCCTGGGATGTGATAAAGGATATGCAGGCAAAGGGCGATATTACAAAGCATCTTGACTGCATTATAACTGATATTGAGATGCCACTCATGGATGGGCACAGACTCACAAAGCTTGTAAAATCAGATGCAGAGCTTAGAGATATACCGGTTATCATATTCTCTTCACTGGTAAATGAAGAGATGAGGAAAAAGGGTGAACAGCTTGGAGCAGACGCACAGCTTACAAAGCCTGAAATCGGAAAGCTTGTAGAGGCGATTGACAAGCTGCTTGATAAAGCATAATATATTTAGATACAAGGGGGTGTGGCTTGTTTAGCTGCACCCTTTAATGGATTATAGATGGAGAATACTAATGAGCGATAAATCGACAGAAAACTATCTGGACAATTTGCTGGATTCAATGAACAAGCTGCAGGATACAGATACGAAGATGTCTGGGGCTGACCAGGATGAATTCCTCAAAAAGTTTGAGGATGAGCTTGAAAATGAGACATATGATGAGTATCTGTCGAACTTTGAAAAGGAACTTGATAGGGAAAATGAGCAGGCCAAGGGTCAGGCTCTTAATGTACAGACTCCGGCTCCTGATGACAAGGATGCTTCACTGGATGATATGCTCACTGAGTTTGACCGAAGGATGAAGGAACAGGAGACTCAGAGCGATAAACCGGATAACGTAGAAGACGATAAACAGGATAATGTAGAAGACGGCAATCAGGAGAAGCCTGCGGAGAGCATAATAACAAATGAACCTCAGATGGTTGAAGAAATAGGGGAGCCGGACTTGGCAGGAAATGCATCAAAGGATATACTTGACATACTAGATAGTGATGGTCTGGATAATATCGGTGATCTGCTTGAAGGAAAAATCGGTGAGACAGGGGCTGATATAGATGATTATGCAAGCAGCCAGATGAAAGTGCACGAGACGGCTGATGCAGCAGTTGATGCACAAGATACTGAAAAAAAGAGCCTTTTAAAAAGAATAATATCATTTTTTACAAAAGAGCCACAGTCAGATGATGTCACAGATATACAGAGCACAGCAGAAGATGCAGAAACTGACGCAAAGACACTCTCGGATGAGAATAAGCAGATACTTGAAGCACTGGATGCTGACGGAGAGTTAAACGAAGCCACAGATAAGCCGAAGAAAGGCAAAAAGCCTAAAAAAGAAAAGAAACCTAAAAAAGCTAAAAAAGAAAAAAAACCAAAGGCTCCAAAGGAAAAGAAGGAGCGCGTGGGATGGGAGAAGGGACCTAAGCTTCCTAAAGGACCTGTCATAGTAATCTGGTTATTTGTTATGTCGATAGTTGTATTTGTCCTCATATGCACCTTTTTGCTCGGAAACAACTCTAAAGTGATTGATGCTCAGAATACATACAACCGGGCAATAGCTGATATAGGTCAGAAAAAAGCTGATTCAATAGAGCTGTATACAAAGGCATACAGCAGGCTGAGTGGCTTGAAGCTTTCGGGTGAAGATAAGCAGTTGTACAATAAGCTGTCGGTGCTTGCATCAGTATCAGGCAAATATGATGCATATAAGAGCTTTAGCGATTCAGGCTATGTAACCATGGCAGCGGATTCCTTAGTATGTGCGGCTGGCCGATGTGCTGTAAATGCAGAAAATGCAAAGGAATACGGATGTGAGCTGCAGCTTGAGCAGCTAAAAACCATTATTTCTGATACTCTGAGCAGTCAGTATGGCTTATCATATGATGATGCCATTGCTTTGTATAATATAGATGATAGAGATGACTATACACTGGCACTGACACAGAAATTAAATGAATTAGGCATTAAAGAGGAGACAAAATGATATGATAGCAATCATCGATTATGGAGCAGGCAATCTGCGAAGTGTGGAAAAGGCTCTTACAGCTATAGGCGAGGAGAGTATTGTGACCAGAGACAGGCATGAGATTTTAAATGCCGATAAGGTAATACTTCCCGGAGTTGGAGCTTTTGGAGATGCAATGGATTCGCTTAAAAAATACGAGCTGGATAAGGTGATTCACGAGGTTTGTGACATGGACAAGCCATTTCTTGGCATATGCCTGGGCCTTCAGCTATTATTTGAGGGAAGCGATGAGAGCCAGGGTGTTGAGGGTCTTCATGTGCTTGATGGACAGATACTTCGCATACCTGATAAGGAAGGAGTTAAAATACCTCACATAGGCTGGAATTCACTTGATTTACAGAACAATGGAAGGCTGTTTAAAGGTCTTTCAGAGCATCCGTATGTATATTTTGTGCATTCGTACTATCTGAAAGCCACTGATGAAGCAATTGTCACAGCAACGACAGAGTACAGTACACACATTCATGCGTCTGTAGAGAAAAATAATGTGTTCGCCTGCCAGTTCCATCCGGAAAAGAGCAGCACAGTCGGACTTTCGATACTTAAAAATTTTGCAGGGATAGGGGAGGCTTAATATGTTTACGAAGAGAATAATCCCATGTCTGGATGTGAATAACGGACGTGTTGTGAAGGGCATAAACTTTGTCAATTTAAGAGATGCAGGTGACCCGGTTGAGATTGCGGCTGCTTATGATAAGGCAGGTGCAGATGAGGTGGTTTTTCTGGATATTACGGCGTCAAGCGACAACAGAAATACTGTTGTGGATATGGTCAGAAAGGTTGCTGAAAAGGTGTTTATACCGTTCACTGTGGGCGGCGGCATCAGAACAGTCGATGATTTTAAGGCACTGCTTAGAGAGGGTGCGGACAAGATTTCAATAAATTCAAGTGCTATAAATACCCCTCGGCTCATAAGTGATGCGGCTGACAAGTTTGGCAGTCAGTGTGTGGTTGTGGCAATCGATGCAAGACGTCGTGCTGATGGAAGCGGCTGGAATGTATACAAGAACGGAGGACGCATAGATACAGGTCTTGATGCCATTGAGTGGGCTGTTAAGGCAAATGAGCTTGGAGCGGGAGAGATACTTCTTACAAGCATGGACTGTGACGGCACAAAGGATGGCTATGATATCGAGCTCACAAGGCTTATTGCCGATAACGTTTCTGTTCCGGTTATCGCATCGGGCGGAGCAGGCACAAAGGAGCATTTTTACGAGGCTCTGACAGAAGGAAAAGCGGACGCAGCACTTGCAGCATCACTTTTCCACTACAAGGAGCTTGAAATTATGGATTTAAAGAAGTATCTGGCAGATAAAGGTGTGTCGGTCAGAAGATAGGTGGGAGATTGAGATTATGAGTATGCTTGACGGCGAGTGGGCAAAGGCTGTGGGAGCCGAGTTTAAAAAACCGTATTACAGGGATTTGTACAATTTTGTGAGAGATGAATATGCCACACATGTGGTATATCCTCCGGCAGATGACATATTTAATGCTATGCATTTTACACCACTTGACAAGGTGAAAGTGCTCATCCTTGGACAGGATCCGTACCACAATGTCAATCAGGCGCATGGACTGTCGTTTTCAGTGCTTCCGTCTCAGAAGGACATTCCACCATCACTGCAGAATATCTACAAGGAACTGCACGACGATTTAGGGTGTGATATCCCGAATAATGGATACCTGAAGAAATGGGCTGATCAGGGAGTTTTGCTATTGAATACGGTGCTCACTGTCAGGGCTCATCAGGCAAACTCACATCAGGGGCACGGCTGGGAGAAGTTCACGGATGCAATCATAGAGGCTGTAAATGAGCAGGACAGACCTATAGTGTATATGCTCTGGGGCCGTCCGGCGCAGTCGAAGATTCCTATGCTTACAAATCCAAAGCATCTGATATTGACAGCGCCGCATCCAAGCCCGCTGTCGGCTTACAGAGGCTTTTTTGGATGCAAGCATTTTAGTAAAGCCAATGAGTTTCTTAAGGGGCATGGAGTGGAGCCTGTTGACTGGCAGATAGAGGATATATAAAGGATGACAATGCCGGCTCATATGTTAGTAATACCGGCAGATATTATCTTGACATAAATTGGAAAAGCGTCTATATTAAAAATATATAGAAGGTAACGGATTACATGATTATCAAAGGAGTGATACTATGAGAGGAATAGGAATGTGGGATTCATCATCCATATCCACACTGTTTTCCGGCTTTAGCAGCAGTAGAAGCAGCAATGCAGCGTCGTCTTTTATTGCCAATATGGATATGACTACATATAGCGGCATTAGAAGTGGCAGCTATTTTAAGCTTCTCAAGTCATATTATGGAAATAACCTTAATTCAAAGGCCCAGTCTCTTGTCTCATCATCTGTTTCTACATCTAAGGATTCAGCGAAGACACTTGCGTCCATCGAGTCGGAGTCAGAGGACATGGTAAAGTCGGCGCAGGATCTTTACAAAAACAGCCGCAAGGACGATACAGATGCTACGTACAAGAAGATGTCAGCTTTTGTGTCTGATTACAACAGTCTCATTAATGCTGCGGATGATTCTAAGACAAAGCAGATTTCGAGAAATCTTGAGTCTATGAAGTCACTTACAGATATCAATTCAAAGTCGCTTGCGAAGGTGGGAATCACAGTGGATTCCAAGTCAGGCAAGCTGTCTGTGGACGAGGATGCCTTTAAAAAGGCTGATTCGACCAAGGTTGATGCACTTTTTAAGGGGAATGGCTCTTATGCTTACGCAGTGGCAAGCAAGGCTTCAATGCTTGAGTATGCCGCAAAGAATGAGGCGGAAAAGACTAATACGTATGGCGCCGATGGAAGGTATACACAGGCCTACAACAGTGGATATAATTATAATATGTTTTTATAGTCAAAGACAGGCTGGGAATCACCCACCTCACTTTATGGCTTAATAAAAGAAGCATCCCGGCTTGGGATGCTTCTTTTTAATTAATTAGCGTTTAGTTGTCGTTTTCGTCGTCCTCGCTCATTGAGTAGACCTGACGTTTACGTGCCATCTCATCGCTCTCAAGATATTCATCGTAGGTTGTGATCTTGTCGATCATTGAACCGTTTGGCAGGAATTCTATGATTCGGTTGGCGGTTGTCTGGACTACCTGGTGGTCACGGCAGGCAAAGAGGATTACTCCAGGGAATTTTATCATTCCGTTGTTTAATGCTGTTATTGACTCCATGTCGAGGTGGTCTGTAGGCTCATCGAACATGAGTACATTGCTTCCCATGATCATCATGCGGGAGAGCAGTACACGAACCTTTTCTCCTCCGGAGAGTACACGCATTTTCTTTACTCCATCCTCACCGGCAAAGAGCATACGGCCAAGGAAACCTCGCACATATGTGGCGTCCTTGATTTCTGAGTACTGTGTGAGCCAGTCAACGATGAGCTCATCAGTATCAAAGATTGTGGTATTGTCCTTTGGGAAGTATGACTGGCTGGTTGTGACACCCCATTTATATGAGCCCTCGTCAGGCTCAAGCTCTCCGGCAAGGATTTTAAACATAGTTGTTTTTGCAAGCTCGTTTCCACCGACAAATGCAATTTTGTCATCGTGGTTGACAGTGAATGAGATATTGTCAAGTACCTTTACGC
>PPYF01017355.1_pt1 | contig 10645 bp, 13 predicted proteins | sample 1559871 | NCBI WGS metagenome assembly PPYF01 (sample SAMN08240021, study PRJNA423297) | Human gut metagenome, whole genome shotgun sequencing project.
TGTTTACGCTGACCGGAACGGCAACATCTCGGTGGAACCCGTATACCGTCCCGAAAGCGTGCCCATGAGCGAACTTGGCATGAACCCCGACGATCCAACCCCGGAGGGATTCCACAAGAATGGCGACAACCTGGTTGCCTTCGTCAAACGGCGCAGCCCCAACACGCACGGAGGCAGCGGCAGCGTCAAACTACGCGGACGCGATCTCACCCGCATGACCCGATCCATGCAAAAAGAAGGATTGGAAAGCGTCGACTTCACCGTCAGCGGCGGCACCAACACTTCACCCAAGACAGGCAAACCCCTGCAGAACGCCCTGCACTTCCGTTCCGACTACACCAATGAGAACAGTGGCGATGACATCACTATGTGGGGCAGCATCGAATCCATGCAGCATGGGGTACAGCCAGAAAAGGCTCGTCGGGCGTTCGCCAGTCAGCAGGAATACGATGACTACAGGCGGAAGACCCAGGTTGTACGCGAACGTGCCGCTGCGAGATACCTGAATCCGAAGACCCCCGAGGATGCCGCAAAACTGCTGCGCACCCGTTACGGAGCCAACAAGTATTTCAGCAGCGACATCCAGATGCGCGACGGCAAGGACGGTGTCGCGTTCGCCGTCACCTCGCCTGGAGGCCACACGCGCATGCTGTCGGATGCCAACGGCAATTATCTAGGCAAGGAAGCGGCCGACGCTGAGGGATTCGCCGCCATGTACAACAACGGCAAGGCCTCGGCTAATCGCGTGACTGCGGACAACGTGAAGCTGCTGTCCGATGGTAATTTCCGTGTACGCAAGAACGGTGACGAGAAGTTCTACACGTCGGCCGGTACGCCGTCCAAGGGCGTGCGCATGCGTGGAGGCAAGCCGTTCGGATACAACGAGGCGGGAGAGTTCGTGGAACTGCACGAGCGGCCCTGATCCTTTTTTCCGCGCCTGCCGGGGCATCGTTGCTGTTGTCCCGGCATTTTTGTCGCTAAACATGTTATAGTGAATATGTCCACATAAAATAATCCGAAAAAAGGAGCATCCTCCACCAATGTTCGATGTCAAAATGCGTGGATACGACACGCAGCAGGTTGATGCGGAAGTCGAAAAATACGAGACCGCCATCGACCGGCTCAATCAGACACTCAATACCATCAATGGGCAACTCAACCAGGCGGGAGCCGCGAATCGCGAACTCCAACAGGCCAACGCCCAACTCAACGAGCAGATCAAGCAGCTGACTGAGCAGAACCAGCAGCTGCAGACCAAGCTGGAGAACCCGTACAACAATTTGGGCGAAGGCGTGCAGAAGGTTCTCGCCGACACGCAGAACCTGTATCGCGAAGCTGAAAACCACGCTACCGAAATCAAGCTCGCCGCCAACAAGGAAGCGGAAGAGATTCGTCAGCAGAGCCGCGCTACCGCGAACCAGCTGATGTCCGACACTAAGAAAGATGCCGACAAGCATCTAGCCGAAGCGAAAGGCCAGTCCGAACGCATCATCGAAGCCGCTCAGAAACTGTCCGATCAAACCCGTCAAAAGGCGGATGAGTATGCTGCAAGCCGTCAGGCAATCGCGGACAAGGCTGATTCCCTGACCAAGGAGATCATGGCCCGTCTCGACGAGGTCAATGAGTTCCTTGGCAAGAAGTACGGGGAGGGCCGGAAGACCGTAGGGTTGTATGCCCCGCAGCCGGAAGCAGCTTCCGCGGAACAGGGTGACGGCGTCAAGCCGCAGGCGGAGGACCTCGAAGATGACGAGACTCGCACGTTCGCTCAGATTCACGGCCCCGCTCAGAACGAGTCCGAAACCGACTGACCTTTCCAGACGGTTCGCTTCCCGCATATAGAGGGGAAGCAGACCGTCCATCAACTCATATCAGGGAGAAGCCCATGCTAACCGAACATGTGCTGGTCACCGTCGGAGGATATGCAGCCGCATGGCTGACCCTGCAGATGGCCATCGCTTTCGCCAGCGGCTCCGCACGGGCCGTGCAGATACGCCGGAAATGGGAGGTCAGGTTCTGGAGTCTCGCCTATTACCTATGCGTACTGTTGGTTTTCCTCGGACTGCTTCTCGGCACCACAGGGCTTCTTCTCTGTTTCAAGGAGATTTTCATTGGCTGAAAAAACCCATCCACATACCAATGTTTTTCTGACGGTCGGCCGATACGTCCGCCAGGTGTTCGATGAACTGCGCAAGACCGTCACGCCGACGGCACGCGAATGGCTGGCATGGAGTATCGCTGCATTCAGTTTCGTGATCCTGCTCATGCTATTTGTCACGGGCATGGACTTCGGGCTCGGCAAACTGACCCTCATGGTGTTCGGGTGACGGTCAACCATCCCATCGTCCTCGCCCTGCTGATCTGGACGACCATCGCACTGGTTTCGTTCCTGATCATGAGCCTGTGGACGGATAATCCACAGCATCGAACCGTCTACCGTCGGTGGACTGTCGCCTATCTGACGATCCTCATCATTCTCATCATTGTTTTCCAATTCGAAGGAATCCTATGGCCGTTCTCATCATCGTTCTGAAAACCATCGTCGCAGTATTGAGCGTTCTGCTTTCCCTGCTAATTCTTCTGCATAAGGGCAAGGGAGGTGGATTGTCCGACATGTTCGGCGGCGGCCTGACTGCGAACGCGGGCACATCCGGAGTCGCTGAAAAGAACCTCAACCGTTGGACGGTTGGCATCGCACTCCTGTGGGTCGTGCTGATCATCTCAATCAGCCTGATCGGGAAACTCGTCTGATGCGACCGCATCCCGTCCTGTTCGGTTTTCTGGGGAAAACATTCGCCTCATGGAGTATCCCCGACGAATCCCCACTGCCAGACGGGAAATAAACTACACAGACGGCAAACTCCCAGACCGAACACCGGTCATACCAGTCGAAGCCGACTCGGCATGATCCGACGCAACATCAAACACAAACGTTAAGGAACACACATGAAGCAAGCATGGTTCTGCCCCAACTGCGGGCAACCGTTGGAAGCCCAACGCCACGTGGACAACGCCACAGGACGCATCACTTGGGCCATCGGCTGCCTCAACCCGAAACACTTCCACACGCGCGGCTACATGAACGCCGCCATCGCCGAAGTACAGCTTGAGAAACTCCTACGCCAGTGAAATACATCAGCATCTTCAGCGGAATAGAAGCCGCCACCGTCGCATGGCAGCCATTGGGGTGGGAGCCGCTGGCATTCAGCGAAATCGACCCATTCCCATCCGCCGTCCTGCAACACCATTACCCGGATATCCCGAATCTTGGAGATATCACGAAAATCGATTGGAGCCCGTATGTGGGAGCAGCAGACATTGTTGTCGGAGGATCGCCTTGTCAGTCCTTCTCTATCGCAGGCAAGAGGGAAGGACTCGCAGGAGCTTCCGGACTCATGTACGAGTACATTCGAGCGGTACGTGAACTCCGTCCACGTTGGTTTGTCTGGGAGAACGTCCCAGGAGCGCTCACAAGCGAACAGGGGGGGGGCTTATCGCCAGCTCCTGTCAGAGATGGATGCGCTCGGGTATGGTCTGGCATGGCGAGTATTGGATGCGCAGTTTTTCGGCGTGGCCCAAAGACGCGAGCGTGTGTTCCTTGTTGGAAGTCTTGGAACCATGTGTAGCGCGGAAGTACTTTTTGAGCGCGAAAGCATGTCGTGGGATCATCAGTCGAGCCGACAGAAGAGGCAAGCCCTTACCGAAGAGGCTCAGGGATGCGTTGGAACGGCAGATCATGATTCTGGCTGCCTGACTCCCGGCGAAACCCAGAGCCGGAGGGTTTATCCGACTTCCGGCGTGTATCCGACGTTGTCCACGAGAGAAAAGTCAGGACAAAATCAGGAAAGCGTTTTCACCCAGTTCGGTGATGATGTCGCCGGCACTCTCACCTCACGATACGATAGTTCCCCCTGCGTTGACCGTGGAGCGAACGTCGTCGTTGACGAACGGGATGTGGTAGCAGCCTTGGATTTCAAGCCAGTCGCGTTCCTGTATAACGCAGGTGCGAAGGCCCGGAGTCTAGGGATAAGTAGTGAAATAAGCCCTACGTTAAAAACCGACCATAATCCGGCTGTCGCATTCACCCAAAACCAGCGCGCCGAAGTCCGTGAACTGGAGGTCGCAGGCGTATTGGCCGCGCAGCCTGGCATCAAACAGCAGACGTACATCTGCCGGGCCGCTGGTCAGGCGAATGCTATGACCAGCGTGGATATGGCTCCCACCTTGACTTCTCACGCGAAGAAGGATCCGCCGCCCATCTATCCTGCTGAGGATTCAACCGGGGAAGATAAGCCTGTCACCTTGCAGATTCGCGGCGGGAAACCCGGCGGCGGGAAAGGTGCCTTGATCCAACGGGATATGAGCGCCACATTGTCCACTCATAACACCCAGACGCCGATAACAGGCGACCACGAGAAGAGAGATCTCACCGTCCGCCGCCTGACACCACGAGAATGCGAACGCTTGCAAGGATTCCCCGACGATTACACCGATATTCCATATCGAAACAAGGAACACGCTCCGGACGGAGCCCGTTACAAGGCGTTGGGCAACAGCATGGCCGTACCAGTCATGCGATGGATCGGAGAACGCATTCACATGGTCGAAGAAGCCAACAAACAAACCGATTAGCCAACACTCAAAAAAAACAGGCGGATCGTCGTAGAAGAGGAGCGGCAATCCACAAAAAATACAGCGATAGGCCACGGCCTCGTCCAAGGTTTTCCTTTGTCCGGTGGGATCCCAGAAACACGAGAACCGTATGTTTCGAACGGAAAACCGGGATCAAGGTAGTGGCCTATCGGTGTAAATGTATTCACCGATAGGCCACTATCGTTCGTTCTCGTTCTTCCTGCTATAAGAGAGTATGTCAAGTATGTAGTATGACTATAAGCACTGCCCGTCAGACCTTACGGGAGAAGCGGTTTGAGCAGGTTCATTACACCGATAGTCCACGGATTCGACAGTGATAGTCCATGAAAACGACACCGATAGGCCACTAAAACTGCACCGATAGGCCACTACCGTTGCAGGGATACTCCACGCCGGAAGACCGTCACCAAAGACGATTACACCGATAGGCCACTACTGATTACACCGATAGTCCACTATCCGCGAAGAGTGTCGGATAGGGTCAGTATACAGGGCACGAGGCTATCGGAAAGAAACGTAGCATGACTGGGAATCAGGTATTTTACACCGATAGGCCACTATTTTCCCGGAGTCGCGGAACACAAGCCTTTCATAGCGGTCGGAAACTGCGGTATCCACCTATCCGAGACTCTGACCGGAAGGCTTTGCACCGATAGGCCATCAATACGGTCAAAAAAAACTGCACCGATAGGCCATCAACGAATCGGCGGGATTGCACCGATAGTCCACTATCCAGTACATCGGGTTTTACACCGATAGGCCACTACCGCGGCAAAGGAAAAAGCCAGCCCGTTCTCGAAGCCGGGAAAGTTTCCGCACGCAACCAAAACTGCACCGATAGGCCACTGCTCACAGAACACAATCCACGAACCAACTTTAAAAAAATCGAAAACTGCACCGATAGGCCACGTGTCGCTACACCGATAGGCCATCAACTTCAGAAAAAAACGCTTCAATCGCGAACACGCCAGATATTAACCATACGAGCAGGAAAAGCTCGTCTCCGATATTCCATATTGGGTCGAGAAAACCGGCTCGCAATATTAACAGAGAGGGAAGCATAGAGCTTCCAGAAAGAGAGTGTAGCGATGAAGAAAATGGTAGTCGCGTTGGTGTTGATTGTGGCGTTCGCGGGAGTCTCCATTACTGGAATGGTGATGGGGGACATCAAATGCGGCGAAAGCTCGCAGACGATAACGCTGAGCCTGGAAAAGGGCATCAGCGTCAAAACCGACTGCGTCAAGCACTGAGCAGCATCGGCGAATGGGGCGGGACGATTAGTGGCCTATCACTGCCAATCGCCCCGTCCCTCGTCCAATGCACGCCGTTCTGCCTTGGGTGGTACTGACGTGGGGGACGGGTGCAGGATGACGCCGTCCCTGGTGGTTTCCACGTTCGCGGCGGGATACACTTCGTGGACTTTCTTCAACGCATCACGGAACTTGGCTCTGAATACGCGGCGTTCCTTAATGCTGTCGCCGAAACGTCCATGTAGCCAATCCCAATCCAACGTGAGGTCATGACGCAGGTTCTTGAACGTGCCGGTCAGCCACACGTACACGTCGTAGGGGAGCACGGATTTGCCGCTCAGCAGATAGTTGGTGGCTCGGGTATCGAACGGAGCTGACTCTTGGGCAAGCCTGTCCCACACCTCGTCGGTGAGAATAAACTTCGCTCCGCTGAAATCCTGATTGTTATTGTCGTTCAGGAAGCTGACGGCTTTCACCATCTGCATGTTCACGGAATCGAACCGGTCACGGTTGCCTGCAAACCCCGTCTTCTGCCTGATGCTGATATGACAGAACAGAAGTCGGCGCAACTGTTCCTGCAAGCGTTTCGATGATTGGCCTCCGCGTGGGATACCGAGTTCTTCGGATAGCTGGTACATGCTTGGAATGGTGATGGTGTGCTGCGCCGGATCCACAGTCGTGGTTTTCCGGGCGCCTGCGGATCTGATCTGTTTGGCCATCCATGCCATCAGCAGCCGAGGGTATTTCCCATACGGGTAGTCCCTCGATCGGGTGAGGCTATCGATACCGGCTTCGAGGATATATTCGACGGTGTTGTTGTCCTTGCTGACGAAGGGGGTGCCTTCCGCTGGGGGAGTGGCCGGGAACAGTGTGCTGGTGAGGATTGAATGGCCGTACCAGATTTCCTTGCTGTCCGGCTGTCGGCTTTCGATGTCGGCAAGCGTGGCCACCCGTTCGAGGGCAAGCTCGGTCGGGCGGGCGATCTTGGCTTCGTGGTCGTCCGGATGGTCAACGCTGTTTTTTGTCATGGTTGACATCATAGTGGATTTTTCCGTGTGTGTTTTCTTTTGCCGATAGTGCGACACGCCGTTGTTGTCGGCTTGTTTTTTCCCTGTGGATTCCAGTGTTTTCAATGGTTTGATGACTTTTCCCTTGAACTGGTGTTGCCAGAGCTCAAGAAACATATTATACTGAATGTGTCCACATAAATGAATCGAAAGAGGAAGCCAACACCTCCTGCCCAAACAGGAAGTCAAAACACTCTCTCCTTTCAAACCGGCCAAGAGCAATCCACGCCGGCGTGAAGCATTCTGCGTAGGAAGCCAACACCTACACCACGCACGTGATGCAGGACGATTGAAAACCGAAGAGAGACACCAAAATTCTTGTTCAAGGCAACTCTAGCCCGCATGGGCGTGAGGACAAGACCTTGGATCATACGCCACCCCTGCAAGGTGGCAGCAGTAAAGACATGGGTTGAATAGCTGTTGTTCACGCCATCCAACCCATATCATTGGGGCTGACAGGTTTGCGATAGCCTGCTGGAAACCATTTGCTACGTGCTGAAGACTGATGGGGGAGCAACCGTTAGCAAACCCATCACAAGAACCTTCCCCGTACATGCGGGGATTACCCCCCAAACGCCAACAACGTTTCTTTTCACCGTTTCACCCTCGCGGTGTGAAACCCGATTCCACCCCCATTGCCGATTAACAGGCTGGAATCGGAAAATTTGAATCGGACTGGTCGGACAGTCGGACGATGGATTCGCCCGGCCAGTATATGAACATCGTCTACAAGCCGTGCGGGGTTCGCCGAACGCACCCGTCCACGGATGACCTTCCCCACGCAAGTGGGGATAAACCCCCCTACGCACGTGACAGCAAGCAAAGGCTGACAGCAGGCTAGACCCGAGTTCGATTCTCGGCAGCTCCACGACCCTGATCCATCTCCCATGAGCTTGTGCAGACTCACGGTCTGCGGGATACAGATGAATCGGGTACGGTACGCATCGCACCGTGACGGCAAAAGCGATGCATCGGTGGCGTGGCCCAGCGGCGACGGCAGCAGACTGTAAATCTGCGACAAGGAAACATCGGTGGTTCGAGTCCACCCGCCACCACTATCCGTTTGGTTGCAAACAGGCGGATCAGCAGGTGGCGGCGCCTTCAAGGCCGTGCTGTGGTTCTGTCTGCACACAGTATCTAAACAACAGACGAAGTTGATTCGCCGCCATGTCGGTCTCATTGGCATGACGGCGACTGGTAAAGGCCGAGACGATACGCGATCATGAGACGATTGCGGTCTTGGCCGGTTTCGTAGCTCAGTCCAGTAGAGCGGCCCGAAGCAATCGGGTAGGTCAGTGGAGCGAAGCCACTCGAAACCACGTTTGACGTTTCGTTAAATGTTCGGATTGTGGCGCAGTTTGGTAGCGCACGTGCTTTGGGAGCATGGGGTCGCAGGTTCGAATCCTGCCAATCCGACTCGCATGGGAATATCGCTTCCCATGGATCTCACCCGGGCGGGAGGATGCCCGGGCAGTACGACCGGCAGCGCCGGCCGGCGGAATCAACACATCCGTGACCACTGGCAAGAAGGGGTCGAAGAGCGTTGGCGAACGCAGGTATCCAAGCCCCATCCGGCGTGCAAGCCCCGGACGTTCACTCGGAAGCCAGCCATCCTCTTTCGACTGGCGGACAACACGTCACCGCCGTGCGACGTATCCGAAAAAAGCACGGCCATGCGGATGTGGTGCAGTGGTAGCACGCCTGCTTCCCAAGCAGGAAACCGCGGGTTCGAACCCCGTCATCCGCTCTATCCGGAAAAAACCAAAACAATGGATCTGATCCAACAATGGGACTCGTAACCGTCCTTTCCATGTGGACGCTTCCGGAGAAAACATGGACGAACAGCCTCGGCATGGGCACGCATCGTCAAGGACGGGAACATGCCATCGCCCCGGTAGCTCAGAGGAAGAGCAGGTGCCTTTTAAGCACTGGGTCCGGATATCGTAATTCCGTCGGGGCACGATGCTTGGTAAATCGCCGAGCATAAGCGCATCAATCTATTATCGGATAGGCTGCGGCAACTTCTTCTTCCGGCCGCGCGCGAAACAAGGGAAGGAAAACACACAGTGCGACGGACCAGGGAAGGGCCTATAACCCAGATCCCATAACAGTCCGTCGTACAGCGCCTCTGTAGCTTAAATGGTAGAGCAACGGTCTGAAGCACCGTGGATGCTGGTTCGATTCCAGACGGAGGCACGAAGCAATCCATCCGATCAATGGACTGCTTTCAGGGAGTGATCGAACAATCGCATCGGAAACGAGGCGATAAGATGAGCCGGGCCCGGCAGGGTGGTTTGCGACCGAACCGGCGGCACGTCCAGAGGGGATCTGACATGATCTCGTTTGTCCTCGACGTTGCTGGTAAAACCCAATCCAGTCTCCCGATTCCCCTCCATCTGTCATTCAGGACGGATAGGGAGGACGCTCTTTTTGCAGCTATCGTTTTCTGGCGTGAGGACGCCGGCCTTTAGGCCGGTGGTGAAACGCCTTTACCTTTGTCATGCTGGTCGGTTCTGGTTTTCGATGTATCGTCTCAACGTGTCGAGCGGGGCACCTCCGGCGGTTCCCGCGTAGTAGCTTCCGCTCCATAGCCGTTTCGCCCGCCAGTAATGTTGAGCGAGTTCGGGGTAGTCGCGTCTCATGTACCGGCTTGACACTCCCTTCAGCGAGTTGACGAGTCGGCTGACCTCCACGGTCGGCGGGAACGAAACGAGCAGGTGGACATGATCCGTTTCCCCATTGAATTCCTCGAGCCGGCAGTCGAAGCTTTCGCATACGTCGCGGAATATCCGTTCGAGCCTGTCCAGATGCCGGTCCTCGAACACCTTGTGCCGGTATTTCGTGACGAAAACCAAATGCACATGCATGTCGAAGACACATTGTCTTCCTTTACGTAGCGAGTCATCGTTTGTCATGAAACCAAGTATAATTAAAGGTATGGCGTCCATCAAGCGATACAGGTATCGCGCCTATCCGACCAAGGGCCAGGCGCATGCCCTGTCATGCCTATATGGATGCTGCCGGTTCGTGTATAACCGGTTCGTCGCCGTCCGCGAGACCATGTTCAAGGTCGGAGGCAGGATGCCCACGTTCACCCAGTTGGCGAGGGACCTGACGCAGTCGAAGAATGATCCGGACACCAGTTGGCTGAAAACCGTGTCCGCCGTCCCGCTCCAGCAGTCTCTGAGGCATGCGCGGACCGCGTACGACAACTACTTCGCTTGGAAGAAAGGCGACAGAAAAGGCCCCGAGGTCGGCAAGCCCACGTTCAAGACCCGGCGCGGCACCCAGTCGGCCGAGTTCACCCTCAACAGCCGGTTCAAGCTCGAACACGAGCCTGGATGCAAATGGGCGTTCCTCACCCTGCCTAAGGTCGGACGCGTCAAACTGCGTTGGACTCGAGACCTGCCCACCGTGCCGAAGACCGTGACCGTCATCCGACGCCCATGCGGACGATACGAGGCCAGCTTCACCACTATCACGACGTCACGCATCACCCCCAAGGCACTGCACGCCGAGGCGGGTGTGGACATCGGACTGCTCTCCCTAGGCGTAGTCAGGCGTTCGGACGGCACCTGCGAGGCCATTGAAAATCCTAGGTGTGTTTTGTCAAATTTTTGTGGGCCGTTTCGGCGTTTCTTTTAGTCCGTTTGAGCGGTTGTTTTTAGGCCGTTTCGG
>PPYF01660911.1_pt1 | contig 10644 bp, 11 predicted proteins | sample 1559871 | NCBI WGS metagenome assembly PPYF01 (sample SAMN08240021, study PRJNA423297) | Human gut metagenome, whole genome shotgun sequencing project.
TCTCTCAGTCGACTCATCGCAATTATTGATCAACCCAGTAATTTAACACTACTAAGCTCATTAATAATTGCAATGCAGATAGTTTAAACGCACCCTGCCCTTGTCCCAATAACATTCTGCTCTTGTGTTTCCACCTATACCCTGTTCAGCGGGCTGGTTCTTTTTGTCCGCTAGGCAGCAAATTAAGCTGTCGCAACTGTGAGAAACCATCATAAAGACTCACTAAATAATGTTATGGGTTATCTGAAGCATTTCCAAGGCTTCCTATAGCCGCTCTTTTGACGTTTGTAAAGCGTACGGGATTGGCTTTCCCATGATGTTGACTACAACCTCTATACATCCAAGAGGTCACGGGCGTTTTCGAGATGCTACTACGATGCGGTGCCGCCGCTTTTGAGTTTACCGGTTGCGAACCAAAAGAAAAAACCGACTAGCGATTAACTAGTCGGTTTAGTATTTTAGGGTTTGATTTCAGTAATAGTTTTATAGTGTTATATCTTGAAATATCCATCTATTTCCCCTACAATAATTATATTAAAGAAATAGACAACCCCGATTTACTACTTGTCCTAGTTAATCGGTAGCTCGTTAAAGTACGCCAATACTTTAACGGGCTTTTTCTTTACTCTAAATTTATTAAACTGTTAGTAGGCGTATAACGCTTACTTGTTAAGTATAAACTTAATTCCTATCAAATAGCAATAACAATTATATGCTAGAATTAGGATAAAGGAGGCTAAAACATGGCTAAAAGTAAAACTAAAACATATACAACCTCAGATTTAGCAAGGGAATTCAGCATTTCAGTAGTTTCAGCCTCTCGCTTTATCCAAAAACATCATTTTAAGCCTGTTAAAACTGGAAATCACAACGCTAAATACTACAGTAACAGCGTTTATCAGGAAATGAAAAAATATTATCAGTTTAAACCTAATTCTGAGGTAAAACAGCACAAAAATGCAACTAAAGACGATATCATCAATCAATTAACGGCCAGAGTTAATGAACAAGCTGAGATAATCAAACTGTTAAAGAAGCAATTAACTATTAAAGATGAACAAATTGCTACCGCTAATAAGCTTGCTGATCAGGCTCAACAATTAGATTTAACCACACATCAACAGCAAAAATCATTACCAGCTAAACTACCAAAAGAAGAAACAGATAATATTGGTCATAGCTTCTTTTGGAAAATATTCCATTAGACCCTAGCCTAATTCTTATCAATCTGGTTAATCATTACAACTCCATATTCCCCTCATACTTTGATTTAAGTATCTGCTAGCTTTACGTCTGTATGCTAGCAACATTTAGTTGCTAGTTACGCAAACATTATTATCTAGGGATTATATTGACGTAAAACAAAAATGTTAGTAGAAATAAACTATAGCAATTTTAATAGAACGGGGGGATTAATATGCACAATGCTTTTGCTCATCAGCTACTCAAATTACGAACTGAGCAGCAACTTTCTCAAACAGATATTGCTAATTTACTTTTTGTATCTCGTCAGGCAGTATCAAAATGGGAAAATGGTGATACAGAACCTAATTTGGACAATTTAATTGCTTTAGCAAGGATCTTAAACGTTAGTCTAGAAAATTTGATTACAGGATCATCTAATCCAAATTCATTATTATTAACTTTAAGTCATGTATCAAAAAGCTTTTCTAAGCCTGTACTAAAAGATGTTAATCTTACTGTCCATAGTCATGAACGCATCGCTTTATTAGGCGCTAATGGTGCAGGGAAAACCACTTTAATCCAAATAATCACTGGCTTAATTAATCCTGATAAAGGAACAGTAAAATTTGATTTAGATCCTAAAAAATCATTAAATATTATGCCTCAAGAGAACGTGCTAATCCCAGATATTACTGTTCTCGAGCAAATAAAATTAGTTTCATTAATCAATAAAGTCTATAACGAAGAAAATATTCAAAATTTATTAGCTAAATTTAGTCTAATAGACCAAAGTAACCAGTTAATACAAAAGTTATCAGGTGGACAGAAAAGACGTTTAAGTTTACTAATAAGCAGTTTACGACCGGCCAAATTATCAATCTTAGATGAACCTACCGTGGGTATGGACCTAGATTCAATAGACTTTTTCTGGAAGTTATTGAATTCACGCAATGAAAGTACAATTGTAGTTACCCATGATTTCAATCAAATTGATAGATACTTTTCCAGAGTTTTACTATTAAAAGATGGAAAAATTTTTAGAGACGTTAGCACTAAGAGCATTCATAATCACAACCAATCAATTGCTCAATGGTACCGTATTAACAACGAGGAGGGATAGTATGATTACTTACATTCAACTTAAACAGGTAGCCAGAAACCGTCGCTTTGTAATATTTACTATTCTATTCCCTATTGTTTGGTACTGGATGATGGTGGAATTAATTAATGTATCTTCAAATACTAAATATCAGTTAAGCATCCTCGTATTAGCACTTTTAATCGGCATTTTAGGGAATTCTATTGTTACTTTTAGCAAACGCATTGCATCTAATCGTAGTTTTTATTTTCTACAGTCCAAAATTAGTCAATATTCAATTTGGAAATATTTAGTTTCGCAATTAATTACCCAATTAGTCTTAAATCTTGTTATTACTGCTGCCTTAGTTATTACAGCCTGCCTATTGAATACTTTTTCTTTTGATTCACTTACTTGGATTATTCTTGGAGTGGTTAACCTTTTTGGAATTTATGTAAGTATTATTGGTTTTACACTCGGCATTATTTTTGATCGTGTGGCTATTGATGCCGGTGCAACACCGCTAATGTTCCTTCTCGCAATGTTTATTGTTCCTTGGAATATATTCTTACCTGCTAGTTCCATGGTTAGATTTATGACAAGAATACAAAAACTATTTCCTAGCTATTATGCATATCAAATAATCCAACAGAATTCACATCTTTTAAAAAATTTAAGTATATTTACCGTTAGTTTTGTGCTAACTTTAATCCCATTTCTTTTGATTATTGCTGTAAGACTTATTCGTAATAACAATTAATTATTATCAAATTGAAAGATTAATAAAAAAGATTGACTGAAACCAGTTCATAATAGGGTCTATTTTTAATAAATAGCCCCTAAAGAACATTGATATAATAAGCCCCTGTATTCTACAATCAGAATATAGGGGCTTTTAATTTATATATACAAAAAGTAGCCCCTAAATAAGGAGCAATTAATCATGAAACAACTCGTTTTACCCATCAAAGATTCCAATATCCTGCATGAAGTCGAAGATACTCTCCTACATAATTTTAAAGCTGGCCGCCGAAATTACACAATTTTCCAAGTTGGCAAGGCAACGTTACTCCGAGTGTCCGATTTATTAGCTCTCAGACGCAATGAAATCTTCAATAACGATGGGACTATCGCTAAAAATGCTTATATTCGGGATAAAAAGACCGGAAAGCCCAATACTTTGTACCTAAAACCAGTTAAACAAGACCTAAAAGACTATTTTCAGTGGCTAAACCAACAAAATCTCCACTCAGATTGGCTTTTTCCATCGACTAAACACCCCGATCGGCACATCACTGAAAAACAGTTTTACAAAATCATGGCTAAAACTGGCGATTTACTTGGGATTAACTACCTCGGTACTCACACAATGAGAAAAACTGGGGCTTACCGGGTCTACACACAAACTCATTACAATATCGGTTTAGTGATGTCGCTGCTTAATCATTCCTCAGAAGCCATGACCTTAAAATATTTAGGTCTGGATCAAGTCAGCCGAGAACAAATGCTCGATGAAGTTAAGTTCGATTAAGCACTCCCCCCAAAAAATTCACTCGTTAATCAGGTTAGGTTTAGTCATAAACCGTTCTGATTAACGAGTCCAGCAAGCGAAGCACGGTAGTTGTTCTAGATAGCATATATTGATAATTGATACAATATATGCTATCATTAGGGCATGGAAGATTTAGAATTTGAATTTTATACTCGCCCTAATGGCCATACTGAATTTGCAGAATATTTAGATAGTCTTGACGTTAAAGCTAAAGCAAAGTTATTAGCACGGATTAACATGGTCGCAACTTATGGACTTAGTGCTGGAATTCAACATAACTGGGTTAAGCCACTGGAGAAGAACCTCTATGAAATTCGCTCTCGGGTTAGTAATAATCAACAACGTGGCCTTTATTTTCACGTTGATGGCGTTCACTACGTTATTACCCATGGCTTTACTAAGAAAACCCAGAAAACACCGCCACGAGAAATTAATCATGCTAAGAAATTACGTGACGAATACTTTGCCAACCGAAAGGAGCAATAATTATGAGCAACATTAATTTTAAAGACTACTTAAATGAACAATTAAAGGATCCGGAATTTAAAAAGGAATTTGAAAACGAAACAACTAAGTTAGAGAGTGCCATTGCATTAACTAAGGTTAGAAAAGAATCAGGCCTTTCTCAACGAGATCTAGCTACTGTTTCTGATGTTCCTCAATCAACAATTGCACGAATTGAAAGCGGCGCTAACACCAGTATTGATACTTTAACCAAAATTGCTAACGCTTTGGGCAAGAGATTGACTGTTAACTTCTCATAATAGTTAATCTAATTACTTAATAGAAAGAAGTTTTTATCATGATGTCCCCTAAATCAATTGCCCGTTGGCAAGAACTTAAAGCCAAAAAACTGAGTGGTCGTACTGTTCCTGAAGATATGGAGTATAAGAAGCTCCAGATGAAACATAACGCTGATGTTTTAGCCTTAAACGAACTAAAATGGAAAGCGGAATTGGCCGAAGCTATGCTAACTTCGGCCAGCAATAATGATGACTTAATGCAACGCTTAAACAGCATTATTGATTCGCAAATTGGTGATGATCAAAAGCCATTTGCGAAAAAAGATTTGCATGATTTTGTGACTGCATTTGTGGCTAAAATAAAACAAGAGCAGCAGGAACAAAGTCACGCAAAACCATTGGGAAAGAATCCATTACATGATAATGAATTTCCCAATGGGAACAATCCAGATTAACTAAATGTTAAAGCTGGATTGTAAAAAATTCCCTTTGTCGAAAGACATTGGGAATTTTTTATTTTGGTATTACCTTTTGATTAAAAGGTAATATTTAATTTTCAAATACAATCTTGAAAATTAAATCAATGGTTATTAGGAAATGTGTTCCTAATTCCCTCGGAAGAGCGACCGACAAAATGGAGTAACTCCATTTTGACTAGGGAGCTAGTAAATTGGATAAGTTATCCACTTTACTCATTACTGAACGTGCTACAATTAAAATGTAAAACTATGAACGCTGGTGATGAAATAATGGCATTGAAATGTACAGTAACAACAGACTTACAGGCAAAAGATACTAATGGTTATTCTGGTATTCAAAAGCACGTGGAACATGACCAGAGTATTAACCATTCAAACAAGGATATTGTATTCAGTGAAACTCAATTTAACGTATATGATGAATCAACTGCCACCCGTCAAGCTATTGACGATTGGAATGAGCAACACTTCCATAACTACGTGGAACAGCACGACCAACATCAACGAGAAAAAGGTCATGCTGAACGACAATACGGAAGTGTAAAAAACTTTCTCAAGAGGAAGAAAAAAGCTACTGCAGTTTTGACCATTGGCAATATGGAAGTTCAAAGTCAATTGATGAAAGAGTTTTGCCCGGCTTCTTCGTACGTAGAGGAAAAGCTTCCCGATGGAACTACTCATCTTGTTTTTAAGCTAAAAGACGAACACGAGCAGCCGATTAAAAATAACATTGCTGTCGCTAAACGATTTTACGATTGCTTCAATCGCGCTTTAATTACTGCTACTAATAACAATGTTGGTTGGAATCTCAAATCAGGAAAACGAGTAAATATTGGCGATTATTTACATCGCGGCCGCTATGCTACTAACAACGATGAAATGGGAATCTCACATATCCATTACGAGATAGCAACCTTTGGCATGACACGTGGCGGTAAAAAGCGACCTGCCCATGCGACTAACTCACTCAATCAAGCATTAGTCAGCCTACACCATGCGGTAACAGGTCAATATTGCTCCTTGGAACTCACACGCGCATAACCGATTTTAGCCATTTTCAGCTCTCCTTTTTTGGACAGTTCTAATGAACATCTGTATTTCCTAGTATAGCACAAAAATAAAAACGGCCACTAGGGTATACCCTAATGACCTTTTTTGATCTATCAGCTGACGTCAACTTTCATCTGGTAAAAAGCCGTGTTCGACAATCAATAACTGGCGTGCCATCGTCTCAACCACGGACTGCAGATCTTCAAACTTGCGATAATGGCCACTGGCAATGAGTCTGGTGGTGACCGCCGTTTGTTGGGCGATTAAGGCAGAAACGACACCGAAAACGTCATCGACTGACAGGCCCTCACGACGAGGCAGCTGTTCAATTTTCTCGCGAAAAATGCGATCGGTTTTAGCGGATATGGCAGTTGTTTCTTGCTGCACTTGTTGTCGCAACGGTTCGGGAAAATGCGGTAAATCAGCATAGGCTTGCATCATCAAGCGGTATTCAGCTGGGAATTTGAATTGTAGTTTCAACTCATACTTAACTGCAGTGGTCATCATGGCAGCCAAGCCAGGGGCATTCTGCCACTTTTTAGGGTCCATGTGATCATAAATTCGATGATAGGCATATTTGAAAGCGTCAAGATACAGCGCTTGTTTATTGCCAAAATAATGGAAGAGCAAGCCCTTAGATACTTGTGCTTGGTTGGCAATCTGATCGGTTTTGCTCTTGATGAAGCCTTGCTGGCCGAAAATTTCCGTCGCTGTTTTGAGGATTCGGGTGACCTTTTCAGGATCTGTCACAACATTTTTCATAGGCTCAAATCCTGACGGCGATAACCAGCAATGCCAAGAATAAATAATACTATAGCGCTAACAACCATCACGATTAGCCATGTTTGATCAACGTTTTCAACCGGTACATTGGCAATCCAGCCAAAAGGTGTGAAGTTGCCTGCGTGTTTTGGCAAATCAAACAATCCCCGGAAAATTTGAACGATCAGACCGGCTCCCATATACAGCCAGAATAGACTGCTTAAGCGTGGCCACAGACCGACTAGTGCGATGCCAAGGGCGATAAACGATATCACAGCCGGAACGCTAGCCACGAATAGGCGACCGAGGTACTTGAGCGGCAACGGGTGACTGAGAACAGTGTTCCCAGTGAAGAACAAGGCCAGCAGCCCAGCAGAAAGGACGAACACGCCTGCCAGCAGACCAAAGCAATAGTAGCTGACACTGATCGTGGTTCGCGTTGGCTTTTCGGCATGAATGACGCTCAAGTAACCAAGGTTGTCATCGCGTTTGAGTCGGAATGCCACTTGGACGCCAGCAGTCACGGCTAATGCGACGAAAATGCCGAGATACATGCCTAAGAATGACAGGACCATGGTCTGATTGGCAGCGTTGATTTGGCCAACATCTAGTATTTTACGATAAAGCGGATTCGTTTTAAGAATGTCGCCAACGCCGCCGAGCACACTACCCATGACGCCGCCAAACACCACGGCGCCGATTAACCACCCAGCAAATAATCCGCGCTCAGTTCGCCACAGTAAGGCAGGGATCGAGCGAAGCCAGCCGGCAGCTTTGGCTCGGCCGGTGCGTTCAGCAATAATCCCGGCGCCCAGATCGCGGTTGCGGGCAATCATGGTGGCGCTGGCCGCAAGCAGAATGCTGACCAGTAAGGCCAAACCTAAAGCCCAGACGTTGTTATCAGTATAGAAGTTTGCTTTTTCGAACCAACCAATTGGTGATAACCACGTCAGATTTTGATGCTGGATATCGGTGACCAGCCGAACCAAATAAGCGGCAGTCAGCACCATGTAGCTCAACATATTGGCTGTACGTGTGTTATTGGTTAGTTGCGCGAATAGCAACGCAATGGCTCCGAATAGCAAGTTGGCGATCACCATCCCCAGTGAAAACAGGAAGTCACCGTACAAGTCAGTACCACCCATGTTGACAGCGGCCAACGAGACAAAATAGAGGATACCCATTATGGCACTGTCGATGAGAAGCTCAAGCGAAGCGGCGGTGATGGCAGCCGTTCGCCCAACATTGCGAGCGCGAACCATTTCGAGCAAGCCACTTTCTTCTTGACCGCGGGTGTTGCGAATCATCAGCGGCATAACCCATAAGGCCTGCAAAATAATCATGAAGACGACCATCACACCAGCAAACACAATCGCTGTGTTATACGTGTCCACCTTTGGCATCGCGCCAAACATTGCCGCCATGCCCGGCGCTTGCAGCATTTTGACAATCTCTTTAGAGCCCGAGGCCCCGCCTGCAAAGTCTGCTTCCAATTTGCCAGCACCACTGGCAATCATCATGATCAAAATGACAAGCCAGATGAGTGAAAATTTTAGATTTTGTTTGAGGTTTGCCCGAAGCAGATAACCTGCGTTCCGATTACTGTGCCGCATGAGTCTCACCTTGCTTTCCATAATAACGCAGGAATAAATCTTCCAGCGTTGGCGGCGTTGATTGCATGTCGACCACGGTGTTGGCGGCCAGTGTGGTCATGATGGTGCCAAGCGCGTCTCGATCAGCGGTGAAAACCGCCTTGGTGTGCTCGGAATCGCGATAAGTGAGGTCGTGAACGCCAGCTTGCTTTGCCAAAGCAGTCATTGGGGTAGCGGTGGTGACTTCAATTTTGATCCGCGATAGATGCCGTAATTGATCAAGATTGCCGCTCTCAATCACACTACCATCACGGATGATAACAATTGAATCACACATTCGCTCGACTTCGGACAAAATGTGGCTTGATAGCAGCACACTTTTACCGGCTCTTTTCAGTTTTAAAACTTCTTGCTGGAAAGTCTGTTCATTTAATGGATCAAGCCCAGAAGTGGGTTCATCAAAAATATACAAATCGGCATCTTGCGACAACGCAGCAATTAACGCTACTTTTTGACGATTGCCTTTTGAATAGGTACGAGCTTTTTTCTTCGGATCAAATTCAAAGGCCTTGATTAGTTCATCGGTCTTTTGATTATGCTGGCGGCCATTTAAACGTAGCAATAGGTCGATAATTTCGCCGCCAGAAAGATTTGGCCATAAATAAACGTCCCCAGGAACATAGGCGATGCGTGGATGAATCGCCGCATCATCCCGCCAGGCATCTTTGCCGAAGACGGTCACTGAGCCGCCACTCTTTTTTAATAAGCCTAAAATAACTCGAATGGTCGTGGATTTGCCGGCCCCATTAGGTCCTAGAAAACCCAGAACCTGACCGGGTGCCAACGTGAAACTGACATCTTTTAATGCGGCAAACTTGCCAAAGTTTTTTTGAAGATGGTCAAGTTCGATAATAGCTGTTGTCATTTTTGTCATCCTCCTTAAGGTCAAACTTGAAACACGTTTTAATATGTCGGTATCTGATCAACCTTTTCCAGTATAGTCGCGATTGACTGACGAGTCAACGAATTATTGACTCGTCAGTCAATTTTTTTGTGACGCCGGATTTACAATGTAAGTGCAACACCTAAATAACTAGACCAAAAAGGCCATGAAGCCTTAAACTTATAAGTGACAAAACCAATAAGTTAGGACGGACTTCATGGCCCAATCTAAAGATACCATCAAAAAATCTTAGAAACTGTTTAGTATCTTTTGAGAAGTAACCTGATAAAAGCTAACGAAACCATCATGAGACTAGTGTTGAGCTTACGCTCACAGTTACGCCATAAACGATGATAATTTCCCAACCAACTAAATGAACGTTCAATGAGCCAATAACCGCAGACAATATCAACGATGTTGAAGCCTCCATCGACCAATGGCGCAATGATCAACGGCAACAATGGCAAACAGATCAAACCAAACACACTAAGCTTATTAATGACAATAAAGACCTGCAAACCCAAAATGATCAATTAACAACATCTAACCAAGCCATTCAAGATAACATTAACTCCTACAAAAACCAACTTGTCGATTCAATTGCCCAAAACGATCCATCACATCAAGTCGAACAATCATTACTAAACAACAATGAACGCCCTCAACCAGTTAACACTGATCCTGGTCGTCAACAACACCTCAAACAAAACATCAAATACCTGATTAAAGTTGCTGCTAAAGCTCTTCAAAAAGTAAAAAAAGAAGCACTCAAATTCGTTGACCAAATCACCAAAAATCTAACAACTCCAACGAACCCCAATCAACCCAAACCAAACCTAAAATCAAGGTATCTAGATCCATCTACAATTCAAGCTTCTAAACATCCATTTGATTACCAAAGAGAAAAACAGCTAATGAACAAGCTCAATAATGACCCCATCCTTAAATTACAAAAGGCAATTCTATTTGCTAATCAAAAACAAAGCCAAAAAGCTACTCAGCAAATTACCAATGCAATGAACAAACGCCTTAACAAAGACGATGAAAGACAGTTTTAACTATAAGTTTTACCCACTTATCCTTAACCTATTAAAGGAAGAGCAAGCTTCCGCAAGGAGCTTGCTCCAGCTTGCTCTCTCGAGACTTAGCCTGTCAGTGGCTAAGTCTCGAGAGAGCATTGTTCTCTCAGTCGACTCATCGCAATTATTGATCAACCCAGTAATTTAACACTACTAAGCTCATTAATAATTGCAATGCAGA
>PPYF01269139.1_pt1 | contig 10643 bp, 11 predicted proteins | sample 1559871 | NCBI WGS metagenome assembly PPYF01 (sample SAMN08240021, study PRJNA423297) | Human gut metagenome, whole genome shotgun sequencing project.
ATGCAAGGCCGCCACCAACGGGTGTTCCGTCAAAGCTTCCCGAATCTCACCGGCTTCCACCGGACAATCCATCGCTTCGACGTAAAGCGTCAACGTTCTCACGCGGCCCTTCACCGTTTCTTCCACGAGTTCGGCGGGCATGTCCATTTTCTTGAAAAAGTCGAGCCAAGCACCTGACCTTTCAGTGAGTGCCGTCGTCAATTCCACCGTCCGGTTCATGACGTCAAATGCGGCCTCCGTCACCGACGGATACTTTTTGAGCGCCTCCTTGATTTCCCCAACTTCCACGGGGCAGTCCATCGCCGGAACCTTAAAACGCAAGACTTTCTGAGCGGTTGTCGTCATGGTTTTTAACCCTGAACTTTGTTAATGTATGAGGATTAAAAACCCTGAAGTCGCTTCAGGGTCAAGTCCCCGCAACTACTTTTGGGAAATTTCGTGTCATGCGCATCGGAGAATTAGCCGCCCAGTCCGGTTTTTCCGTCGAAACCATCCGCTTTTACGAGGCGAAGGGCCTCATTGACCCCGCGCTGCGCACTCAGTCCAACTACCGGATCTACGGCGACAAGCATCTGGAGCGGCTGCGCTTTATCCGACACTGCCGTGCCCTCGACATGAGTCTGGAAGACATTGCGGCGCTCGTGGCTTTTGACGCCAACAAACTCGACGACTGCCGCCATGTTCACGTGATGGTGGCGGAACACGTTAAAAAGATCAGTGACAAAATCCGGGAACTGCAGCAGCTTCGCGAGCACCTCCTCGCGCTCGCCCTGCGCTGTCCCGGCCACCGCGACGGTCATCCCTGCGGCATTCTCACGGGGCTTGAAGAAGACGCCAAAACCGGTCACTGCTCCTGCGGGATCGAAAACGCCGCCCCTGAAACAACTGCTCTCAAAAAAGAAGCCCTGAAGTTTTCCTGACGCGGTAAAGTTTCGTCCTTTTTTGAAGCATTGCGCACGCGGAGACCGTCATGCAGCACCTGCTCGCCTTTTTTTCTGATCCCCTGAACCTCAAAACTCTCTTTGTCTTGGCTCTGATCGCCGTTGTCGTCGCTGTCCCGACCTGGGTTCTCGTCAAATGGGCCAAGGCTTTTCCGCCCGCGCTGAAGCATCCAAAATTGACTTCGGGCTTTGGCGGTTGGCTCATCGTCTTTTTGGCGGGGCAGGTCGCCTGGTTTCTGCGCGGGCTCTGGGAAGCCTGCTACCTCTCGGGCGAACTTGTCTACGTTTATCAAAAGTCGCCGGGCACCCTTTTGAGTATTCTCGTTGCCGTACTTCCCACGGTGCTCGCCCTTATCTTGGGGGCGGTCGTTATTTGGCAGCTCGTCGCCAAACGCACCCCGTCGGCCGTTGCCGTCGTCATCGTCTTCGTCTGGCTGATGGGCCCCGCCGTCGCCGCACTGCAGAGTTGGTACTTTGACGGAGCGCTCACCGAACTCTCAATCTTCGAACTCTTCGGCTGGGCACTCGCCTGGACGTTGTACTTTGCCGTGAGCCGCCGCGTCGCCCTCACGTACGGCACGCCGCGCGGCCGCACGCTTGCCGAAACCGGCAAGCAATACTAATCGCGCCGCAGAATAAACATCGGAAAAAGCTCCTTCAGGTGCTTTTCCAACGCTTCTCCCGGGTAATCCGCCCCCACGGACGGCAGGGCTTTTTCCGCACCGGGCGGCCGCCGGTAAATCTGCAGGGCAAACGTCGTCACGCGGCGTTGCGCCAACCATTGGGCCGCGGTCTCAATATCGGCTGCCGACAAAAGTTCCGGATGCACCGTCATCCGGACTTCCGTCGGAATACCGGCAGCGCGAATCAGGTCAAAACTCTCGCGCCACAGTCGGGCACTCCCCGGCCGCCCCGTCACACGTTCAAAAAGGGCCTCAGCCTCGGGCGGCGCCTTTACGTCAAGCCCCACCCAGTCCAAGTCCGGCAGCAGAGCTTTCAGCCGTCTCGGGTAGGCACCCCCGGTATGAAGCCCCACCGCCATTGCATACCTCTCCTTCACAACCCTGACCGCCGCCGGCAGCGCCGGATCCGCGGTCGGCTCGCCCCCGGAAAACACCACGCCGTCCAAGAGGCCGCGACGCTTCGAAAGAAGTGCCGTCACCCGTTGCCACGTTTCGTGCCCTTCAGCCAATTCCCGCGGCTGCATCCAGGCATTCTGACAATACCCGCAGCGCCAGGGGCATCCCTGCACGAACACCACCGCCGAGAGTTTTCCCGGGAAGTCAATCGTCGTAAAGGGCGTCACCGCCGCCACGCGAAGTTCTTCGGCGGGTGCGAAAAAATCCGCACCGAAGTCCCCCTCAGTGCGGATCGACAGAGTCTTCTTATCCGTCATTACTTCGTGTGCGGCGCGCACTTACTTTCCACAAAGTACTTGCGTTCTTCGAATTCGCCCTTCTTACCGATATTGAAGGACTGCACGGGGCGATGGTACCCCATCACACGCGTCCACACTTCGCAAGGCTGACGCTCACAGTCTTCCAACTTCACGTCCGTCGTTTTAACCGCTTCCATGGTTGTCTCCTATCTCTTTGCGTTTCTCCACTATAACCCAAAAACCGATTGATGCGATCTATTAACGCGATTAACCGGCCGCCTTCTCCGTTTGTACGCGGCGTGCCAATTTCTTCGCAATAAGTTCCGCGTCGCACTTGGGGCAGAAATCATGTCGCCCGGAGAGGTAACCGTGTTTCGGGCAGATGGAGAACGTGGGCGTCACCGTGATATAGGGCAGACGGAACCGCGTCAGCGTCCGACGTACCAAATCGCGGCAGGCCTCTGCAGAACTTACGGCCTCATTCATATAAAGATGCAGCACCGTACCACCCGTATATTTCCGCTGCAGGTCTTCCTGCATTTCCAAGGCTTCAAACGGATCGTCCGTGTACCCCACGGGAAGTTGCGACGAATTCGTGTAGTAGGGGTGCGACGGGGTGCCTGCCTGCAGAATGTCCGGGAATCGCTTCTTGTCTTCCTTCGCAAAGCGATACGTCGTCCCTTCGGCGGGCGTCGCTTCCAGGTTGTACATATGGTCAGTTTCCGCCTGGAAAGCTACGAGCTTCTCCCGAACATGATCGAGAAGCCGCACGGCCATCGCGTGGCCCGTCTCCGTCGTAATGTCGTCGGTGTCCCCGGTGAAGTTTCTCACCATCTCATTAATGCCGTTCACACCGATTGTCGAGAAGTGATTGCGCAGCGTTCCGAGATAGCGCTTCGTGTACGGGAAAAGCCCTTCGTCAATATGGCGCTGAATGACCTTGCGCTTAATTTCCAGCGACTTCTTGGCGAGATCCAGCAAATAATCCAACCGCTCAAAAAGCGCCTTCTCGTTCCCCTTGAAGAGGTACCCCAACCGCGCACAGTTGATCGTCACCACCCCCAGGGAGCCCGTCTGCTCGGCGGACCCGAAAAGGCCGTTTCCGCGCTTTAAGAGTTCGCGCAAGTCGAGCTGCAGCCGGCAGCACATCGAGCGGATCATGTTGGGCTTCAATTCCGAATTGATGAAATTCTGGAAATACGGCAGCCCGTAGCGCGCCGTCATTTCAAAAAGCGGCAGGCAGTTGGGACTGTCCCAGTCAAAGTCCGGCGTAATGTTGTAGGTCGGAATCGGGAACGTAAAGACGCGCCCCTTGGCGTCCCCCTTCATCATGACTTCGATGTACGCCCGATTGATCATGTCCATTTCGGGCTGCAATTCCCCGTAGGTAAAGGGCATTTCTTCACCGCCGATCAGCGGATGCTGCGACTTCAAATCTTCAGGGCACGTCCAGTCGAACGTGAGGTTCGTAAAGGGAGTCTGAGTCCCCCAACGGCTCGGCACGTTGAGGTTGTAGATGAGTTCCTGAATACTCTGCTTGACTTCCTCGTAGGGCAGGCAGTCCTTACGAATAAAGGGCGCGAGATACGTATCGAAGGACGAAAAGGCCTGTGCCCCCGCCCACTCGTTCTGCATCGTACCCAAGAAATTGACGATCTGCCCCGTCGCGGACGTCAGATGCTTCGGAGGCGACGATTCCACCTTCCCCGGCACGCCGTTGAAGCCTTCGTTGATGAGGGTACGCAGACTCCACCCTGCGCAATAGCCCGAAAGCATATCGAGGTCATGGATATGAAAATCCGCATTGCGGTGCGCCGCCCCGATTTCCGGCGTGTAAATGTAGTTGAGCCAATAATTGGCGATCACTTTGCCGGAAACGTTGAGAATGAGTCCCCCCAGGCTGTAACCCTGATTGGCATTGGCATTCACGCGCCAGTCACTCTGGTCAAGGTACTCATTGATGGAACTTTCCACGTTGACCCAACTCTTTTTGACGTCCCGCGTCGTCGCCCGCTGCTCACGATAGACGATGTAGCTTCGCAGCGTCACAAAGTGCCCTGCCTCAAAAAGGGCGTGCTCAACGGCATCCTGCACCCTCTCAATGTTGGGCGTGGCGCAGTTTAAAGCCTCAAGTTTGGGCATCACCCGTTCCCGAGTGAGTTTTTCTGCCTCTTTTTCATCGAATTCCCCCGTAGCACGTCCGGCCTTTACCAGAGCCGCCGTAATCTTCGAAGCATCAAAGGACTTGACGCTGCCGTCGCGCTTCACGAGATGCTGAGGGATGATGGTCATAAATTCAACTCACTCAAATTAATTGCTCTGCGTAATGCACCCCGCCGGTGGCCGCTCATTTTTGAAAAACGGCACCGGACACGCAGAAAACCAACCACCGGGGAAATGGAGAAAATCGATTCATCCGACCGGACGATGCTTTGGACGATAAAGCCCGAAGCCGGGGGTGTCAAGCGGAGGCAATCACGCTGCCGCCGTTTTCCACCGAAATTTTTCAGCGTTAAATCAATTCTCCCTCAACCTAATTCAAGTCTTACCGCGACATCACGGTTTCCCGTCACCCTAAGGGTAAATCCCGTGACGAGAAAACGCTTTCCTCGGGATTTTCCCGACACTCTTAAAACAAAACGGCCGGCCGCAGAACCCAAGTTTCCGCCGACCGGCCGCATAAACGACGTCACGCCGTCTTTATTCCCATTCGATCGTGGCAGGGGGTTTGCCGGACACGTCGTAGACCACGCGGTTGATCCCCTTCACTTCATTGATGATGCGGTTGGAAACGCGCCCCAAGAGGTCGTACGGGAGTTCGGACCACTTGGCGGTCATGAAGTCGCTCGTCTGCACGGAGCGCAGGCTCACCACCCATTCATAGGTACGGCCGTCGCCCATCACGCCAACGCTCTTTACGGGGAGGAACACGACGAAGGCCTGACTTACCTTGTCGTACCAGCCGGCCGCACGGAGTTCTTCGATGAAGATCGCATCGGCCTCGCGAAGGATGTCCGCGTATTCGCGCTTTACTTCACCCAAGATACGTACGCCGAGACCAGGACCGGGGAAAGGATGACGGTACACCATTTCCGCGGGGAGTCCCAACTTCACGCCGAGTTCACGCACTTCGTCCTTAAAGAGCGAACGCAGCGGTTCGAGAAGCTTCAGTTTCAGCGTATCAGGCAACCCGCCCACATTATGGTGGCTCTTGATGGTCTTCGCCTTCTTCGTCTTCGCGGCCGCGCTTTCGATGACGTCCGGATAGATCGTGCCCTGAGCGAGCCACTTCGCATCCGTCATCTTTTCAGCTTCGGCCTGGAAGCAGTTCACAAACTCGCGGCCGATGATCTTGCGCTTTTTCTCCGGATCCGTTTCGCCGGCCAAAGCGTCCATAAAGCGATCGACGGCGTCAACCACCACGAGCTTCATGCCCATGTTCTTCTGGAAGGTGTCGCGCACCTGTTCGCGTTCGTTCTTGCGTAAAAGACCGTTGTCCACGAAGACGCAGGTGAGCTGATCACCGATCGCCCGATGAATGAGCGCCGCCGCAACGGAACTGTCCACGCCGCCCGACAAGCCCAGAATCACCTGATCCTTACCCACCTGGTTGCGGATCATTTCTACGGCTTCGGTGATGTAGTCTTCCATCACCCAATCCGGACGACAGCCGCAGATATCGAGCACAAAGCGCTGCAGAATTTCACGGCCTTTCACGGTGTGCGTCACTTCCGGATGGAACTGCACGGCATAAAAACGCCGCTTTTCGTCAGCCATGCCGGCAATCGGGCACGAGGGGGTCGATGCCATCACCACAAACCCCGGCGGGAGTTCGGAAACCTTGTCGCCGTGGCTCATCCACACCTTCAGCATGCCTTCGCCGTCTTCACCCTTGAAGTCTTCAATGCCTTCCAAGAGCTTCGTGTGGTTGTGCGCACGGACTTCCGCGTAACCGAATTCGCGTTTCGTGCCGCTTTCCACCTTACCGCCCAACTGCTGCGCCATCGTCTGCATGCCGTAGCAGATGCCCAACACCGGCACGCCGGCTTCGAACACCGCCTGAGACGCCTGATCATTGCTTTCTTCATAGGCACTCATGTGAGACCCCGAAAGAATGATACCGGCCGGATTGAATTCCTTAATGAATTCCGCGGAAACATCGTTGGCGTGAACTTCGCAGTACACATGCGCTTCGCGCACGCGGCGCGCGATAAGCTGCGTCACCTGACTGCCAAAGTCCAGAATAAGAATGCGATCGTGCTGCATAGAGGCAATAGGGAAAAGTCAAAAATTAAGAAAACGAAACGGCGCAGGAGGTTCAATGCGACCTGCGCCGTCAGTTTAGCGTGAATCCGCCGAAAGGTTAGTGTTCCTGACGGTAGTTCGGAGCTTCCTTCGTGATCTTCACGTCATGAACGTGGCTTTCGCGCCAGCCTGCCGCCGTGATTTCGACGAATTCGGCACGCGAACGCATTTCGTCGATCGTGCGGCAACCGCAGTAGCCCATGGAAGAACGGAGACCGCCCGCCATCTGGTAAAGGATGTTGGTGACGGAACCCTTGAAAGGCACCATCCCTTCAATACCTTCCGGCACGAGCTTATCGAGGTTGCCGGCGTTGTTGTCCTGGAAGTAGCGATCGGCCGACCCCTTGAACATGGCACCCAAGGAACCCATGCCGCGGTAAGACTTGTAGGAACGGCCCTGGTAAAGAATCACTTCGCCCGGCGCTTCTTCGGTACCGGCGAGCATACCGCCCATCATGACGCAGTTCGCCCCCGCGGCGATGGCCTTGGCAATATCACCCGAGAAACGGATGCCGCCGTCGGCGATCAGGGGAACGCCCGTACCTTCGAGGGCTTCAGCCACGTTGCTGATCGCGGTGATCTGGGGAACGCCCACGCCAGCCACGATACGCGTCGTGCAGATGGAGCCCGGCCCAATGCCGACCTTGACGGCGTCCGCGCCGTGATCCGCCAGAGCACGAGCCGCAGCGCCGGTGGCGATGTTGCCGCCGATCACCTGCAGGTTGGGGTAATTCTTCTTCACCCAAGTCACGCGATCCAAAACGCCCTTGGAGTGACCGTGAGCGGTATCCACCACCACGACGTCCACGCCGGCTTCGACGAGGAGTTCCAGGCGTTCTTCCGTGCCGGCACCGACACCGATCGAAGCCCCCGCGAGCAACTTGCCGTCCTTGTCCTTAGCGGCATTGGGATGCTCGGTCGCCTTCACGATGTCCTTCACCGTAATGAGTCCGCTGAGATTGAAATCCTTGTCAACGACGAGCACGCGTTCCAAACGGTTTTCGTGCATCAGACGCTTGGCTTCTTCAAGGGAGGCTCCTTCGCGAACCGTGACGAGCTTTTCACGCGGCGTCATGATTTCACGCACCGGCGCCTGCATACGGGTTTCAAAACGAAGGTCGCGGTTGGTGACCATACCGAGAACCCGGCGGCCTTCGACGACGGGCACACCGCTGATCTTGTGCTCAAGGCACATGCGGATCACGTCGCCCACGAGCATGTCGGGACCCACCGTGATGGGATCGCTCACCACGCCGGACTCATGGCGCTTCACCTTCGCCACTTCCGCGGCCTGCTGCTGAGCCGTGAGGTTCTTGTGGATAATGCCGACACCGCCTTCCTGCGCGAGCGCGATCGCGAGATTGGCTTCGGTCACCGTATCCATGGCGGCCGAGATCATCGGAAGGTTGAGGGTAATTTCGCGCGTGAGCTTCGTCTTCAGAACGACGTCGCGGGGCAGTACTTCAGAATAAGCCGGGACAAGGAGCACGTCGTCAAACGTGAGCGCTTTCTGCTGGAGTCGCATTATTTTTTACCTCTGGGCAAAAAAAAAATGTGTCACGCAGACGGGCGTCTTACCTGCCTTTGGCCAGCTGCGGTTAACCAATAATTATACGGCACTTACAAGGGCTCTTCAAAGAATTTTCTACGACAAAGCGCTTAATTCCAGTGCCTGCGGAAGTTTTCCCGCAAGATAATCCCGCACCCAATAAAGTCCCGCCAACGTTTTGACGTCCGTAATCTCGCCGGTGCGGCACATCTGCAGCGCTTCTTCAAACGTGGGTTTCACAAGCGTCAGAAATTCATTGTCGTCCAGATGCACCGTTCCCGCCGTGAGTTCGCGCGCAAGATAAATCTCAATGTGTTCGTCGCTGTAGCCGATCGCATTGTGAATCGTGCCAAGGAACGTCCAACGCTTCGCGGTGAGCCCCGCTTCTTCTTCCAATTCGCGGCGTGCCGTCGCAAAAGCCTCTTCCCCCGGATCAATTTTTCCGGCAGGAATTTCCCAGAAGGCACCGCCCGCCGGTGCGCGCCACTGCCGCTCCAACACGACGCGTTGATGTTCGTCAAGCGTTACTATCGCAGCCGCCCCGCAGTGCCGGGTCATTTCCCTCGTCGAGAGCTTGCCGTTGGGAAGCCTTACTTCCAGGCGACGCACGTGCATCAGCCGTCCGTCAAAGACCGCCGTTTCCGCGACAACTTCTTCTTTTAACGCCGCGTCGAGTTTTTTCGTGTCTGCCTTAAACATGACTACACATCCTTATAGTTCTGACGCGCCTTGCCTTTGGTCATGTCGTTCTTCATAAGGCGTTCCTGATCGCGCTTCCATTCTTTTTTACTCTCGTCGGCGCGCTTTTCAAATTCCTTCTTGCCGCGCCCCAACGCCATCGCAAGCTTCACCCGGCCGTTTTTAAAGTGCAGATCCAACGGTACCAAGGCGTACCCCGAGCGTTCCACCTTGCCCACGAGACGCATGATTTCCTTTTTGTGCATCAGGAGCTTGCGCGTGCGGTTGATTTCCGTTTTTTCATGCGTACAGACCTGATCGGCCGGCGTGAAATGTGCATTACACAAAAAAAGTTCTCCGTCTCTCACGTAGACGTGAGACAGATTGATGGTGGCGCGCCCGGCACGCACACTTTTGACCTCCCACCCGCGGAGCACCAACCCCGCTTCAAATCGTTCTTCGATGAAATAGTCAAAGGAAGCCCGTTTGTTTTTAATTTGTCCGGCCACTTTCAGCGTTATCCTTTAAAGTTCTTGTCCGACATCCGAGGCGGATAATGCCGCCCTTTTCAACGTTTACGTAAAGTGCGAATGATACAAGTCGATATCGTCGGAATTGATGCCGACACAAAAAAAACTTGGTTAAAAACGGTTTCGCTCCCGAAGAACGCCGTCGTCGCGGACGCCCTCGCCGCCGTCGGTCTCAACTCAGACACCGAAGCCGCCTTATTCAACGATCGGACTCAGTCCGACAGGAAACTCTCCGACGGTGATCGAATCGACGTGCTTTCGCCGCTCACAGTAGATCCAATGACGGCTCGGCGGCTACGGATCGAAGGGCAGACGCAAGCCAAAGAAATGCAACGCGGCCGTCACGGCGGCAAACACCGACTGGCCGTGATTTAAGCGGGGGAAACAGACGCTTCGCGATTTCAAAAACGGTGCCTTTGCGGCGCCGTTTTAACTTCAACAGGCAAAAAAAAGGAGACACCGAAGTATCTCCTTTCCCTGGAATTTCTGGTCGGCGGCGGGATTCCAAGACCCCAATAAAATCGGGCTTCACAGCCTCCCCCTTTTTTCGTTCCTACCGTCAATCCTACCTAAGATTCTGCGGAACCGCTATTGTAGCGAGTGCGTCATGCTTTGCGGCACAGCGTTGCCATCCGTCTCCGCACTTCGCAGCAGACTGAGAAAGTCGCTCGACCAGCTTTTCGCAAGTGGCAATTCTGGTACGAGCAGCGTTTCCGGAATCGCCGGCATCGGTTCCGCTACTTGGACGGTGCCGCAGCCCGGCAAGCAGACGATCACGCTCAGCGCGCAGAGCATCGTACTCAGACGACGCCGCGTTGATCGTGTCCACCGATTTCGCCAATTTTTCAGCATAACTTTTCTCCATTTTTTCAACAGCAGCCGCCCGTGCCGCCTCATCGATGGCCGCACGGCGCTCATAGTGCGCCGAAGCCAACCACGCGCCCGTGGCAAATGCCGCGAGGATGCTCATTAAGTAAACGTAGTCTTTCATCTTGCTTATCCCGTTTTCCTGCTATTTAATCCACAGTTTGATTCACCAAAGCCAAAGGAACCTCCATGCAATACCCCGTCGCAGTTTGGAATACGAACAGCACCTACACCGCCGAAATCCCCGACCTCCCCGGCGTCGTTACTGAAACCGACAACTTTGACGCTCTTGAAGATGCCGTCAAAGAAGCCGCTGCCGGCTGGATAAAGGCCAACCTTGTCAGCGGCCGTTCAATTCCCGCCCCCAGTCCCGTAGAACACTACCAATCGACCCC
>PPYF01245689.1_pt1 | contig 10642 bp, 10 predicted proteins | sample 1559871 | NCBI WGS metagenome assembly PPYF01 (sample SAMN08240021, study PRJNA423297) | Human gut metagenome, whole genome shotgun sequencing project.
AGCTGTATTGTTGTGATGGCGACAGACCTGCCTCTCTGCGCCCGGCAGCTGGAGCGCGTGGTAAAACGGGCGTCCGTGGGGCTGGCGCGGCTGGGCAGCTACATCGGCCACGGCAGCGGCGAGGTGTTTTTAGGCTTTTCCACAACGAACCGCGTGCCTCATGAAAGCGCCCGCGCGGTGCTGCCCTGCACGGTGCTGCACGAGGGCCGGATAGACGCGGTGTTTCGGGCCATGGGAGAGGCCACGGAAGAAGCCGTGCTGCGCGCCATGCTGTGTGCGGATACGGTGACCGGCTTTGATGGCAGCACAAAATATACGATTCGTAATTTTGCTAGTCAAATATACTAGTTGGCACAAACTGTTTCACAAAAGAGAATTGGCCGGCGGTCAAAATCGGTTACAGCTTGATAACAGGTCTTGCATAATCCGGTTTTCTATGGTAATATAACTAATGTACGATAGTAAACTTATGAAAGAGTGGGCCGCAGAGGTCCGCTCTTTCCTGTTTGTTTGGAGGTTTTTGATGGCAAAAGGCAAAGGCGGCGGCACCGTCGGGACAGTGGAGGCGCTGGTCACGCCGGTGCTCGAGCAGCTCGGCATGCGCCTGTGGGATGTGCGCTTTGAAAAGGAAGGGCCGGACTGGTTCCTGCGGATCTATATCGACAGAGATGAGCCGCTGGACCTCAACGCCTGTGAGGAAGCCACGCGCGCCATCAACCCCGTCATCGACGCGGCGGACCCCATCGACCAAAGCTATTTTATGGAGGTGGGCAGCCCGGGCCTGGGCCGCAAACTCACCAGGGACGTCCACTTTGAGGCAATGCGGGGCCGCAGGGTGGCCGCGCATCTCATCCGCGCAACGGCCGCGGGGGAAAAGGACGTGGCGGGCATCCTGCAGGGCAAGGACGGCGCGCGCGTCACGCTGCTGCTGGACGACGGCTCCGAGACGGTTATCGAGGAAAAAGAAGCGAGCTACTTCAAATTGTGCGACGATGAAGACCTGTTTTGACGCATAGGATGAATGTAAATATTATATAGAATGGATGATTGGAAAAAATGAACGCAGAATTTTTTGAAGCATTGGCCATGCTGGAAAAGGAACGCGGCCTGCCCGCCGATTACCTGCTGGAAAAAATCAAAAACGCCATCGTGATCGCCGTGAAGAAGGACTACGAGGTCGAGGATGAAAACGTGTCCGTCGTCATCGAGCCGGACCAGGGCAAATTCAGCGTTTCGCTGCTTAAGACCGTCGTCGAGGAAGTGGAGGACCCCGCTACCGAGATCTCTCTGGAGGAGGCCCAGCAGAAAAAGAAAAGCTGCAAGGCGGGCGATGAATACGCCATCCCTCTCAAGACAAAGGACTTCGGGCGCATCGCCGCGCAGACGGCTAAGCACGTCATCCGCCAAGGCCTCAAGGAGGCCGAGCGCAGCCAGATGTACGCCGAGATGCAGAGCAAGGCCCATGAGATCATCTCCGCCGTCGTCACCAACATCGAACCGGTCAAGGGCATTGTGACGCTGGAGCTGGGCAAGGGCGGCGTGGCCACGCTGCCCCGCAACGAGCAGGTCGCCGGTGAGGAGCTGCGCGAGGGCCAGCATGTCAAGGTATATGTTGTGGATGTTATGGAGACCGAGCGCGGCCCGCGCATGATGATCAGCCGCACGCATCCCGGCCTTGTCAAGCGCATGTTCGAGATGGAGGTGCCTGAGATCTTCGACGGCACCGTCGAGATCAAGGCCATCAGCCGCGAGGCCGGCGCCCGCACGAAAATGGCCGTCTGGAGCAAGGATGAAAACGTGGACCCCGTGGGCGCGTGCATCGGCCCCCGCGGCCAGCGCGTGGCCAACATCGTCGAGGAGCTGGGCGGTGAAAAGATCGACATCGTCCGCTGGAGCGAGGACCCTGCCCAGTTCATCAGCGCGGCGCTCAGCCCCGCCACCGTCGTGGGCGTGGAGTTGCTGGAGGGCGATACCAAATCCTGCCGCGTCACCGTGCCGGATCACCAGCTTTCGCTGGCCATCGGCAACAAGGGCCAGAACGCGCGCCTGTGCGCGCGCCTGACGGGCTATAACATCGACATCCGCCCCGAGAGCGGTTATTATGGCGAGGAGCCGCCCATGAAGAAAACGCCGGAGCCCGCCGCCGAGGAATAACGGCCGGACGGGACTTGGAAAAGGAGACATGTATGACGCCAAAAAAGATACCCCTTCGCCGCTGCAACGGCTGCGGCGAAAGCAAACCGAAAAAGGAACTGGTGCGCGTGGTGCGTGCGGGGGACGGCACGGTTTCGCTGGACCTGACGGGCAAAAAGCCCGGGCGCGGCGCGTACGTGTGGGGCTTCGACGCCGTAAAAGACAGCGTCGGCAAAGGGAAGGCACAACTGGTGCTGTGCGCCGGAGACCTTTCGGAGGGCACGCGCCGCCGCGTCGGCGCCTTCTGTGAGGATTGGGTGGAGGTGGCGGACCTGCCCGAAACCCAGTTCGCCCTCGCACAGATCAGCAAAAAACCCACCGGCGTATTCGCCGTAACAGACCCCGAGCTTGCAAAGCTCTGCCGCAAAAACCTTGCTGCCCAAGCGGCCAACCAGAAGGAGGAACGTCCATGTCAGTAGTCATCAAATACAAACTCAGCGATGTAGCAAAGGACCTCAATGTCCAGAATAAGGAGCTCATCGATTTTCTGTATCAGACGCTGGGCGAGTCGAAAAAGCATACCTCGCCCCTTACAGAAGCCGAGCTGAACCATGTGTTCGAGCATTACACGCAGAAAAATTCCGAGGCAAGCCTCGACGCGTACCTTGCCAGCGCGCCCGCGCCCAAGGTGGCGGAAAAGGATATCCTGAAAAAGGCCGACGGCACCGTTGTGGCGGCCGGCCCGGCCAAGCGCAAAGAGCGCATCCGCCCCGCCAAGCCCGAGAAGGAGAACAAGCCCGCGCCTGAGAAGCGGGAGGTCGTCACCGTCACGGTGGATACCCGCATCACGGACGTGAATCTGGATAAGTTCAACGAAAAATACACCGAGCTGGCTTCCACGAAAAATGTGGAGAACCGCCGCAAGCCCACGCCCGCGGGCAACAAACAAAAGTTCTCGGGCCGCAACAACCGCCGCCAGCAGCCGTTCCAGAAAAAGCGCGAGACAGAGGCCGAGCGCCTGCAGCGCATCCAGCTGGAAAAGGCTCGTAAGGCGCAGCTGAAGGTATCCATTCCCGACGAGATCACGGTGGGTGAGCTTGCCAGCCGCCTGAAGGTGAACGTGGCGCAGGTCATCAAAAAGCTGATGGGCCTGGGCATCATGGCAGCCATCTCCGAGGTCGTCGATTTCGACACCGCCAGCCTGGTGGCCGAGGAGCTGGGCGCGAAGGTAGAGCACGAGGTGCATGTTACCATCGAGGAACGCCTGTTCGAGGTGGATGAGGATAAGGACGAGGATCTGGAAGAGCGCCCGCCTGTCGTCGTGGTCATGGGCCACGTCGACCACGGCAAGACCTCCATCCTGGACGCCATCCGCAAAACGCGCGTTACCGCGGGCGAGGCCGGCGGCATCACGCAGCATATCGGCGCGTATCAGGTGACGATGAACGGCAAGCCCATCACATTCCTGGACACTCCGGGCCATGAGGCTTTCACATCCATGCGCGCCCGCGGCGCGAACCTGACGGACATCGCCGTGCTGGTGGTGGCCGCGGACGACGGCATCATGCCGCAGACCGTCGAATCGATCAATCACGCCAAAGCGGCGAATACTACCATCATCGTGGCCATCAACAAGATGGATAAACCTACGGCCAACCCCAACCATGTAATGGAGCAGCTCACGCAGTATGAGCTGGTGCCTGAGGAATGGGGCGGCGACACCATCTGCGTGCCTGTGTCCGCGCTGACGGGCCAGGGCATCGAGGACCTGCTGGAAAGCATCAACCTGGTGGCCGAGGTCAAAGAACTGAAAGCGAACCCCCACCGCCGCGCCAAGGGCGCTGTTATCGAGGCGCGTCTGGACAAGGGGCAGGGCCCCGTGGCCACGATCCTCGTCCAGAAGGGCACGCTGCATCAGGGCGATGTGGTCATCGCGGGTACGTCCGTGGGCCGTGTGCGCGTCATGCGCGACGACCAGGGCGCCATCCTCAAGGCGGCCGGTCCCTCCATGCCGGTGGAGATCACGGGCCTGACGGAGGTGCCTGCGGCGGGCGATCTGTTCGACGCCGTAGAAGACGAGAAGCTGGCCCGTGAGCTGGCCGACCGCCGTGCTGCCGAGCAGAAGGAACAGCAGTTCAGCGCATACAAGAAGGTCACGCTGGATAACCTGTTCAGCCAGATCGCCGAGGGCGAACGCAAGGAGCTTGCCATCATTGTCAAGGCCGACGTGCAGGGCAGCGCCGAGGCCGTAAAACAGAGCCTTGAAAAGATCTCCAACGACGAGGTGCGCGTGCGCGTCATCCATGCGGGCGTGAAGGGCATGCTGGCGCCCAAGTTCCGCGAGGTGGAGCTGGGCCGCGCCGAGGTGCGCAGCGTGTTCAAGATATCTTCCGCGGGCACCATTGCCGGCTGCTACGTGCTGGAGGGCAAGGTAACGCGTGCCGCGAAGATCCGACTGGTGCGCGACGGCATCGTCATCACCGAGGACGAGATCGACAGCCTGCGCCGCTTCAAGGACGACGTGAAGGAAGTTGCCCAGGGCTACGAGTGCGGTATCGGCCTTGACAAGTTCTCCGACATCAAGGAGGGCGATATCTTCGAGGCCTTCATCATGGAGGAATACCGCGACTGAACGGAACGTTCCGTTTGAAAGGAGACACTATGCCGCAGAGCAAAAATATGGCGCGCCTGTCCGAGGACATGAAGCGCGAGCTGATCGCCATCATCGGGGGGATGAAAGACCCCCGCGTGCAGGGCTTCCTGACGGTGATGCGCGTGGAGGTCGCGCCGGATCTGTCCACGGCCAAGGTGCACGTGAGCAAGATGGGCGAGGAAAACGCAACGGCCGAAGCCGTGGGCGCGCTGAACCGCGCCGCGGGCCATGTGCGCAGCGAGATCGCAAAGCGCATGCACATCCGCAAGGCGCCGGAATTCCGCTTCGTGGCGGACGACGGCGCGAAGTATGCGGCGCACATCAATGAATTGATCGCGGGGCTGGAGCGGGAAGAGCGCTGACGCGCTCGGCGGGGCTATCCCCAAAAGCGATGAATGAGGAGAGTTTATGAGCGAGATTTTAGACATCGCGGCAGCGCTGAGCAGGCTGCTGAAAGCGGAAAACGTGCTGCTGATCTGTCATAAAAACCCGGACGGCGACACCATCGGCAGCGCCGCCGCGCTGTACTGGGCGCTGAAGGGCCTGGGCAAAACAGTGGCCGTGCTGTGCGCGGACCCCATCCCGTCCCGGTATGATTATATGGACATCGGCCTGTACACAGGCCAGTTCACGCCCGGCTACACGGTAGCCGTGGACGTGGCGGGCATCCAGCTGTTCGGCGATTCCATCGCGGAATATACACGCCGCATCGACATGTGCATCGACCACCATCCCTCCAACTCAGGGTATGCCGACTGCATGCTGCTGGACGGCGACGCCGCCGCCACAGCCGAGATCATTTACGAGCTGCTGACGGCCATCGGCACCGAGATCACGCCCACCATCGCGGACTGCCTGTATACGGGTCTGTCCACGGATACCGGCTGCTTCAAGTTTGCCAATACCACGGCCCGCACCCACGAGATCGCGGCAAAGCTCATCACCGCGGGCGCAAGCCTCGTTAAGCTCAACAACATCCTGTTCGAGAGCAAATCCCGCAGCCGTCTGGCCATTGAGCGCCTGGCGCTGGAAAGCCTGGAATACAGCTTTGGCGGCCGGTGCGCCACGGTCTACCTTACAAAAGAGCAGATCGCCGAGACCGGCGCCGACGGCACCGATTTGGAGGGTATCACCAGCCTGCCCCGCATGATCGAGGGCGTGGAGGTCGGCATCACCATCCGCCAGCAGCCCACGGGCAGCTATAAGGTGAGCGTGCGCACCGTGACAGGCGTGGACGCTTCCGCCATCTGCGCCCATCTGGGCGGCGGAGGCCACAAGCAGGCCGCCGGATGCGAACTGCTGGGCAGTCTGGACAACGCCAAGGCCGCCCTGCTGACCGAGGTGGAAAAAGCGTTATGCAAGGAATCCTAGTTGTCGACAAACCGGAGGGCTTTACCTCCTTTGACGTAGTGGCAAAGCTGCGCGGCATCTGCGGTACGCGGCGCATTGGGCACGGCGGAACGCTGGACCCGATGGCCACGGGCGTGCTGCCCGTTTTTGTGGGCGGCGCGGCCAAAGCCGTGGATATGCAGGAGCGTGCCGACAAAATGTACACGGCCACGATGCTGCTGGGCCGGCGCACCGACACCGGCGACGTTACCGGCGAAACGCTGGAGCAGGCGGCTGTTCCCGCGGACATCGGCCTGGACGCCGTGGCCGCGGTGCTGCCGCGCTTCACGGGTACGCAGCAGCAGGTGCCCCCCATGTACTCCGCCGTGAAAGTAAACGGACAACCGCTGTACAAGGCGGCCCGCGCGGGGAAGACTGTGGAGCGCACGCCGCGCCCCGTCACGCTGCACAGCATTATGCTGGCGGGCAGCCCCGCACCCAACGAGTATATTTTAAACATCCACTGCAGCAAGGGCACCTATGTGCGCGTGCTGCTGGAGGATATTGGCCGGGCGTTGGGCGTGCCCGCCACCATGGCGGCGCTGCGCCGCACGGCGTCGGGCCCCTATACGCTGGAAATGGCGTATACGCTGGATGAGCTGCAGCGCGCCCGGGAGGCCGGTACGCTGGAGAGCCTGCTGCTGAGCGTGGAAAGCGTTTTCACCTGCCTGCCCGCCGTAGAGGTGAACGGGGAGACGCGCCGCCGCCTGCTGAACGGTGCGCCTACTTACCGGTTCCCGGCCCGGGACGGGCGCTACCGCGCGCTGTGCGCGGGGGAATTTCTGGGGGTGTGCCGGGTGGAAAAGCACATCCTGACTGTGGAAAAACTGTTTTGCGAACGCGCGTGACGCGCCCCGCCGGGGCCGCTGCGCGCGGCGTTCGCTTTTGGGGCCTTTTATCCCGAGCAGGGAACGGCCCGCATTGAAAAACGGGAGGTGTGCGTTTGCACTGCTACGATACTCTTGCGACGATAGAGGGCGGCACGGGCGCCTGTGTGGCTCTTGGCTATTTTGACGGCGTGCACCTGGGGCACCGCCGTGTGCTGGCGCGCACGGTGGAAGCTGCGCGGGAGCGGGGCTGCACGTCCGCCGTGTTCACCTTTGCACCGCCGCTGGACCGGGCTGTAAAAGGCAGGGCCATCCTTACGCCGGAGGAAAAGGCGCGGCGCATTGCCGCCATGGGCGTGGAGCATTATGTGCGTCCGCCCTTTGAGGAATTCTGCACGCTTTCGCCGGAGGCGTTCGTCCACGACGTGCTGGCTGTGCGTTTCGGCGCGAAGGCTGTTTTCTGCGGGGATAACTTCACGTTCGGCAGCCGCAAGGCGGGCAATGTGGACATGCTGCGCCGTCTATGCGCGGCCGCGGGAATTTCGGTGGAGATCGTGCCCATGGTACAGCGGGAGGGCGCGCCTGTTTCATCGTCCCGCATCCGCGCCTGCCTGGAGGCGGGCGATGTGGAAACTGCGGGCGCCATGCTGGGGGAGCCTTACTGCATCGACCTTCCCGTACGTCACGGCAAGCGGCTGGGGACTGCGTTGGGCTTTCCCACCATCAACCAGATCTATCCCGATTGGATGCTGCTTCCCCGGCAGGGCGTATATGTAACGCGGGTCCTGCTGGACGGCGTGTGGCGGCCCAGTGCTACGGGCTTGGGCACGCGCCCCACGGTGAACGGCGACGGCGTTACCTGCGAGACGTTTATCCCGGATTTTTCCGGCGATATCTACGGCGACAGAGTGCCGGTGCGCTTCTGCCGTTTTTTGTGGCCCACGCAGAAATTCGGTACGCTGGAGGAGCTTTCGGCCATGGTGGGCCGCGCCGCGCAGGCCGCGCGGGAGTGGCGGGACGAATAAGCCTTTTGCTGTTATAAGCCGCACAAAACTTGGCAAAACGCCTTGTTTTTGCGTGTGCGTTGTGTTATACTGTTTAGGCTGCCTTATTATGGGCTGCAAGCCTACCCAGGCCCGGTGTCCGGCGCATCCCTCGATGGTCTACCGACACTGCGTCTGCGGCAAATCATAAAAAAGAGGAGAAAGAAACCATGGAAAACAAACAGGACATCATCGCTTCCGCCCGCGTACACGAGACGGACACGGGTTCCCCCGAGGTTCAGGTCGCGCTGCTCACCGCGCGCATCAACCACCTGAACGAGCACCTGAAGGCCAATAAAAACGACAAGCACAGCTACCGCGGTCTGCTGAAGATGGTCGGCCAGCGCCGTAACCTGCTGGCTTATCTGCAGAAGAAGGACATCGAGCGCTACCGCGCCCTGATCGCCAAGCTGGGCCTGCGCAAGTAAGAAAATCCGAAAAGGCAGGCGGCGTTTGCCGTCTGCCTTTCCGTGTTTTTACCGCGTCCCCCGCGGGGGACTTCAAAAGAAAACCGCAGGGCGGCATCCGCGTGTTGTTAGCAATGAATCGAGGGCTTTCCCGCCGGGAGAGCACTGGCTTTATTGCTAAAACACCGCCCGTCCTGTGAAAAAACAGGAGGTATACAATGGCACTCGAATTTGCATCCAAAAAAGAAACGTTCCCCAGGTACAAAGTGTTTGAAACCGAGCTGGCAGGCCGCCCGTTCGTTGTGGAGACGGGCAAGATGTGCGGCCTTTCCAACGGCAGCTGCCTGGTGCGCTACGGCGAGACCGCCACGTCCATTGCGCTTTCCATCTCCGACATTCCCTGGAAAGGACCCATCGCGGGCGTGTTCATGGGCCTTGTGGACGGCGAGCTGGTGGTGAACCCCACCGAAAAGCAGCGTGAAGCAAGCGACCTGCAGCTTACCGTTGCCGCCAGCGCCGAAAAGATCGTCATGATCGAGGCCGGCGCCAACGAGGTGGACGAAGCCACCATGCTGAAAGCCATCAAGACCGGCGACGCCGAGATCCAGAAGATTATCACCTTCATCAACGGCATCGTGGCTGAGATCGGCAAACCCAAAATCGAGTTCCAGTCCATGGAGTTGGACCACGACCTGCTGGAGGAAGTGAAGCGGGATTATCTGGACGCTTTCAAGGCGGCCATGGACACCGACGACAAGACCGTGCGCGACGCGCGGCTGCTCCCCATCCGCAACGAGCTGGAGGAGAAATACGCCGAGCAGTGGGGCGCTGCGACCATTGAGGAACTGATGTACAAGATGCAGAAGTTCGTGGTGCGCCGCTGGCTGCTGGACGAGGGTAAGCGCGTGGACGGCCGCGGCATCAACGAGATCCGCCCGCTGGCCGCCGAAGTGGGCTTGCTGCCCCGCGTACACGGCTCCGGCATGTTCACCCGCGGTCAGACGCAGGTGCTGACGGCTGTCACGCTGTCCGGCCTGCGGGACGCGCAGATCATGGACGACATTTCCCTGGAGCCCACGAAGCGGTATATGCACCACTATAATTTCCCGCCCTATTCCGTGGGCGAGGCGCGTGCGCCCCGCAGCCCGGGCCGCCGCGAGATCGGCCACGGCGCTCTCGCCGAGCGCGCCCTGCTGCCCGTGCTGCCCAGTGTTGAGGAGTTCCCGTACGCCATCCGCGGCGTGTCCGAGGTGCTCAGCTCCAACGGCTCCACCAGCCAGGCGTCCATCTGCGGCTCCACGCTGGCGCTGATGGACGCGGGTGTTCCCATCAAAAAACCCGTCGCGGGCATCTCCTGCGGCCTCATCACCGAGGGCGACCGCTGGATGACCATGCTGGACATTCAGGGTGTGGAGGACTTCCACGGCGATATGGACTTCAAGGTGGGCGGCACACGCGACGGCATTACGGCCATCCAGATGGATATGAAGGTAGACGGGCTGACCTACGAGATCATCGAGGAAGCCTTTGAGAAATGCCGCAAGGCGCGCCTGTATATCCTGGACGAGATCATGGCCCCGGTCATCGCCGAGCCGCGCGCGGAGCTTTCCAAGTACGCGCCCAAGATGCTGTCCATGAAGATCGATGTGGATAAGATCCGCGACGTCATCGGCAAGGGCGGCAAGGTCATTCAGGAGATCTGCGCCAACTGCAACGCGAAGATCGACATCGAGGAAGACGGCAGCGTATTCATCTCCGCCATCGACATCGCGGACGCGGAGCGCGCCATGCACACCATCAAGACCATTGTGGAGGACCCGGAGATCGGCGCCATCTATAAGGGCAAGGTCACCCGCCTGATGACGTTCGGCGCGTTCGTAGAGATCGCCCCGGGCAAAGAGGGCCTGGTGCATATCTCCAAGCTGGACACCAAGCGCGTGGAGAAGGTGGAAGATGTCGTGGCTGTGGGCGACGAGCTTCTGGTAAAGGTCACCGAGATCGACCAGCAGGGACGCATCAATCTGTCCCGCAAGGACGCGCTGGCGGACTTGGCTGCAAAGCAGAAGTAAGGAAAGTCCACGCTGCCCGGGACGCTTCGGCCGCGTGCGCTGCCGAAGCGCACGGTACGGCAGCCACGGAACCAGGCGGCAAAGCAGAATAGAAACGCCAAAAGGCGGCGCAGCGGTTTTG
>PPYF01298575.1_pt1 | contig 10640 bp, 9 predicted proteins | sample 1559871 | NCBI WGS metagenome assembly PPYF01 (sample SAMN08240021, study PRJNA423297) | Human gut metagenome, whole genome shotgun sequencing project.
TGAGTGAACAACCACGGACCATAAAAATTTATAATCTGCTGGCCGGAACTAATGAATTTATTGGTGAAGGTGACGCATACATTCCGCCTCATACAGGTCTGCCAGCAAACAGTACCGATATTGCACCGCCAGATATTCCGGCTGGCTTCGTGGCTGTTTTCAACAGTAATGAGGCATCGTGGCATCTCGTTGAAGATCATCGGGGTAAAACGGTTTATGACGTGGCTTCCGGCGACGCGTTATTTATTTCTGAACTCGGTCCGTTACCGGAAAATGTTACCTGGTTGTCGCCGGATGGAGAGTGTCAGAAGTGGAACGGCACATCCTGGGCGAAAGATGCAGAAGCAGAAAAACTGTTTCGGGTACGGGAGGCAGAAGAAACAAAAAACAGCCTGATGCAGGTAGCCAGTGAGCATATTGCGCCACTTCAGGATGCCGTAGATTTGGATATTGCGACGGAGGAAGAGGCATCGTTACTGGCTGCATGGAAGACATATCGGGTATTGTTGAATCGTGTTGATACAACAGTAGCAGCGGATGTTGAGTGGCCAGTCGCCCCACAATAAAAAGAAAAAGCCATCGACAGAAATATCGATGGCTTTATGTACTCTATTTATACAATACAACACCACTCTTTTTAGTTATATATGTGCAGTTTGATGGTATATCTTTATTTATAAAAGACATTGCACCTATTTTTACATTATCCCCAATTTTACGTGATAATCCAATGATGCAACAATTAGCTCCGATATCAACGTTACTACCAATTTTTACTCTTGAACTAGGCATATCACCATCTATCTGTCCAATGGTAGTATTCTGTCGTAATACCAGATTTTCACCCGCATCAACAGCAAAATGAACAACAATTCCAGCATGATGGGGAATTGTCAACCCTTTTCCAATATTTGCGCCCAATCCTATTTCACAACCAAACTTGTTAATTATTTTACTGTTTAACTTTTTGGCTGCTTTCTTATGTAATTTATTACCATTAATATACATTTCGTTAGCCAACCGCCACCAGAAAAGGAAATTCCGGTTACGCTGCTTTTTCTCTCTTAAAAGCCTCCAGATATCCATACGTTTCCGCCGAATTACTTCATGTTTCCAGAAGTTTTTTAAATTAGTAGAGTTTCCAAATAAAACAAAGTGAATTGCCATTAAGTAAGATAGCACGATAATCTCCTTAATTATTATTTCAGACCACACATGTTATAAGGTTAAGAGATTATAAAATCCTGTTATTTGTTATTCAAAAACAATTTTCTGAGAAGGACATACAACAGCAAGTCGCCAGTCACCTTCATCAGGAAATTGGCGACATACGTTAAATCAGAGCAGCCCCTTAACTGAGCTGGCCGCGCTATTAAGGGATGATGTCACCTTATCTTTGAAGCCGGACAGCATATCGCTGAACGATGAGGATTGCAGGCGCTCCCGCAAATCCTCATCACAGCGTTCAAGAGTCAGTGAAAATTCTATCTTTTTCGCCTTACCGTAGCGATCAAACTCGGAGCGGGTCGTATTCGTTCCGGTCAGGACATACATGCCGTAAATCTGCCCGACGCCATCAATCAAAGGCCAAGGACGTCCTGTATATGCCTGCGTGGTCAACAACGACAGCGACACTTCGCCACCAGTAATCTCAGGATAAAGAACACCAGAAAGAACGATGCGATCATCACCTGCACCGATATACTGCCAGCTTGCTGAACGGTTAACGCGTTCATTTTTCACATGTCGCCAGCTTTTGTTTTGCTGTAGCTGCTGATGCGGCAACGTGCGCAGCTCAAAAACAAACATGCCGTAGATCATCATCATGGCCATGACTCCTCAATCTTTATCGTAAAAACTGCCACGCCTGGCACGGGCGCGCCGTTCCATTTCTGCCCTGACCATTTCGCCGACCAGTTTCGCCAGTTCGCGGGGATTCTGCGTAACAACGTTATGCAGATGAACATGAATTTCACCGCCAAATCCGGAGGCAACAGGCTCCCGGTTACGGGAAGTTGCAGGAACTGATGCCACTGGCGATCGTATGGCCTCCACCACCGGGCGGGAGCTGGCCGCAACAACAGGGACCAGCGCCGGAGGCAGCGGAGCCGGGACCACGGGTGTGATATTAATTGCGGGGGCAGGCTTACTGACCTGCGCAATCTTCCGCTCCTGCCACTCCCCACGAACAGCAAGTGCGCGGGGCAGGTTCTTAAAGACAATATCGCCGGGGCCAATGCGTTTTTTTGTCTCATCAACCAGCTTACCTGTGTTATCAGCAATTTTGCTGAGTCTGCGTAGCGTGCCGGTATTGCTGTCTGTGAGAGGTTTGTTGTCTTTGGGTTTATCATCTCCGGTGCCATTGCTATTTCCCGCAGACTTCGGCGGATTGATTTTCGCAATGTCTCCCTGAAACAGAGCAACCTTGTCCTGAAGAATGGCCGCACGTTGTGCGTCTTCGATTTTCTTGCGCGCCCTTTCCGCTTCATCCGGAAGCACACCGAGTTTTTCAAGTATCCACGCCAGCGTATCCAGCAACATTTTTGCAGGCGTCAGAACAAGCTGTAACGCACCACCAAGAACGTTACCGAATACCTCGCCAGCACTGGTACATTTATCCAGCGTTTCCTTGCTGGACTCCATCGGTGACAGCAGCGATTTAAACCAGTTAAACACCTGGCTGATCCCGCTTCCGATTGCGTCAAAAACAGGGCCAAACCGTTCAAAGGTGTCGCGCAACGGGGTCAGCCTTTCCATAATCCCGCTGAACACCCCGGCAAAGAAAGCCCTGATAGGATCCCAGTATTTCCAGATAAGAACGGCAGCTCCGGCAAGCGCAGCCACTATAAGACCAACCGGACTGAACAACGCCCCGATAGCGCCTCCCAGTAAAGAAACGGAACCCGTCACCATTCCCCATAGCGCAGGTAACACCCTGACGACATTCATTGACCGGGTAAGAATGTCAAAACCAAGACGCAGGGTGGCCAGCTTCCCGTAAAGCACCCCAATAACCAGCGACAACGAGCCAATCGTTGCAGTCATTGCCAGCAACGCACCGCCTGCTATCAGTAGCTGGCGCGTCAGTACCGGATGGGCCTGCGCCAGCGAGGTGATTTTTTCAAGCACCCGCGTGAGCCACTGCGTGACAGAACGCAGCGGACCGTCAACCAGATCACTGATGCGAATACGAAGACCTTCCCATGCGCTGTCGAGATTTTTCAGGTCCCCATCAAGATTATCAGCCATTACTTTTGCGACGCGATCGGCCTCTCCCCTTGCCCCCTGCAATTCTCTGGTCAGTTTTTGCAGCTCTCCTGAACCAGCCGCCGCAACAAGCGTCTGCAAACCAACGAACGCCTCTTCTCCGGCGATGTCCTTGAAGAAGGAGACCTGGTCCACCTGTCCGTATTTTTGTGTCGCCTTATAGAGATCAAGCAGCACATCCTCCATCGGGCGCATTTTGCCTCTGGCGTCAGCAACTGACACCCCCAGCTCTTTCAGTGCATCAGCCGCAGCTTTTGGCGGTGATGCAAGGCGGGACAGACTTGCGCGCATGGCCGTGCCAGCATCGCTTCCGCGAAGACCATTATTGGCAAGCATCCCGGCCATGGCCGCCGCTTCTTCAAGACTGATACCAAGTTTTGCGGCAACCGGACCGGTATACTTCATGGTTTCGCCCAGCGCGCGTAAATCAGTATTGGTCCGGGTAAATGCTGCTGTCAGCGTATCGCCCACCCGGTCCATTTGATCGGCTGTCAGGTTGAACTGTGTGAGGATATTGGAGCCTATATCAGCCGTCTCGCCGAGTTCGACGCCACCTGCCAGCGCCATATTAAGAACACCGGGCAATGCGGCCTGAATGGCCTGCGGAGTAAAACCAGCCATTGCCAGAAAGCTCTGCCCACTGGCGGCATCACTCGCAGTAAACTGTGTTTCAGAGCCAAGTTTTAACGCCTGCTCACGCAGCGCCTTAAACTGCGGGCTGTTTTTGTCGATTCGCGTCAGTGCCTGAACGCGGGACATCTCTTTGCCGAACCCGATCGCAGGCTGCAAAAAACGCCCGGCAGCATAGCCGCCCGCCGCTGCCGCACCAATTGCCAGCGCACCACCTGTTTTCAGTTTTCCCGCGGTTTCCTGCGCGCGCGAATACCGCTCACGCGCCTGCGTTACACGCGCAAGCGCCTGCCGTTCGCGTTCAAGCTGGTTGTTGTATTGTTCGGTGCGTCTGATGGCCTGCTGAATGGTGTTATCGCTGCCTGTCAGGGAAATGCCGTGGCGTTTCAGCTCTCCGCCAAGTTCCCGCATTTTCTGAATTTCCCGTGTGCGCGATTCATTCAGGCGTTCAAGCCGGGTGCTTAACTGCTGCATCAGCTTTTGTTGTTTTTCGCTGAGCACTGTACCCGTGCGTTGTAACTGATTAAGGGCGTTAAGCTGGCGTCGTGCTTTCACGATGCCAGCATCCGCTTTACTGACAGCGTCGCGGGCGCGCTCAAATGATCGCGCCTGACGCTCGAGATTTTTGATCGCCCCCTGCGTTCGCTGGATGGAGTCACCAAACTGCCCCATCAGGCGGCGTGCGTTTTCGGCAGGTCGGGTCAGCCTGTCAACGGCGCTGAAAGCGACCCGGATATCAAGAGTCTTCATTGTCTGCATTCCCGCTGCGAAGTGCCGCCCGCTCACGCCAGCTAACCACTTCGCCGGGCGTCATCATGAAGATTTCGGCGGGCGACCAGTTAAAAATAACGGCAATATCTGCCACAAAGTCTTCTATGTGCTCAAAGCACACAACCGTGATCAGGCTTCCGTCGCCTGTTCGTTCTTCCCGCCAGAGTCCGCACCGCTCAAAAAATTTACGGCAACCACACATAACTGAATAAAGTCACGGGATGCCATTTTTTTGATCGTCACTTCATCCAGTCGCGGTGATGTCACGCGTGACAGCAGCGTAAACATGGATTCCGCTTTCAGATTCAGCACATCAGACAGCGACAAATCTCGCAGAGATCCAGCCTGCTCAATAGCCCCGGTGATCTCCACATACGTGATTTTTTCGCCGCCTCGCTCAATTGGTTGGGTAAGTTTTACACCACGCTCACTGGTTTCTTTCACAGTGTCAGTAACTACCGTGTTTTCGGTATCGATGTTTTTCGTCTCTTTCATCAGGAAACTCCTTTCAGTCAGAGGCGACGCACTGCGCCGCCTGCATATTACTTATCAGCCAAGCCCAAGCGCGGAACGGATGCGATCGGGCACAATGTCCTTGCCGTCCTTCCGGTAAATGAAGTTCAGCAGGTCAATCTCCCACAACGGGCGATCGTTAACACTCAGCTTGTAGTAGGTGTTTTTAATGGCGTAAGTGTGTGATGTGGCTTCGCCCTGTTTGGCTTCCCCCATATCAATTTCCGTCACACGTCCGCGCATTTCGACTTCATACAGGTCGCTTTCATCATCGGTGTAGTATTCACCCGCAAAACGCAGTAGCGTGCCGTCAATCGTGCCGCCATACTTCAGGAACAGCTCGCGAACTGCGCCCCCCATGACAAAGCTCGCATCAAGCGCGGAGTCGTCCAGGCCGAGGTCAATACTTACCGCACCCATCATGCCACCACCCCGGTAGCTGTCGGTTTTGCGCGTCAGTTTAGGCAGGGTGACGGACGTCACCTTACCCACTTCGTTTTCACCATCCACAAACAGCGTAAAAAAGCGAAGATGTTTTGGTACAGCCATCAGGCACCTCCCAGCACCGCAAATGCGGGACCAAAGAATTCATCAGTAAACGACTGGTAAAGCTCCATGTCTTCCAGTGGAGGAACGGGCGTATATTTGTAGCGAATACGCACACGCCCCTGACGTAAATTCGTGGTGCTGTTATCCACGATGTCATACCAGCACTCCGCGCCAATCAGTTTCCCGGCAGTAACCAGTGAATCCAGTTTTGCCCTGATGGCACTGATAACATCCTTCACGTTCGCAGGTGTCAGTGGACTGTCGATGGTTTCAAACTGCGCTTCCGCAATTGAATCAGCCAGCACCTGTGCGGTTCGGGTATACACCTCAAAGATGTAGGCGTTCGTTTCCGGTGTGCGGTTGCCCCAGAAGCGGAACCCGTTGCGACGAATAATGGTCGTGATTTCTTTGTTGTTGAGGCTGTTGGCATCACTGTCTTCGGCCTGCAACGACCAGAACACATGCCTCGACATCCCAAGCACATTTTTAACCGGAACGTTGGACAGCGATTTGTGCCAGCCCTGCTCATGGTCAATGTACGCACGAAGGCCGCACGCATAAGCAGGCGCGGGGAACGTTTCGTTTTTGCCACTTTTCGGGTTGTAGGCGATGAAGTCAGGCCATAAGAGCATCACCTCACGTTCGTTGAATTTCTGGCGGTAGGTAATCGCCTCAGCCATCGTGTTACAACCATGACATGTGGCATACACAAACGCGCGCAGTTTACCCGCAATCACGCACAGGGATTTTGTTACCGCCTCCGTGTCCAGCTCCGGCGCGGCCAGAATACGCGGACGGTATCCGATGCTTTCATCCTGCTCTGCAACAAGCAGCGCATACATCCCCGTATAGCTGCCGTCATCCTCAGAACCACCGATAACCAGTTGATCCTGCGTCTTTCCGTCTTCTTCTTTGTGTTCAGCCACGCGAACGACGATCACCTTTGTGCTCACCTGGTCTGCGATGGCCTTAAGCGCACGATAAAGCGTCCCCGTTGTCCCGCATTTTCCCAGCACATCATTGACGCGGGTCAGCAGTGTGGGCTTGTTCAGCGGGAACAGCTTCGCGTCCGCATCATCCGCCGTTGCCACGATACCGATAACGCTGGAATCAACATCGTTAATCGCTGTTACCAGGTCGGTATTTTCCGTAACACGGGCACCATGAAAACGAGTTTCACTCATAGCTTCAGCCCCTTGTATCCGTTAAATGATTCGGCAACAATCATCACCCACCACGCGCGTAATCTCACCCCTGCGCCATTCTCCCGCCACGGCGACAACAAAAAGCAGTAACCCCCTCCGCACGCACATGCGACCATGCCGCACAGGGAGGGAGCAGATGACCGACACCACCATGCAATTGCTCAGTCAAGGCACAGACCCCGTGAAAATGCCGGATTTTGATATTCTCGCGGAGGGTAAAACGCTGTCAGGCGTGGCAGAGCGCCTGATGAGCCTGTCACTGACCGACAACCGGGGATTTGAGGCGGACCAGCTCACCATCACGCTGGATGATGCGGATGGTCAGTTGCAGCTACCGCCACGGGGCGCGCGCCTGACGGTTCTCATTGGCTGGAAAGGAGAACCGCTGACAGAAAAAGGCACTTACATTGTTGATGAAATCGCTCACGAAGGACCGCCGGACAGGCTGACTGTTTCAGCCAGAAGCGCAGATTTTCGGGATGAATTTAACGTTAAACGTGAGGTGTCCTGGCATGATGTGACCATTGAGCGTGTGGTATCCGCCATCGCTCATCGGTATGGTCTGAAACCGCAAATCAGCGAAATGTTGATGGATATCGAAATCGACCACGCCGACCAGACCGAAGAAAGCGACATGTCCTTCCTTACACGCATGGCAGAAATGCTGGGCGCAATCACCACGGTAAAAAGCGGTAATCTGTTATTCATCATGCCAGGCGGTGGCGTGAACGCACAGGGCCAGCCGTTGCCATCGTTCGCCATCACGCGCAGCAGTGGCGATCGCCATCAGTTCCGCATTGCTGACCGCGAAGCGTATACGGGGGTACGCGCTTACTGGCTTGATCTTAATTACGGGAAAAAGAAAAAAGTCAGCGTGAAACGCCGCAAACCCAAAAAGGAGAAAAGCAGCAGCCGTGAAGGTGATTATATGGAAGGCGCGGAAGGCAATGTGTTTGTGTTACGCAAGACTTATCAGAACGAGCAGGCAGCAAGACGCGCAGCGGCGGCAAAGTGGCAGCAGCTACAACGCGGAGCCGCATCATTCTCCATCACGCTGGCACGTGGACGTGCAGAACTCTACCCCGAAATGCATGGCACGGTAACAGGATTTAAAAGCGAGATTGATAATCAGGACTGGATTATTGCAAAAGCCGAGCACACCATTGATAACAGCGGCTTTACCACGCAGCTTGAGCTTGAAGCAAAAATCCCAGAATGGATAGCGGAAACAGAGTGAGCGACTTGGATGTTGTAACCCAGATATAAGCAGGCGTGCTTAAGTATGGCACAGAACCAAACCTAATCTGACAGTTTGCTCTGTGCCAAAAGCTGACATTACTAGTCCTATTCTATGTAGTCTTATGGGAACCCGTCAGAGTAACAAAATGTTACTTTTCAAAACACGTGACAACTTAAAAAAGTTACATTTATTACTCTTCTCAAGAAGATAATTTCATTTACCCTTTCAATCTTTTTTTTCGCATCTTCATCTAAGATGACTCTTGATTATTTATTTTCTTTAATATTTATGGCAGATATAATCCCCTTATTATTAAACTGATATATTCTCGCAAGTACAATAAGTCTTGACATATCAGGGGAAATTTCGAAATCACTAATATATTGTTTAAGTCTGCCTAATACTTCTCGTCCACGTTCAGTGTTTAATTTTCTTTGAGTCATCCACAAGAATACATCAACAGCTTGCAAGGCGGGATGTAATTCAGAACCCCTAAGATTAAATGTCCCTAAATCAAATTCAGCTTCTTCAAACAAAGTCGGGCCACCTAGGTCATCTTCAACATGGGCTAATTTATGAAAAATTTTATAATACTCACGCATTGTCCCCCGAAATTCGTCGCTTCTATCATGGATTAATTCTTCTACAGAAGATGAGTGCGTCTTACAGAATGTATGTGTTGCAAACATAAGACTTGAAAACGCAACCATATTGGGTGTTTGACCTTTGTATGCACTTTTACCTTGAGTACATATCAACTCAAATTCACTAGGATGGCTAATGGCATACTGCAATCCTCCCAGTATAACTTCATTCATTCTCGGGTCTGACACACGATCAATGCGTGTAAGTAAGGTTTCCGCTACTTGTAACATTACAGGCATTGAATCACTAAGATATGCATCCCAAAATTTAACACAATCTTCCTTAGTCAGAAGCTCATTTACTACCAAACATATAGAGTGTCTTAACAAATCACTATTGTACCAAAGAAATGGCACTCTGGGATTATCGGAGCTGTCAAAGAAAAGATCCACAAACTTCGTTGGGGCTAGATAGGGTTTGTTTATTATGCATAAAGAGAATTGCCATGATATATATTTTAAGGCCTCAATTAAATCTTCACATATAGCGGAAATAACATGTTCTTGGTGTTGATTTGAATGAATTCGAGAGACATTTAAACGCTCGCAATAACGATTTACCACATCCCCAACAATATGGTCAATATCACCAAGAGAAATGATTGCCCCTTGATAATATTTAGGCGCACGACTATCAAAAATACTTTTCCCAGAGTGACCAGATTCATCCGCATAGACATAAATTCCCATTACCTTCCCCTCTCATTTTTACATCAATTCAACAGCATCTAGGCTGAATTATCTTCCTTTGTCAATGTAATCTTCACTTTATTTCCTGTTTTTAATAAAGTCATTCCTACTGTTTGTCTGTTATCTCGAAACGGAGCATCAGTTGGAATCAGAGCTAACACAACCTAGAATTACGGCAGCACCATGTTAAGGGGGGTTGCTATGTTCCGTTGTCCGCTTTGTGGCGCATCTGCCCGTATCCGCACCAGTCGTCCGGAAAATGATTCAAACACCGTGCGGCAAAAGTATTACCAGTGTAACAACCTGGAATGCGGCGTATGCTTCTCAACACTGGAAGCCTTCCATAAATTCACATCAAAACACGCCTCCGGCGTTCACTCTTCAGAAGGTATCCCGTGGCATGAGCTGCCAGCTTCACACAGGGGAAACAATCAGATGAGTTTGCCTTTACCTCAGAACTAACAGGCAGAATTGCCGGAGTAACAAAAAAGAGATAGATTACGCGCGGGTGCCTTTCGGCTGATGGTCGGAGGGAATACCCGAAGGCCAGATGTGGAAAGGCCCCGGAAAACATCTCTGTTTAACCGAGGCCCTAACCGCATTACCTTGACAAGTGAAAGGTTAGCGCCTCTCCGGAAAAGGAGCAAGTGCTATGTCGCAAAAATCGCTTACGGCCATCACGTTCTGCGTGACGGCAATCCTCATCATCTGGATGCTGCACGGTTCACTGTGCGAAATACGGATGAGCTTCTGGGGAGCGGAGTTTGCGGCGTTCTTACAGTGTAAGCAGTAAGGAAACCGCGACGGGGGAGCAATCCCCCGTCAATCGGTTGCCAGGGTAAGGTCGATAAAGCACCCTATCTCACAGACATGAAACAAACCCGCAGCATAAAAACTGCGGGTTTTCTTTTTGGTGTCCTCACCGACTTGAAACAGTGATCAGACTATAAGACAAAGCCCACAATATAGCGGGCTTACTCCCCTCCCCCCACTAAATGTGGACACATCGTGGAACGAAGATATATAACACATTATAAATCAATTAGTTATTGAAAGAAAAAAGGCCGCAGAGCGGCCTTTTTAGTTAGATCAGATTACTCGTCTTTGGGCGAAGCGTTTTCGACCCGGCTT
>PPYF01029264.1_pt1 | contig 10637 bp, 12 predicted proteins | sample 1559871 | NCBI WGS metagenome assembly PPYF01 (sample SAMN08240021, study PRJNA423297) | Human gut metagenome, whole genome shotgun sequencing project.
AAGTAAATGGAACCCCTTTTAGATAAATTTCATTAAAATTTTATTTCCCGTATAAAGGCAAGCGGTTTTGTGAATTATTTTAAAAATTTTTGCACGCCTTGTCCAGGTTATATCAGGTATAGATAACCCAATGATGTATTGTATATTTTTGTTGTTCGCCAGACATAATTATGCTATAATTATGCCAAGAAAAGGAGTGAAGCATATGCCAATTATTATGCCTATTAAGGATTTACGCAATACAACTGAGATTTCTAATATTGCACACAAAGAACAGGAGCCTATTTTTATTACAAAAAACGGCTATAGCGATTTGGTCGTAATGAGCAGTGAATTGTATGATAAATTTGTAAGAATGAACCACATCGACCAGGCCATATTTGAATCTGAGCAAGAAGCTGCCAACGGAGCAGATGCAGTTGACGCAGAGACAGTTTTTGCAGAGTTGGAGAAGAAACATTTTGGATAAATATAAGGTAAAGATCCACCCCAGAACGATCCGTGAATTAGACCATATTTACGAATATATCGCTAACGAGAAATTGGCTCCTGAAAACGCCAAGGGACAAACCGACCGAATTAAGAAAGCGATTTTAAACCTAGCCGCATTTCCGCAGTCCCACCAAGAACGAAACGAGGGCAGATATGCCGGAAAGGGCTACCGGCAATTACTGATTGATAACTATATTGCCATATTCCGTATTGACGAGCCACATAAAACCGTTTATGTGGTAACGATACAATATCAGGGACGGAATTTATGAGAATAAATACCAGCATTTCAGCCGATGAGAGTTATCTCATCGGTTTTTTATCCAAAATCAAACAACTCCCCTCGGAGGCCGTTTCAGCAGGGCGAGGGGAGCATGTTCCATTTCGTAACGTTTAATGCGCTTATGTATCAAAGTCTTAATATTACGTCACCTTACAGCCGGATTATAATATTATCTAAGAAATCAATTCAATATCTTTTGGCAATAAATAATCCACGACCGACTCCCGGTAAGGGTCTTCTTTATAGTCGGCAGGGTAGTAATAGTAGTACTCTGAAACAATATTTTTATCCGCATCGTATTCAAACTCAAGAACAGATTGATCTGAAAAACGATGATAGCTTAAATTTTCAAATACATAAGCATTTGGGTCTTTCATAAGTATTTTTTCTTTGCTCATCCCTGCCTCGATGTCATTAAAGTTTTCCTTATTTGCAAAGCTTGCCGTCAAATATCCGTCTACGACATAAATACTGTCGCCATTACATCGTTCCTTATCGCTATACAATAGAAATAAATATTTGCCATCTTCAACAGGCGTCACTGAATAATACCTGCCATAGTTGAATCTCACAATCTGTACAATTTTTTCAGCTTTCAAGTCTTCAATATCATGGCATATGCTTAGCGACGCCTGTATTTTACTTGGACTTGCAAGATTATCATTTATTTTTTCTGTTAATACTTGCTCCTCGACATCTGTAACGTTTGTTTTGTTATCATAATCAAGTTTCGGCTCTGATGCGCTGCATCCCGACGCGGCTGCGATTAATGTAATTGAAGCAGCTAAAATAATCCGGCTCATAAAAAGTCTGTTTTTCATCAGTAACTCTCCTAATCTTTAATCATCATATAGTAGATACTGCTGTTATAATATACTGATGTACCCACTTTATAATTTCCCAGCAACGGTTTAACATACGTATCCCAAGTAATGCTGCTTGGAGTTTTGCCGTTCAATACTTCCATTGCAGGGCCGCCTTTGCCGGCTTTAAAGCCCCAAGAAGTGGTCCTGCCTTTACTCATGAAATGATAGTCTGATCCAGCCCTAATTCTTAAAGCAATTTTCCAGCAATGTGATCCGATAGATTCACTTACAGTAGAATTATATATACTCATACCAAGACTTGCTACGTCCTTTTCTACATTAGTTTTAATTCCTGTAATAGAATTGAGGTTTAATGAACGCTTAGAAAAATATCCCGGATTATAGATTCCGTTCACTTTTCCTATTGCATAACTATAGCAGTTAAAACCACTTTGGCTGAGTCCATAATAAGTATGATAGTTTGTTACTCCCACACTAGAGTTTATATTGTAAAGAACCGAAATTCCGCTTCCTAAACTCGTTGGCGTTACGCCCATAAGTATATTACTGTCTGAATCACTAAATAATGTTTGATCTGATGACATAATTTTTTGAATCTCGCCCTGCGGAGTATAATATGTGGTCTGTTCATTTGAAGCAACTCTTTGCAGTTGTCCATCAGCATAATAGTCATACTTTATTGTTTTTCCATCAGGAAACTCTACTAATGTTACTTCTCCTTGAGGATTATATGAGTAATTAATTATCATATTATTTTCTTTTTCCTGTTGGACTTTATTATACTGATTGTATTTAATGGTAAGCACGCTACCATTTTCTTCATATCGAATGAGCTGACCATACTTATTCAAAGTTTCTTTTTCTACAGACTCAGTCTCGCCAACAATCTTTGTTGTTTCAGTTAAAAGGCTACCATCTATTTTTTGTATGTATTGATATTTCTCTTCAGCAAATCCTTTGTCAATTATTTTACTAATTCTGCCTTGCGCATCGTAGTAATACTCCTTGACTCCATCTGTACCGTCATCATACAACGTCTTTACCGATTGGACGCGATTAATATTTTCATTATAAGTTATTTCTTTACAATATTTATTCTCAATAGAAAACGCTGACAGTCTCAATTCTTTATCTGTTTTATTATAACTAAACTCCAAATTAGACTCGTCGTATTCAATAGTATCAAGCAGTAATGTTCCATCCTTGTTCGATAACAAATTAAAAGTAGCAAATACAACCGCTCCATCGCTGCCATTATACTTTAACTCAATCTTTAAATCATTTCTTTCAAATGTAACAAAGGTGCTGTCAGGATAAGTGATTTTGGTTAGCAAGCCAGAGGAATACTCATAAATCGTTTCATTATCAAATGCATCAATGATTCTTTTAATTTTCCCCTCATTGGTATAAAATTCTTTGCTTCCATTTGCTTTTTCAAAGCAGAAACCATCTGTCAATGTTGTTAGGCTCGATGTTCCTAGGCAATCAACAATATATCCGTTTTTGTTTTCTTTAATAATATATTTATATCCATCAGGCTGATATAGAACCTTATTTGAAATATCCAGATATGGCAATTTTATTTGCCATCCCCTTCCCATTCGATAAACCAAATTAGTATAACTGTTTTCTTGTGTTAAATACGGATTAAATCCAATTAAGATTTCTTTCTTTTTGTCTGGCGTTAATAAGGCATAGTTAAATCCTACGTTGCCAAATCTTGTGATTTCCAGACCTTCGTAGCCATCAAAGATTTCATCAGATATATGTGCTTTATCTTCGGATATTATTTCACTATTAATTATCGAGGCAGAATATGCATTGGGAGTCATACACAAGAATTGGGAGTCATACACAAAAATAGAACAACACAGATAATACCCACGATATACTGTTTACTTTTTTTATAAGTCATTTCTACACCCACTTTCTCTGTTGTTTTGCATTTCATTGCTCTTTATTTTTTCATTTCAACAAAATACAAATTCTTTTTGTTCCACGTAATTCATTCTTACAAAATAAGCGCATAAGCATTTTTACAGCCTACGCGCTCATACACCTATCTTCATATTATGTCTCACTTTTTAATGCTCCAAAATAATTGCATAGCGCAATCAGCCAATATGGTAATCAATTTAAACTTTCAATTTTATTACCCCCTCATTCGCAGAACACATATAAAGCATTTGGTTACTAATTTAACAATTTATCTTTGACAAAAGAATATCATAGTTTGGTAATAAATTCAAGTCTAATTATTCCCAAAATATAATTTCATTAACTTTTATCTCTGCACAACAAAACAACTCCCCTCGGCGGCCGAGGGGAGTTGCTGCATATTCGTAGCCTTTACAGGAATTCCGTAACAAAGATGACTGCACACCTGATTTTTTGTCCCACGCCCATGTATCAATCAGTTATTTAAACATTATGGTTGTTGTGGCTAACACCAGCGGTTTTATAAACTGCATGATGATTGTTTAAATTGAATATTTTTATTCAGGAGGTTACTTATGAAGAAAAAAGTTATTTCACTCTTCTTAGCCTTAGTATTCGTCCTCTCATTCAGCTCAACAGCATCCGCAGCTACGATAGAAACCATGGATAGTGGTATCCAGCCATATGATACGGGTAGCGTCGTATACGATATAGACAGAATAAGCGCTACCAAAGCAGATGTATACATAAACGTATATTTCAGCCAGGTAGTAGACCAATACAACGTAGTCGTATATCTGCAAAAGCAAGTCGACGGCGAATGGGTCATCGATATGACCAATCCGGAGCGCACTCTGTACAACAACGGTTTTAATAAATCTGCATTTTATTTCTATAATCAATACACTGGTTTAGTAAGAGGAACCAATTACAGAATTAAAACCGTAAGTAAAGATTATATAGGATCTACATCAAATATATTTACAACATATTCCCGTGCATTTTAATTTCCTAAGAGGCTATTTTTAAATAGCCTCTATTAATTCTTTTATAACCCCCTCATCTACCTCATCATTTGCTAGTATATATACATAATTATCATCCACTATGAACATATAACCAGTTTGATGTTCTCCATTAGTATAATATTTTATGTAAACATCTAAGCCATTCCACGTCTCAATCTTATCACTATTGATAAGCACTTGTGTATAATCGTCTGCCAGCGTTTGCTTAACGTTGAAAGATCCACCTTCTTTATTTTTAAATTTTCCTTCAAAATTTCTCTTTTCTCCAATCGTTGTAACCGTTAATTCTGATAGACTGTATCCACAAGGCAAATCATCATCTATACAAAACTCTTCTTTGACTTCTTCAGGCAAATCAGAATAATCCAAGTAAACATCGACTTTTGAAAATTCTTCATTGTCCTTCCAGTCTTGTATATCCACAATCTGATCTTCGCCTGCTTCCGCGTCCGGCAGCTGGAACAGCGACACCACGCTGAAACAAAATACCATCGCAAAAACAGAAGCAAGGCTCGCCACTATCTTTGCCTGTCTCCGCTTTTCTTTCCGCCTTAGCTTGGCCAGGTGTTTCCATTTGGCCATCTCTGTTTCAGACGGACGTTTAAATTCATTTTTCGTTTTGTACGCGTTTTCAAAACGCTCTCCAAGCATATTTCTGTAATCATTTCTATTTGCCATGATAAAATCCTCCTTGTTCCAATCCAGCCTTGAGCTTCTTTTTCGCCCGCGCAGAAACGCTGCGGACGGTGCTTTCAGGCTCGTTTAAGATTTCAGCTATTTCTTTGAATTTGTGACCGTAGACATAATACAGCATGATTATTCTGCGTTCTCTGATATTCAAAGTCGTTTCCAAAATCTCCAAGAGAGATTCGTCACTTATCCGGCTCATCTGATCATAAAGCTGCCTGTCTGAAATAAACTCCAGCTCCTCCACTCTGTTGCTTACGATTTCCTCGTAAGAACACTTGGTTGCTTCCTCGCTCTTTCCCTGCTTAACATATTTTAACCCTACTCGTTTTGCTATCGTTAATATCCAGTATTTAGATTTGTCCTTATCTCTTATCCTTTCCGCGCCTGCAAGGGCTTCCACCATGGTGTCCTGCACCGCGTCTTCAAAATATGCCTTGTTTATTCCAAAAACACCCAAATAACGGGTAACGTCTCTGTAGTACTGCGACAACAGTTCCTCGTTATCCTCCAATCTCAAAGATTCTTCATAGAATCCGTCCCTCACCTTAGTAGCCCTTTTCTCTCTTATATCTGTCATAATAGGGAAAGACTCTATTTCGTGCGAGTATTTCACGACTATTTTGTCCTTACTTCATCCGCATATATTTCCGCGATCTTACCGATGCTTCTAAGCTGTTTAGCGTCGCAGTGGTAAAGTATCGTCATTATCTCTTCACAGGCTCTGGCTCTTTCTCCATCCCTTTCTTCCGGTAAAATTCCTCCCGCAAGTATATAGTCCGCTGTTACGTTGAGAATCTGGCACAAAAGGTACAACTTCTTGATGGAAATCCCTTTGTTGCCGTATTCGATGTCCGCGATGAACTGCGCGGAAACGTCGAGCTGTTCAGCAAGATTTTCACGGCTCATGCCGATGGATTCTCTCCTGCTTCTAACTCTTCTGCCCATTTCTGTCTGGTCCAGTGGTCTTAATTTTTCTGCCATTTTTACTCTCCTTTTCATGAAATTTTTCCTTAAAAAAAGAAATGGTTCTTTACTAAAGTTAGTCGCTATAGGATAATAGATAAATAAACACATAGTTATATCGTTTATAACTTTTCGGCAAAAAGCAGAGAATTCAGCCCTTTAACTGCAACTTTTTGGGGCCGAATTCACACATATATTATAGGGGCCGGAATTTGAGATAAAAACAATCGCAGCATTTGCCAGCCACAAGGAGACGCAAATATGAACTTAGATACGCAGAAAAGAATCGCAGCTAATTTAAAAGTTTTGAGAACTTGTAAAGACATGAGTCAATCTCAGATAGCCGATATGGTCGGAATAAGCAGATCACTTTACGCTCATTATGAGCTGGGCAGAAGAACTCCCGACGCTGAGGTGCTTTATAATATTTCAAAACGTTTCGGTATAGATATGGCGGCGCTGTTTGAGGCAGATCCTCAGGCGTTCGTCAACCAGATGGGCAGCAGTCAGTTTTGTGACGACGACTTGATGGAGCTCGTGTCGTTTTATAAGAAGCTTTCTCCCTTTGCCAAAGGGATGCTGATGGAAAGAGCCATGTATCTTCTCGACTGGGACAGATTCAGGGAAGAAAGCCAGAGGGCTCTCGATGAGAAAAAAAGCGAGTGGGAAGGAGACGCTGAGGAGGACCTGTTTTAAGATTTGTCACTTTGCATGCACATAAAAACGCCGCCTTTCCTGCTGGAAAGGCGGTTTTAAAATAGATTTAATATATCAGTTTTTAAAGATGCTTTTGCATTTTTCGTCCAATTCTCTGTGGACTTCTGGTACAATACCTTCGTCGCAGAGAATCACCAGCTTGTCGCCACCGTTTAAAACAGTATCGCCGCTGGGCACGATTTCACGGCTTCCCCGCTGTATTGAAACCACGAGACAGCCCTGGGGGAGCATGATATCCGACAGCGGTCTGGAATCCATATACGCGCCGTAATGGATTTCACCTTCGACGAGAACCTTATTGGAAACTTTCGGCTTGCGTACTTTTCCGTGCGCGACGATTCTTTCCATGAGTTCATCGTATATAGGCCTGCCTTTTAAAACGTCTGCCGTCATATACGACGTCAGCGCTATCGCTGACAGTGACAGCAGGTTTGAAAAGGTACCGGTCATTTCACTTATCAGGATTACACCTGTTATCGGCGCTCTTACAATCGCGCTGAAGTAGCCTGTCATGCCCAATATGACAAAATATTGGATGTAATTTTGCTCATACCCTGCTATAGGGCTTATCGCTTCGGTAAAAATTCCGCCGGTGAGAGCTCCTATAACCAGCAGAGGCAGGAATATCCCTCCGGGTACTCCGCTGCCGAAGCTGACCACTGAGAAAACATATTTTACAGCCAGGAGCGTGACTAAAACTTTCACGGTCATGGCGCCCTCTCCAGCCAGTCCTATAAGCTTGTGCCCGCTTCCAAGGGCTTCCGGAAGCCATATGGCCAAAAGAAGCGCAATGGCAAAAGGCACGAATACTTTTATCCACTTCAGTTTTAACCGCTTAAAGCAATCTTGAGCAATCAGGATCGTCTTGTTGAAAAGCACTCCAAACACGCCTAGAATCAATCCCAAAACGATCACCATCCACATCCTGTTGAGGGGAAGTCCTTCATCCACATTTATTTCAAAATCCAACACAGGCTCAAGTCCGAATATGTAAGATCCTATACAGTCCGCTGTGATGGCCGAGGCCATCGTACTAAGCAAAACTTCTTGAGAAAAATTTTTGTGCAGTTCTTCGAGGGCGAAAACAACTCCCGCAAGAGGCGCCCCGAAGGCTGCCGCAAGACCGGCTCCTGAACCACAGGTCATCAGGAGCTTTTCTTCTGTCCTGAGACGGTTGTTTATCCTGGAAAATCCCTTTCCCACCATGGCCCCTATCTGAATACTCGGCCCCTCTCTTCCCAGAGAAAGTCCGCCTCCTATGGCCAGTATCCCGCCTAAGAATTTAGCTATTATCACTTGAACCCAGTTGGCGTTTATCTGCCCTTGGAGCTCGCCTTTTACCTGTGGTATACCGCTGCCTGAGGACAACGGTTCCCTGATGATTACAGCGTAGGTGCAGACTGCTATAAAGACCAGAAGCCCTGCGCCCAGCAGGGCAAGGGTGAATTTCTGTCCGGCCGAGTCTATGAACAGGTCTCTTGCGCTTTCAGCCTTGGTCAGGGCGAGCCTGAAAAGGGACACTATAAGACCGGCTAAAAAGCCCACGCCGATGCCTTCGGCTATCAGCTTGTACTTGAAACCTTCTCTTCTGCTGAGAGTATCCTCTGTAAAATTTTTTCTTCGTCTTTTGGCTGATTTTTTTGACATTTGGTGTTCTCCCGGCGGTTCGTGTTTTGTCTTGTGCGGTCTACGCGCAGCGAACCACTATCATGTGCTGATGTGCGGTCTACGCAAAATACAAGTTTGTGGTTATATATTCAGGGTCACATGTGACGTCTATGCCCATGCTCCTTAAGGTCTGCTCATCTCTGTCGCTGAGGATGGCCGTGCAATGAGCCTTGCAGCCTTTCAGCCTGCCCAGCATATCAAAAGTCTGTTTGGCGCACGGATTGTTCTCCGCGGAAATGCAGAGGGCGGTCAGAGTCTCTTCCAGGTTGAGGCTCGTCCTGTCATGGTTGAGGATATCGCCTTTCAGAGACTGGATATCGCCGAAAACGTTGGGTGAAATGACATATTTTTCATCGTCTATGCCGGCAAATCTCTTGGCTGCGTTGAGGACTGCGGCGGCTGCGGCCACCATGCGGCGGCTGCTGGCCTCTTTGACCACCTCGTCGTCGCTGATGCAAAAGCCCACTCTGTTCACGCCCATGTCGGTCGGGGACTGATACTCGGCCGTTCCAGTTATCTTCTCTATTATCCTCTTGACTACGGGGAAAACCTCCAGGTCTCTGTTGTAGTTGACGGCCTTTGTTCCGTAAGCTTCGAGATGGAAGGAGTCCAGCATGTTGACGTCTTTCAGGTCTGCCGTGGCGGCTTCGTACGCTATGTTGACAGGATGCTTGAGGGGCAGGTTCCAGATTGGGAAAGTCTCGAATTTAGCGTATCTGGCTTTTACCCCTCTCTTATATTCGTGGTAAAGCTGTGAAAGACAGGTTGCCAGCTTGCCGCTGCCGCCTCCCGGTCCGGTTATGACTGCCAGCGGTCTGGTGACTTCTATGTACGGGTTGGCTCCGTAGCCCTCTTCACTTACTATCGTATCGACGTCTGTCGGATAACCCTTGGTGTAAAAATGCTTATAGGTTTTGATATCCCGCCTTTCCAGCCTGGCGATGAATTTGTTGACGGCCGGCGCGTCCTCGTAGCGGGTAACCACCACGCTGTTTATCTTCAGGTTGTATTTGCGGAAAATGTCTATCAGTCTGAGGACTTCCAGGTCGTAGGTGATTCCGAAGTCCTGCCTTGTCTTGCTGTTGATTATGTCTCCTGAATAAATACAGATTATGATTTCGGCCTGGTCTTTCATCTTTTGCAGCAGTTTTATCTTGGCGTTTTCATCGAAGCCCGGAAGTACGCGCATGGCGTGCTTGTCGTGGACCAGCTTGCCGCCGAACTCCAGATAGAGTCGCTGACTGTTCCCCTGGTTTATTCTCTCAAGAATATACTTGGACTGCTCTTCAATGTACTTTTCAGCATCAAAACCTTTTTTTTGCATTTTTTCATCTCCTCGTCGTCTATTGTAAATTTATTTTTTGTCTTGTCATTGGCGGCACGGCCAGGCGCGTTTCTTCGCAGATGCGGCGGCGAGCTGTATCCGGCACGGCCAGGCGCGCGGGTGCTTCGGCTTGCCTCCCGAAAGAGAAACCATCCTACATCACATTTATCGTAAGCCTGTTGCGCCCCTCGGCCAGGCCCTCCATGCTGACCTGGTACTGGACGTCTATCGAGCCCTGGCATTTTTCCAGGTCGAAATCGTTCTTTACAAAATCCGTAAGAACCTCCACTCCCATGGGGCCGTAAGGCGTTTCGTAGATACTGTTGAATCTCTTGCCGGTCTCAAAATACAGCTCCGTGTTAAAACCTATTTCACCCGTTCGCCTCATTTTGACTGAACGGTCTCCCAGCCTTATGGTGGTCTTGCAGCCCTCCATACCGGAAACTTCAGTCTCATCATACATGATATAGACCACGCCGTTTCTCACATAGAGCTTGCCGTCGGTGACGAACTCCATCTGGTCTTCTTCTATCCCCTCATATTGTTGTTTTCCTGTTATTTTCAGAGTAATATCTTTCATAACCTAAATCTATGATCCTTTCGATTATCTCCCGGGGCGTAAGGCCCTGATGCCGCCACAGCAGCGGAAACATGCTGCCTTCCGTGAATCCCGGTATAGTGTTTATCTCATTTATATATATTTTGCC
>PPYF01674820.1_pt1 | contig 10637 bp, 7 predicted proteins | sample 1559871 | NCBI WGS metagenome assembly PPYF01 (sample SAMN08240021, study PRJNA423297) | Human gut metagenome, whole genome shotgun sequencing project.
CGCAAAGGGGCGATAGAGAAAGAGGTTATCCCTTCGACAGCCAGATTCAACAGCTTGAGAAAGTTCCAGGAGGAATGGCCCATCAGCCTGTCTCCGCGATCAAATTCAATGCTTTTCTTCTGATAGCCTATCCAGCAAAACAATCCTTTTGTATAACGCTCGCATTCGCGCAGACGACGCAACGTGAGCACACAACGACGGTCCAGAAGTCTGAAATCGCCCACATTGGGCAAAATATCAATACGGCTCATCCGCTGAAGTATACCATAAAAAGCCAGAGAGAACTGACGACGCAACCAGCTTTCCTCGCCACGGGTACGCCGTTTGGCATAAATGTCATCATATCCTTCTTCCCAATATTCCAGCATCTGGTCTACCAGTTCCGGAGGGTCCTGCAAATCAGCATCCATCACAACGCAGCAATCGCCGGTGGCGTAATCAAAACCCGCCAGCATGGCTACCTCTTTACCAAAGTTACGCGAAAGGTTGACATAATTCACCCGCTTGTCCTGCTGCCTCAGCCGGCGGAGGCATTCCAGCGTAGTGTCGCTGCTGCCATCATTGACAAACAGGATTTCCCACTCATAAACGGCATTGCGGTTGACAAGCTCTATCAAACGTTGATACAGAGTGGGCAGCATCGCTTCCTCATTATATACCGGAATCAAAAGAGTCACTTTCTTCATATCATTCTTCACTATCATAAAGACTCCTCAAAGATATTACTTTTGTTTGAAAACAAACCTCACTAATAAAAAATTTACCGGAATGGCAATGAGAAACACTGGGATGGGAGCCAACGGACGGGAAAAACCCAACCGCAGAAAGAGATTCAACAATCCGATATGTATCAGATAATTTGTCAGATGTGCCCCCCCGAAGCCAAAAGCTTTCTTCCAGGAAGGAGGCTGCCCGAAAGTAAAATAAGCCGTAAGATAAAAGTTGGCAACAAAACTCAGCACATATCCCAAGGTATAGGCTACATTGACCTGAATGAATTTTTGCAAGACAAAATAAATGCCATAGTGCAGCCCTGTAGCAAAAAGGCCTACCATTACAAATCGCAGGAACTCGGGTATCTGTTTCAGTTTATTCATTTTCATTGATTTAAAATGCAAAGTTAGGTATTACTAAAGAATTATTCGTACTTTTGCGACAGTAAATATAAAAGACCGAAAAATATATGTCAGACAAGAAAAAAGCATTTTGGTTCATAGCCTTACTAAGCACACTTGTAATAATCCCCTTTTTGGGAGAAACTATTTTTTACTCTAAAGGGGAACCGCGCGAAGCAATTGTGGCATACTCGATGTTGGAAAGCGGCAACTGGATATTGCCTTTGAACTACGGAACAGACATCGCCTATAAACCTCCTTTCCTGTATTGGTCTATTGCAGCTATTTCCGCCATTTTCGGAGGGGTGAGCGAATTCTCGTCCCGTCTGCCGTCCGCTATCGCTTTTCTAGCTATGCAGTTCGTGTTTTTCGGATTCGTAGCCCGCTATAAGGATACAAAGACAGCAGTCATTACCTCCCTTTTACTGCTCACTTCATTCGAAGTGCACCGGGCGGCGGTGGCTTGCAGGCTGGATATGCTACAGGTTTCCTTCATCGTCATCTCACTTTGCTTACTATTTCGCTGGGACGAAAAAGGCTGCAAGGGAATACCTTGGACGGCTGTCGTGCTGATGGCATGCGGCACGCTGACCAAAGGACCTGTGGGTTCTATATTCCCCTGTATGTGTATCGGTATTTACCAGCTGATACGGGGACGCTCATTCGGCAAGACTTTCCTTTCCTTATTCGGAATCGGGCTGCTTTCCCTTATTCCATTGGGAATCTGGTTTTATGCGGCCTGGCTACAGGGAGGACAGCCGTTTATGGACCTGATGCTGGAGGAAAACACCGGACGCTTTGTCGGCAAAATGTCATACCCGTCGCATCACAACCCTTTATGGTATAACTTCCTGACCATTATATGGGGGTGGACACCTTGGACATTGGTCTTGCTTATCTCACTATTCGGACTGAAATGGAATGAAATGCACCTGCTGCCCGCAGGAAACTCTTTCACCGGACGCATCAGGAAGGTTTGGGATAACATCCGCTCACAATCCCCCATACAGCTGTTTATCTGGATAGTGATTATCGCTATTTTTGTCTTCTATTGTATTCCTAAAAGCAAACGCAGCGTCTATTTGTTGCCTATCTATCCATTTATGGCTGTACTGATTGCCCAGTATCTGGAGGCGTTAATGCAAAAAGGGGCGAAAGTGTTCAAAATATCGGCTTATATCTTCGCCTCGCTCTGTTTGTTACTCACCGCGGTGTTTTTTGCTGTACGCTGTCAGATGATACCGGACAGCATATGGGGCAACGGACGTCATGCTGCCGAAAACATAGCGTTTATGCAAGCTTTGGAAAGCACGTCCTTTTCTATTTCCAAATGGCTGATTATAGTATTGCCGGTAGTGGCTGCCATCTGTACATTAAGGCTGGTTATCAAAAAAAGTAGTACGGGGTCACTCCTCTATGGAATCACCGGTTGTGTTCTTTGCCTGTTTGTCGCTTTAGACGGGGTATATCAGCCAACAATACTAGCTGTAAAATCCGATAAGCATCTGGCAGAGGATATCAGAAAACAGGTGCCTGAAGGAGTCGTTTATTCATATACAGACAGAATGATACGGTTTTATTGTACAAATTATTATATGAATAACCAAATGCGGAATTTCACACTGGAAAATCCGCAAGAAGGGTATGTCATACTTTCTGCAAATGCACAAGAGGAGTTTTTAAAGAATTACAATGCAAAGTATCAGCTGGAAGAGGTCTTCCATACAGATTACAGAAGTTGCGACTTACGCAATACGGTAATCATGTACAAGTTCAACGAGAAACGGAAATAGTTATATCCGGCAGATTCTGCACCGATTGGGACGCGGACTATATGAATTCCATACTGATTCATATAGTCCGCGTCCAAGTTTTACTATCTGTTCCCTAAATCATCATAAACGGTTTGCAATATCGCCTTACCCTTATCCAGACGGGATTCGTCAGCTTCAGGCTCATCAAAAAGAATACTGCCGGAATTATTATCAAACACCGTCACCCCTGTACTGTCTCTGAATGAGAACCCATTATTGAAACTATAAAAGGCAAAAGGATACTTATAATCACTTCCCAATACATTACGGCTAAACGTAAATGCAGTATGTTCCAGCCCAAGCTGCCCCAACAAAGTGGCTGCCAAATCGGTCTGATTCATAATCTTGTCCACCTGCATAGGCTGTTTTACCGCTCCACCTAACCATAACAAGGGAATATGATAAAAACGAGGCATCGCATTAGACCCCTCACGCGGGTAATAGAAACCATGATCGGGAAGGCAGATAACTAAAAGATCTTTCCATGCGGGAGTCTGCTTCAACCGGTCAATAAACTTACCCAGACATTCATCTGTATAAGCAAAGGCATTGGGAATTTTATCTTCCAGCCGGTGATAAGGAACTTCGAAAGGTTCATGACTGCTAAGTGTCAGAAACGCAGTATGCCAAGGCCCTTCTTCCTTCCGGTTTCTTAACTGATTATATAAATATTCAAAAGTAATATCATCATTCACTCCCCAGGCATTACTGGTCTGTTCGGCCAATGAAAAATCTGTATTGGCTGTAAGACGCTGATAACCGGTACTCAGCAGATAACTCTTCATATTGGTAAAGTTGATATCACCTCCATACAGGAAATCTGTTTTATAACCCGCCTTGGACAATCCTTCAGCTATAGCAGGCAGCGTACGGCTCTTGGCAGGAATTTTCATTACCGATGCCGTAGGCAATCCAAGGTAACCGCTGAAAGTACAGACTGTTCCACGGTCGGTACGGAAACTATTGGCATAACAGTTTGTAAAAAAGACCCCTTCCTTTGACAGACGGTTAAAATGGGGTGTCACATCAGGAAGACCGCCTAAAGGTTCTACAAAAGCACCTCCAAAACCTTCCATCAAAATAATAAGAATATTGGGACGCTTGGTATTCAGGACTTGAATAATACTATCCCCATCTGTTGTAGGATAAAGTCCGTCAAACAATGCAGCCCGCTTCTCTTCATCAAAGAAATTGAACTCTGAGGTGAATCGATATAAAGAAAAACAGATGCGTCCAGTTTAAATCCCCAGAATGTGTATAATGCCATATCTACCACAAAAATGATAGAAATAAGCGCGGCAGCCAAAATATAATACCCGTAAAGTATTTTTTTCAAAGGGAATTTCCTAAACCAAATACTTATCAGTACCAACAAGAATGGAAATGCAGTAAGATATCCCGCCGTAGCGGCATCAAGACTGGCGCCATGAACCATTACCTGCATATAATCGGCAAACCCGAATCCTTTTTCAATGGAACCATTATAGAGCATGAATAATGGTTTCTGTAGAATAAATATCAGTAAGACCGTAAAAAAGTACAAGCTGATATAAGCAATCCTCTTTTTCATATCTTCAGTTCTTTATTATTTCCGTCCGAAATCAGCCGGAACCTCTCCCCATCGGTCGGTTTCCCACTTCAATAAAGGTGTGGTATATTTATTTTCTTTCAGCCAAATTTCGGCTCGTTCTATCATTTGAAAAAGTTTCTCCGTCTGAGGAGTCCGCTCTAGTTTAGTTTTACATTTCTTCTGTTTTACCCAACTCAACGCATTACGGCTGTCCGAGTAAACAGGCATACTGATATTCTTCTGCTTCATCAATGCCAAGGCATGGACAATGGCAAGAAACTCTCCAATATTATTCGTTCCATAAACAGGACCGAAATGAAAAACCTCCTGTCCCGTAAGCAAATAAACGCCCCGATATTCCATCGGTCCGGGATTTCCACTGCAAGCGGCATCCACAGCCAGGCAGTTCATATCAAAGTTCTCGGGAAGTTGTTTAGGAGTATCTTCTTTTTTAACAGCATTCTTGCCTATATAATGAAAAGCGGAAGAAGCCAAGGCGTGTTCCGCCTCCTCTTTGGTCTCGAATGACTTGTATTGTGCGCCATCATAACCTTTTATCTGTAGCTGGCAGTCAGTCCAGGAGTCATAAACTCCCGGATTGACACCTTTCCATACTACATAATATTTCTGTTTCTTTGCCATTTACATACGTTCAGGCACTTCAATACCCAGCAAGCCCATTGCTGTCTTCACAATCTTGCCCACATTGGCACTCAATGCCAGACGGAAGACTTTCAACGCTTCGTTTTCTTCACGCAGAATACTGAAATCATGATAGAACTGGTTGTATTCTTTCACCAAATCGTATGCATAGTTTGCTATAATGGAAGGATTATAGTCTGAACCTGCCTGCTTGACAACCGATTTAAAATCAGCCAGCATCTGAATCAAACCTTCTTCTTTTGCGCTCAGTTCCAAACCCGCTGGAATGATTTCGGGAATAACGATACCTGCTTCAGCCGCTTTGCGTAATACAGACTGGATACGGGCATACGTATACTGAATGAAAGGTCCTGTATTGCCATTGAAATCTATCGATTCTTTCGGGTTGAAAGTCATATTCTTACGTGCGTCCACCTTCAGGATAAAATATTTCAAAGCACCCAAACCAACAATACGGGCAATATTGTCGGCTTCTTCTTGGGTCAGACCGTCCAATTTACCTAATTCAGCAGAAGTTTCCTTAGCAGTTTCAATCATTGCTTCCATCAAATCATCCGCATCCACTACTGTACCTTCACGACTTTTCATTTTGCCCTCGGGCAGCTCTACCATACCGTATGAGAAATGAACCAATCCTTTGCCCCATTCAAAACCCAATTTGTCGAGCAAGATAGAAAGTACCTGGAAATGATAGTTTTGTTCATTACCCACTACATAAATCATCTTGTTGATGGGGTAATCCTGAAAACGTAATTTGGCAGTACCGATATCCTGGGTCATATAAACAGAAGTACCGTCACCGCGAAGAAGCAACTTATGGTCCAGTCCTTCGGCAGTCAAATCAGCCCATACAGAGTTATCCTCTTTCCGGTAGAAGAAACCTTTTTCCAGTCCTTCCATCACTTTCTCCTTACCTTCCAGATAGGTATTCGATTCATAATAAATTTTATCGAAACTAACTCCCATCATCTTATACGTTTCATCGAATCCGGCATATACCCAGTCATTCATCTTCTTCCACAAGGCACGGATCTCAGGGTCATTCGCCTCCCACTTACGGAGCATCTCGCGAGCTTCCAGCATCAGAGGAGAGTTTGCCTCTGCCTTAGCCTTAGCTTCTTCTTCATTCAAGCCTTCAGCCTGATACTGAGCTGTCAGTTCCTTTACCTCAGCCTTGTAATGCTTGTCAAAAGCTACATAATAGTCACCAATCAAATGGTCCCCCTTCTTACCCGATGATTCAGGTGTTTCACCGTTACCATATTTCAACCAGGCCAGCATGGACTTACAGATATGGATACCACGGTCATTCACAATATTGGTCTTGACCACCTTATTGCCATTTGCCGCCATGACATTTGCCAAGGCATTTCCCAACAGGTTGTTACGGACGTGACCCAGATGAAGCGGCTTGTTTGTATTGGGAGAAGAATACTCAATCATCACCAACGGAGAGTTTTCCGTAGCCTTTTCAATACCGTATTCGGGAGCAGCCTGAATAGAATTCAAAAGTTCAATCCAACAATCCGAAGCAATTGTCAAATTAAGAAAGCCCTTCACTGCATTGTAGGCTGAAACCAATTCGGGAGCATGCTCTTTCAGGTATCCGCCTATTTCCTGTGCGGTCTGTTCAGGCCCCTTCTTAGACATTTTCAGAAAAGGGAAAACAACCAAAGTAAGATGTCCTTCAAACTCTTTCTTAGTCTTTTGCAGTTGTACCATTTTTCCGGGTACATCCTGTCCGTACAACGTTTTGATAGCGCTGATAATGGACGTGGTGAGTTTTTCTTCTATATTCATAATATGTACGTACACTTATTTGTTATTGGATTGCAAAGATAGACATTTTAGGCGAAATCCTTCCTATCTTACCTTAATTTACTATATCTCCTCTCTGCAAACGATACTTTTCCGACTGAAAAACGAATAGCCCACAAACGAATAAACATACAACAAGCAATAAAATATGTCTAAAAAATATTTTTATTCATTTTGATATTCAAGTAGATTTACTGTTGAAATCAAATTAAACAAATCAACACACAGGAATGCGATAAACAAATAGATTTGATCTATCCGCCCAATATTTAAATAAGACAATTCCTATTTTAACTACGTTAATAAAATTCCGTATAGTTTTGACTTTCAACAGGTTCACCATAAAAAAATATTAAAATATATTATCCTATTTAAATCAAAATACATATATTTGCGATTGTTATTGAATATCACAATTATAAAATACACAAGCAAAAAGAGACCCTAATGAGGTTTGGATGGCCATAAAACCACTATTAGGAAATATGATAATGATAAAAAAGGTAGCATCACAATTTTAGAAAGAGAGTTCAATATATAATGCCTGAAAAATGGCAATGTACAAACCCCTAATAAAAGCCAAGTTTATATGAACAGATTTTCTTCATTATTATGTAGCTTGCTATTCTGCATGATTACATATGCACAGGAAATTACAGTAACTGGTAAAGTCACCGCAGGAGGCGAAGAGATGCCTGGTGTCACAGTAGCTGTAAAAGGACAAACTCGCGGTACCATCACTTCCATTGATGGCAGCTATCAGATTCAGGTTAATGGTAACGAAAGCCTGATCTTCTCTTTTGTAGGTTATGAAACAATAACCATACCGGTAAACAGACGCAAAGTGATTAACGTAGAATTAAAGGAAGCAGCCCAAATGGTAGATGAGGTAGTGATAACCGTTCCTTACGGTACTGCCAAAAAATCCACATTTACAGGGTCTGCAAGCTATATTGCCGCCGGTACTATTGAAAAAGCACAGGTCAGTAGTGTATCAAAAGCACTGCAAGGAACTGTAGCTGGCTTACAGTCTTTTTCCTCCAGCGGTCAGCCTGGATCAGACGCCACGATCCTGATTCGTGGAGTTGGTTCTGTAAACGCTTCAACCAATCCCCTCTATGTGGTTGATGGTGTTCCTTACGATGGTGCTCTTTCCTCCATAGCATCTTCAGATATTGCGTCAATCACTGTATTGAAAGATGCAGCTTCCGCTGCATTGTATGGCTCACGTGCAGCAAACGGCGTAATTATGATCACCACCAAACAAGGAAATAAAGATAGCGCACCCACCGTTGAATTATCTGCCAAATATGGTTTTTCAAGCCGTGCACGGGCAGACTACGACCAGTTGAATACAAACCAATATTATGAATTATATTGGGAAGCCATGCGTAACTATCGTATGGACAACGGTTACTCTGCCGAAGAAGCTGCAGCATGGGCATCAAGCAATGTTACAGGTAATCTAGGCATCAACCCTTATGGCAGTGCTTACCCTGAACCAATCGGCCATGACGGAAAACTGGTAGCAGGCGCCAAACCATTATGGGACGACAGCTGGGACGACGCCCTTTCACAAGATGCGCACTATACAGATTTAAATGTACGCGTAAGTGGTGGTAGCAAAACCTCCAAGTACTTTGTTTCAGCAGGTTACATGGATGACCAAGGTGCTTATATCTGCTCTGGTTTCAAACGCTATACTCTCCGCGCCAACGTGACTTCAGATATCCGCAAATGGTTACAGATCGGATTGAACGTATCAGGAACTCATTCTGTTCAAGACTATCCCAAGCAAGATGACTCTACCATTTCCAATGTGGTCATGTTTGCCCGTTCGGTACCATCTTTCTATCCGGTATATCAACGCGACTTGACAACCGGAGCATAGGTTCTATCAGTGGTGGCAGTGTAAGCAAATACAACTACCGCACTACAGGCATGACTTTTAATAATGTCATTAATTATCAACACACGTTCAATGATGTACATGATATCCGTGTGATGGCCGGTCAGGAGTATTATGAATATAACACTTCCAATTTCGGCGGAAGCCGCAGCAAAGTCATCATGGATGGATTTTATGAGCCCGACGCAGCTTCCTCTTTAGGTGATTTTGGCGGAAACAGTGACCAATACAAGCTGTTAAGTTTCTTTGGAAGTGCTGAATACTCGTACAATCAAAAATACTTCTTATCGGCTTCTGTCCGTTCTGACGGTTCTTCCCGTTTCCATCCGGATCATCGTTGGGGTACTTTCTGGTCAGTCGGCGCATCTTGGAAAATCATGCAGGAAGAGTTTATGAAGGACACATCAGACTGGCTATCCAATTTGTCATTGCGTGCCAGCTACGGAGCACAAGGTAATGACCAGGTAGGTTATTATGCGTATCAGGCGCTCTATTCCATACGCAATAACCTCGGTGAATCCGGTTTGCACGCTTATCGTCTGGCAACTCCTAATTTATCATGGGAAACCAATCTAAATACTAATATCGGCTTGGATTTTGGTTTCTGGAACAATCGTCTAAATGGTACAATAGAATATTTTGAACGTCGTTCCAAAGATTTATTATTCTCTAAAGACTTAGTTCCATCTTCAGGCTTCTCAAGTATGGACGAAAATATTGGTGCTATCAAGAATTATGGATGGGAATTCCAAATCTCAGGATATCCTATCATGACTAAAGATTGGAAATGGAAACTTTCTTTTAATGCTACTACCTATAAAAACAAAATAACCTCATTGCCTGCCGAAGAAATGTGGAGTGGCAACAAGAAATGGGTGAAAGGAGGATCGTTATATGACTTCTATTTAGTAGAATGGGCTGGTGTCAATCCTGAAAATGGTAATCCTACGTGGTATCGTTACAATACCAACGGAGAAAAGATAACCACAGAAGACTATTCATCAACCACCCCGGACGACAAAGTAAAATGCGGCAATTCACTACCAGATTGGACCGGCGGTCTTCAATCAGATCTCTCATTCAAGGATTTTACATTATCATTTTTATTCTCTTATTCCATTGGTGGTAAAATCTATAATGGGGATAAAGTTTCATTGATGAGCCAAGGACCTACAGGCACCGGTTGGAGCGTAGATATGTTAGATCGTTGGACTCCTGAAAATCCCTATACCGATGTACCGCGTCTGACTACTTCTCCCAAAAGTTCATGGACAAACTCTTCAAACCGGTTCTTAGTTGACCGTTCATACTTACGTTTGAAGAATATTACATTCTCTTACAATCTGCCGAAGTCATTGCTGAACACATTGACACTGAAAGATGCAAGCATATTTTTTCAAGCAGAAAATATGCTGACATTAGCCAAACAACAAGGTCTAGACCCAGAGCAAACTTTCGGAGGCTCTACTTACTATCGCTATCCGGCAATGAAAACAATTTCATTCGGTATCAATGTGAAACTTTAATACAGAAAGAAGAATATGAAAACTATTTTTAAATATATATTTTCAGTCGCACTGGGAAGTATAATGCTCACTTCCTGCGATTTGGATACAATTCCTACAACTTATGTAGATGCCGGTTCTGTTTTCGGTAAAACAGGAGATGCCGAAAAAGTACTTAATGGTGGTTGGAACTACCTGATGGAAACTTTCAATTCCTACGCCAACCCTGGCTATGGAGCAATG
>PPYF01438691.1_pt1 | contig 10633 bp, 10 predicted proteins | sample 1559871 | NCBI WGS metagenome assembly PPYF01 (sample SAMN08240021, study PRJNA423297) | Human gut metagenome, whole genome shotgun sequencing project.
AGAACAGAAGTGAGGAGATGTCACCGACAGTACACAAAAAAATGGAGCATGTCAGACTGCAGATGCAGTCCTATGTAGAGCAGATGTTATATTATGCCAGGGTTAAAGCAGTGAATAAAGAGTATTTGTTTGAAGAGATCAGTCTGGAAGAATGCTGCCGGGAGGTGCTGGATGAATACCGTCTGTATCTGGAAGAAAAGCAGATCCTGGTGCAGTTGGATCTGAAAGAGAAGACCGTACTGTCAGACCGGAAAAGTCTGTGTTTTATGCTCAGTCAGCTGATTGCGAATTCTATCAAATACACAGGATATGAAACCGAAAAGTGTCCGAAGCTGAAAATCAGTTCCGGAAGTGAGAACAACAGAGTCTGCCTTTCTGTCTGTGACAATGGGTGTGGCGTAAAACCATATGAACTCCGCTATCTTTTTGAAAAAGGATTTACAGGAGAGAACAGCCAGAAAAAATCGACAGGGATGGGATTGTATCTGGTACGGCAGATCGGACAGGAATTAAAGATAGAAGTAGAAGCAGTGTCAGTCTACGGAAAAGGAATGGAAATCAGACTCTGGTTTCCGGTGGTGTAGGGCAGTTCCATGTGGAACTGCTCTGTTACTGTGGCTTGCAGAGTTATTGTTTACAGTAACTTTTTACAGGATATTTATGGAAATTTAATTGTATCCTGATCAAAATTCAAGTATAATAAAATCAATCTTGAAAGGAATCCCTTTCAATTTTCAAATATGGCAAAGAATTGCCATTCAAAAGTTATTCCCAGATAAAGAGTAAAGAGATGGATAAAAGAATAGAGGGAGTTTGTCTGTATTTGCGATTGTGAAACATCGCGTCAAAAGATATAATAAAATCAATGATATAGATACATACTCGCCGAAATATTCTGGTTTCCATCAGAACAAAGGAGGAGTGTGTATGAAGAAAGAAAAAACAACACAATTTTTAATGAAGCCAAAGGTAGATTTCTGTTTTAAAGAACTGATGGAAGATGAAGAGGTGCGCAATGCATTTCTGGCAGCAGTACTTGGGATCAATCTGGAAGAAATCGTTGAGAGCAGGATTTTGCCGTCCCACCTGCGTCAGAAAGACAAAGATGATAAACTGGGGATTCTGGATGTACGGGTATTGCTAAATAATAAGGAGCAGATCGATATTGAAATCCAGGTGACATCCAGTGAATACTGGGCAGAACGTACCTTGTTCTATCTGGGAAAGATGTTTGTGGATCAGCTAAAACCGGGAGAAGACTATCAAAAATTAGAAAAATGTATTCATGTCGGGATTTTAAATTTTACATTGTTTGATGATGAAGAATACTATTCCCGCTTTCATTTCTGGTCGGATCAGGGAAGAAAGATGTATAGTGATAAGTTTGAAATCCATACGCTGGAACTTCCCAAGCTGGCAAAGCATGAGTATCCGGAGACAGAGCTGCTGAAATGGCTTCAGTTTATCAATGCAGAGACCAAGGAGGAATTTGAAATGGCAGCGGAAAAAAGCGAATATATTAAGAAGGCGTATGAGGATTTGAACCGGATCAGCGCAGATGAAGAAAAGCGTCTGGAATATGAAGCAAGAGAGCGTGCGATTCGAGATCACCAGTATTTTTCTACTGTTTACAAAGAGACTGGGCTTAGAGAGGGACGAAAAGAAGGTCTAAAAATAGGCCGACAAGAGGGTCTGCAAGAGGGGAGACAAGAGGGTCTGCAAGAGGGGCGACAGGAGGGCCGGCAAGAAGGCATACAGGCCGTAGTAGAGTTGCTTCAGGAAATGGGAATGGAGAAAGAAATTGTATGTGTAAAAATTCAGGAAAGATTTCAGTTTTCTCTGTCAGATGCAGCGAAGGAGGTAGAAAAGTACTGGAAATCATAGTAGAAGTCGTGGAAAGATATTGGAAGGGATAATGCCATAAGACATGAAAAGCCCACCCTTACTTTAGCGAGTCAGGGTGGGCTTATTATATCCTTGAGCCAATGGTTCATTATTGCATACTTACAGGAATTTCAGCAACTACAGGAATCATGCCAGGAGAAGATGGTTCGGCATATATTTGATCAATGGCCACGTCTACCGTCATTGCATCCGGAAATGTACCGTCTTCCAGAGCATTTCGACTGATCTGATAGAAACCGATATAAAGGCTTTTTTTACAATCGATTGTTACACATTAGATAAAAACAGAAAGTAAAAAGTTGCAAAAATAAAAAAATCGCTGTAAAACAACTTTTACTCAGTCATTTTACAGCGATTCAATTTCATATTAGTCACGGAACATCTTCATGCCCATCCATTGCTGCATATGATCCAGCATCTTTTCATCCGGATCGATCAGGATACAGCTCATCGTCTGTTCAGCCGGGATTACAATGGCATAAGTACCTTCGCCTGTACCTGCGGAAAAATCTTTTGTCTTGTCTGCGTGTACAGAATCAAGACGGTGAGAATTTTTTGGCGCAATGATCTCAGCCTGCTGGATATCCAGAGTCATGAGTTTTTTGCGTTTTGATTTACTGTAAATAGCGTCAATTTCCAGATCGTGGTTCAAAAGTGTATACTCATATTCTACATCGAGTTTCGGAAATACAAAGTAGTAAATCAGAACTCCGAGAAGAATCGTAACGAGAACTGCCAGAGAACCGATAAAAAGCATACCTCCGCAAAGCACGACTACGAGAGCGGCAATGCACAAAATACGGATCACGAGGTCCATAGGTCGGGATTTACGAGTAACTAATTGTTCATAAAGTGCGTCATTCATGTGGTGTATTCCTTTCAGTATATAAATAATTCATTACCATAGAGGCGATCTTAAATGTCATGGCATCTTCAAACTGGCGAAGATCCAGACCGGTCCGCTTTTCAATCTGCTCCAGGCGATAGATTAAAGTATTGCGGTGCATATGCAGCTGCCGGGAGGTCTCTGCGATATTTAAGTTATTCTGTAGAAACTTATTAACGGTTGCAGTGGTTTCTTCATCCAGTGCCTGTGGAATCTCCTCTCCGAAAATTTCATGAAGAAAATTCTCACACAACGAAGTTGGAAGACGGTAGATCAGACGTCCGATTCCAAGTCGGTTATATGGAAATACCGTCTGTTCGGAATAAAACAGCTTACCGACTTTCAGTGCAAGACTTGTCTCACGAAAAGCAGTGGAGAGATCCAGCAGATTATGCAGAGTCTTGCTGTAAGAAACACGGACACGTGCCAGAGCTTCCGCGTTTACGGTATCCACGATCATGCGGGCAGTAAGATGTACAGTTTCCTGTGAAGAATCTGCCAGAGATCTGACAGGACAGAGAATCGCACAGGAAGCTTCTGTCAGCGGAATTCGAAATGCTCCTGACTGGGATGGAAAGAGATTCTTTAAAATCTCGGAAATATCTTCATCCAGACTGTGAGAAGTCTCCAGAAGATAAAGGATACGCGGCTCTTCCGGAGCAATGTGAAGACGGGCGGCCCGGTCATATACATTATATGTAGGGATGCTGTCTGTCATCAGGCTCTGAAGAAAATGAATCTTGTTATACTTTTCTTTGTATGCGGAGGAAAGGAGCTTTAACTGCTCCAGCGCTTTTGTCACTTCTTCTTCTGTTTCTGCGTGAATCTCCATAGAAATTCCGGTAATATGTCTGAGGTCTGTCAATGCTTTCTCTAATTCGGCTGTATGATTCATAGTGTTTCTCCCGGTAGACAGAGAAGGAGCTGCACAATCGTACAGCCCCCTGTCATTTTTAGTTATAACTATTTTAAAACATTAGTTTGTAATCGTCAACTCTGTTTCTTTGTCGAAGATGTGGATCTTTTCCATATCCAGAGCAAATACTGCGTGATCTCCGTTTCTTAATGTTGTACGAGGATTTACGCGGGCTGTCATCTGTGTACCTTCTAAGTCAAAGTACAGATATACTTCTGCTCCAAGCAGCTCATAAACTTTGATTGTAGATTCGATCACGCTGTCAGGTGAATTGCTGATGAATGCCTGTGAATCATGTACATCTTCCGGACGAATACCAAGAACAACAGTTCTTCCGTTGTATCCACCGTCGATCAGTGCCTGTTTTTTAGATGCAGGAACTTTCAGTGTATGTTTTCCGACAGTCAATGTTACATCATTTCCTTTGATATCAACAACAGCATCCATGAAGTTCATCTGAGGAGATCCGATGAATCCTGCTACGAACAGGTTGCAAGGTGTGTTGTACAGGTTCTGAGGTGTATCTACCTGCTGAACAACTCCGTCTTTCATAACAACGATTCTTGTACCAAGAGTCATAGCCTCTGTCTGGTCATGTGTTACGTAGATGATCGTAGCGCCCAGATTTTCATGAAGTTTGGAAATCTCGATACGCATCTGAACTCTCAGTTTTGCATCCAGGTTGGAAAGTGGCTCATCCATAAGGAATACCTTTGGATTACGAACGATCGCACGTCCCATAGCAACACGCTGTCTCTGTCCACCGGAAAGAGCTTTTGGTTTACGGTCAAGCAGTTTCTCCAGATCAAGGATTCTTGCTGCTTCTTTTACTTTTTTGTCGATTTCATCTTTCGGAACTTTACGAAGCTTCAGTCCGAATGCCATGTTATCGTATACTGTCATATGTGGATACAGAGCGTAGTTCTGGAATACCATCGCGATATCTCTGTCTTTTGGTTCCACATCGTTCATAACTTTTCCGTCAATCTCCAGTGTACCGCCGGAAATATCTTCCAGACCTGCGATCATACGAAGTGTTGTAGATTTACCACATCCGGAAGGTCCTACAAAGATGATGAACTCTTTGTCTTCAATGTCCAGATTGAAATCTTTTACAGCGTGAAATCCGTTCGGATAAATTTTCTGAATTCCTTTTAATGATAAACTTGCCATTTTAAATAGCCTCCTTAAAATCAGTGTTTCGTTGTTTTCTGTAATTAAGTATACCTTTGGAGGCCAAAACAGACAATGTTACGAGTAACTAAAAAAAACAGATAATGGTGTACAAAGTGACTATAGAAGCTTTTTGATCGCAGGAATGGAAAGTCCGTCCTGCCGAAGAGAACGAATCTGTTCGATTCTTGCGACCGCCGCCTCTCTGGGGAAGCGGCGTGTCAGATTTTCTTCTGCCTGTTCAAATGGCAGCATTCCTTCTTCTGTATAAAATTTTAAAGTACTGTAGCGGCAGCCGGTGATGCGCACCAGCTCGCCGATCGAAACATATTCCGAGGCCAGAATTTTCTCCATAGAACGTTGTCTGGACATAAGAACACTCCTTTTACATAATATATCTTCTAAGCTGAACACCGAAAACAGGAACCCGGTAATATTTGTGCTGTGTCGGGATACATTCATAATAAAGATTGTCAATCTGAAGAAGAGGTACCGTGCCTGCGCGGATCACATGGACTTCATTTCCGTTTTCTTCCAATCTGGCAATGACGCTTTCCAGACGCTTTTCGGCATTACAATATAATTCTTCAGACTCAATGAAAACGGCACTGGAACGTTCCATAAACGGAACCTGAAATAGAACCCCGGTACCGAGCTGGGTGGAAAAAATCGCTTTCTTTTTCGAAAAGAGCCCAAGTGCCGCACTGTCAAGCGCATTGTGGATGGAAACGGAAAGCAGTGTTTTTGCCAGAAGGGAGTTCAGGTATAACTCGTTAATTCTGGAAGTGAGGTATTTTTGTTCCTCCCTGGAAAACAGATCATAAAAGCAGCTGCTTTCACGTAAAAGCCAGAGCATACATACGGTTTCATCGAATACGTTGCCTTCTTCCATCAGTTCTGCACGAAGACTCTCTGTCTGCCGTGAATATTCATCGGAATCCGTGCGGTATTCCAGAATCTTGTTTCCGGCAGAAGAAAACTCCAGATCACAGCTGACCAGGGAGGATGCTTCTGTCATCAGTCCCAGATTATTTAAACGGGTATATACTGTGTGTTCCAGCTCTTTTGCAGCAGAAGAAGATAAATGAGCTGCTTCCTTCAAAGAAACAGATAAAGCATCCAATCTGGAGCGGTATTCGTCAGAGTCTTCGGTGAGCTCTTCTGTTTCCTGTAGAAATCGATCCAGTACACCGGCAGCAGAGATACAGCGAATTGCTGCTTTTTTTGCAGTAGAATTACGTGTGCTGTTTAAAGCGTTTAATGAAATGAGTGAAAAACGGTCCTGTAATGATAAGTTCGTCATAGGAAAACCCTCCTCGTGGATAAGAAAATTTATATTTACTTATTACTTACTACTTACGATTTAAAAATACTGCGATAACAGGAAAAAATCAAGAGATTTTCAGCAAGTTTTCAGAAAATTCCAGAAAAACACAATGCGTTGACGAAATCGTGCAAATCCGCTACAATAACTTCATATACGGCTTCTTCAAAGCCGCAGTTTGATAGAAAAGAGGAGAAAACATATGGCAAATCCAGTTGTTACATTTGAAATGGAAAACGGCGATATCATGAAAGCGGAGTTATATCCGGAGATCGCACCGAACACAGTGAAAAATTTTGTATCGCTTGTAAAGAAAGGATTTTATGACGGACTGACATTCCACCGTGTGATCAGCGGATTTATGATCCAGGGAGGATGTCCGGACGGAACAGGTATGGGTGGTCCGGGATATACAATCAAAGGAGAGTTCCTTCAGAATGGCGTGACGAACAATCTGGCACATGATGAAGGTGTTCTGTCTATGGCACGTGCAATGCATCCGGATTCTGCGGGAAGCCAGTTCTTTATCATGCATAAGAAATCCCCGCATCTGGATGGAGCATACGCTGCATTCGGAAAGATTACAGAGGGAATGGATGTTGTGAATAAAATTGCAGACACAGCCACAGACTACAGTGACAAGCCACTGGAGCCTCAGGTAATGAAAAAAGTGACAGTCGAGACTTTCGGAGAAGAGTACGGCGAGCCGGAGATGGCGTAGTTGATAAATAGTAAAAAGCGATATTCAAAAGGGTAGTTTTTGTACTTTGAAATGCACTTTGGATGTATATACGAGTTGTCATATTGATGAAAATCAATGCGACAACTCTACTTTTTTCTTCTATAAAAATGTGTTATACTAAGAAACTGGTAAAAATGAAAGGATATCACATTGTATATGGAAAAGAAATTACAAAATCCAGGTGTTGTGTTTGCTCTGGCTCTGCTTTGCTGTGCATTGTGGGGAAGTGCCTTTCCATGTGTGAAGATAGGATATGAATGGCTGGCGATCGAAGGCGCGGGCAGCCAGATCCTGTTTGCGGGATACCGGTTCTTCCTGGCGGGAATCTTTACATTTCTGATCGGAAGTTTTCTTGAGAAGCGCTGGCTTATGATCCGAAGAAGTTCTGTACTGCCGGTTTTCGGACAGGGAATGTTGCAGACATTTATACAGTACATCTGTTTTTATATCGGTCTTGCACATACAACCGGGGCAAAAGGTTCGGTGATCAATGCTTCGAACGCATTTTTTGCGTTGATATTTGCACATTTTATGATAAAATCAGAGAAAATGACGTGGAAGAAGAGCATCGGTTGCCTGATCGGGTTTGCCGGTGTGATCGTGATCAACCTGACACCGGGTGGAATGGCCGGTGGATTTCAGTGGATGGGAGAAGGGCTGATCCTGGTCTGTTCCATGGCATATGGAGCAAGTTCTGTGACATTGAAGCTGCTCTCGGGGAAAGAAACGCCCACTGCGATTACAGCTTTTCAGCTTTTATTCGGTGGAGGAATGCTGATTTTGGCAGGTGTTTTGCTTGGCGGCCACGTGCGTGGATTTACGATGCGGTCCGTGTTGCTTTTATTGTATATGGCACTGCTGTCCACGGTGATACAGACCAAAGAGCTGATTTATGAATATGAAAAAAGAGATGAAGAGGGAAATATCATCGGCATGAAGCGTGCGATTGACGGCGTGGATATTGATATCCCGGAGGGGTCTTTTGTGGCAATCCTGGGACACAACGGTTCCGGAAAATCGACGCTGGCAAAGCATATGAATGCGATCCTGGTGCCGTCCGGCGGAACCATGTGGGTAAACGGAAGAGATACGAAAGATCCGGAGAATCTGTGGGATGTCAGACAATCCGCAGGAATGGTATTTCAGAATCCGGACAATCAGATCATCGGAACGGTGGTAGAAGAAGACGTCGGATTCGGACCGGAGAATCTTGGCGTGCCGGCGGACGAGATCTGGAAGCGGGTGGAAGAAAGCCTGAAAGATGTCGGAATGCTGGAGTATCGCAAGTCTTCCCCAAACAAGCTTTCCGGAGGACAGAAACAGCGAGTTGCCATTGCGGGCGTGATCGCTATGGAACCAAAGTGTATTGTTTTAGATGAGCCGACTGCTATGCTGGATCCGAATGGAAGAAAAGAAGTGATCAAAACTGTCCGCCGTCTGCAGAAGACGAAAAAAGTAACGGTGATCCTGATCACCCACTATATGGAAGAAGTGATCGAGGCCGATCAGGTATTTGTTATGGATAAGGGTCATGTTGTGATGCACGGAACTCCAAAAGAGGTATTCTCTCAGGAGGAAAAATTGAAAAAGTATCGTCTGGATGTACCACAGGTAACGATGCTGGCAGATGAACTGAGAAAAAGAGGTTTGGATATCCCGAAAGGAATCCTGAAGAAAGAGGAACTGGTGGAGGTATTATGTCGATTAAATTAAAACACATTCAGTATGTTTACGGTCAGGGAACTGCATATGAAAAACAGGCGTTAAAAGATGTCAGCCTCGAGATTCCGCAGGGACAGTTTCTCGGGATCATCGGTCATACAGGTTCCGGAAAATCAACACTGATCCAGCATTTTAATGGTCTGATCAAAGCTGCATCCGGAGAGTTGTATTATGAAGGAAAGAACATCTATGAAGACGGATACGATATGAAGTATTTAAGAAGCCAGGTAGGACTTGTGTTTCAGTATCCGGAGCATCAGCTGTTTGAAGTGGATGTTCTGACAGATGTATGCTTTGGTCCGAAAAATCAGGGGCTTTCAAAAGAAGAGTGCGAGAAACGGGCGAAAGAAGCTCTGGAACTGGTTGGTTTTCCGGAAGAATTATATTTACAGTCTCCGTTTGAGCTTTCCGGAGGACAGAAGAGAAGGGCGGCGATCGCGGGAGTTCTTGCCATGCGCCCGAAAGTACTGGTACTGGATGAACCGACTGCCGGACTGGATCCGAGAGGACGGGATGAGATTCTGGATCAGATTGCAGAGCTTCACAAGAAAACGGGAATCACTGTTATTTTGGTATCTCACAGTATGGAAGATATCGCGAAATATGTGGATCGAATTATTGTGATGAACCGCGGGGAAAAGTTTTTAGATGGAACGCCCCGGGAAGTGTTTGCACATTATCAGGAACTGGAAGAGGTTGGCCTTGCTGCGCCGCAGGTAACTTACATTATGCACGATCTGCGGCAGAATGGACTGCAGGTCGGCAATGATGTGACGACAGTAGAAGAGGCGGCAGATGAGATCATGCGCTATTTTAGAGGGAAGCATCCGGAGGAAACAAAATTATGATTCGAGATATTACAATTGGACAATACTATCCGGCAAACAGCGTAATACACCGTCTGGATCCCAGGGTGAAGATCGTGGCGACACTGTTATTTCTGATCTCGTTGTTTGTACAGAAAAGCGTACTCGGCTATCTGGTTGCAACCTTGTTCCTGGCAGGGGTGATCCATTTAAGTAAAGTGCCTTTGAAGTTTATTATGAAGGGCTTAAAACCGATTATGATCCTGCTCTTGATCACAGTAGCATTTAATCTGTTTTTGAATAACGGAGGAGAGGTGCTGGTTCATTTCTGGATTTTTCAAATTACAGAAGATGGACTGGAAATCTCGGTATATATGGCGATCCGTCTCATTTATCTGATCGCGGGATCGTCGATCATGACATTTACAACCACTCCGAATGCACTGACAGATGGGATAGAGAAGCTGCTCCGACCGCTGAACAAAGTGAAAGTTCCGGTACATGAGGTGGCAATGATGATGTCGATCGCGCTGCGCTTCATTCCGATCCTTCTGGAGGAGACAGACAAGATCATGAAAGCACAGATTGCACGTGGGGCAGATCTGGAGAGTGGAAATATCATTCAGAGAGCAAAGGCCATGATTCCGATTCTGGTTCCGTTGTTCGTATCGGCATTTCGCCGTGCCAATGATCTTGCCATGGCAATGGAGGCGCGCTGTTACCGTGGCGGAGAAGGGCGTACCAAGATGAAACCGCTCGTGTATCACAGCCGTGACAGAGTTGCGTATCTTGTGACAGCAGTGTATCTGGCTGTGATCATTGTGCTGGGAAGATTTGTGCCGTTTCATATCTGGATATTCTAGGACGAAGGAATTGAGAAAATTATGAAAAGATTGAAACTGACCGTTGCTTATGACGGAACGAATTATTGTGGATGGCAGATCCAGCCGAATGGAATTACGGTGGAAGAAGTTCTGAACCGTGCGCTCAGAAAACTGACAGGGGAAGAGATTACGGTCATCGGGGCAAGCAGAACAGATTCCGGGGTACATGCCCTTGGGAATGTGGCAGTGTTTGATTCTGAAACCTCCATTCCGCCGGAGCGGATTTCATATGCCCTGAACCAGAGGCTTCCGGATGATATTGTTGTGATCAGATC
>PPYF01196449.1_pt1 | contig 10632 bp, 8 predicted proteins | sample 1559871 | NCBI WGS metagenome assembly PPYF01 (sample SAMN08240021, study PRJNA423297) | Human gut metagenome, whole genome shotgun sequencing project.
TCCCGATAACCAGGATTAATCAGCGCAATTTTGATCTTAACCTACCGCAAAACAACCGTGCTTCATGATACAAATGGATTCTCATTATCTGAACAATACGCAGCACGTCTATGACAAAGGGCGAGTTATGCAAACTGAGCAACAGCGAGCCGTAACACGGCTTTGTATCCAGTGTGGATTATTTCTTTTGCAACATGGTGCGGAAAGCGCGTTGGTTGATGAGCTTTCCTCACGACTGGGTCGGGCGTTGGGGATGGACAGCGTCGAAAGTTCTATCTCTTCGAACGCCATAGTGCTGACAACCATTAAAGATGGGCAATGCCTGACATCGACACGTAAAAATCACGATCGCGGCATTAATATGCATGTGGTGACTGAAGTCCAGCACATTGTGATTCTGGCGGAGCACCATCTGCTGGATTACAAAGGCGTAGAGAAACGATTTAGCCAAATTCAGCCATTACGTTACCCAAGATGGCTGGTAGCCTTAATGGTTGGCCTTTCTTGCGCCTGTTTCTGCAAACTCAATAAAGGTGGCTGGGATGGTGCCGTCATCACCTTCTTTGCCAGTACGGCCGCGATGTATATCCGCCAGCTGCTGGCACAACGTCATCTTCATCCGCAGATCAACTTTTGCCTCACCGCTTTCGCCGCCACCACCATTTCCGGATTGCTTTTGCAACTTCCCACTTTCAGCAATACACCCACTATCGCGATGGCCGCCAGCGTTCTGCTGCTGGTGCCGGGATTTCCGTTGATTAATGCCGTCGCCGATATGTTTAAAGGCCACATCAATACCGGACTGGCACGCTGGGCGATCGCCAGTCTGCTGACACTGGCTACCTGCGTCGGCGTAGTGATGGCACTGACGATTTGGGGGCTACGCGGATGGGTGTGATCGAATTTCTGTTAGCGTTGGCGCAGGATATGATCCTCGCCGCCATTCCTGCGGTCGGCTTTGCGATGGTGTTCAACGTTCCCGTTCGGGCGTTACGCTGGTGTGCGCTGCTTGGCGCGATTGGTCATGGTTCACGAATGATCTTAATGACCAGCGGGCTGAATATTGAGTGGTCAACTTTTATGGCTTCTATGCTGGTCGGCACCATTGGTATTCAATGGTCGCGCTGGTATCTGGCGCATCCGAAAGTGTTTACCGTGGCGGCCGTTATCCCTATGTTCCCGGGCATATCGGCTTATACCGCAATGATTTCGGCGGTAAAAATCAGCCAGTTAGGTTACAGCGAACCGTTGATGATTACCCTGTTAACCAACTTTCTTACAGCTTCATCGATTGTTGGTGCGTTATCCATCGGTCTTTCCATTCCTGGATTATGGTTGTACCGCAAGCGCCCTCGCGTATAAAATTGCCTCGCTTAAGCACACGGATGAGAGACAGCCTCCTCTCCTCCGTGTGTTACTATAAAAGTTATCTCCCTTCTCGTTCATCGTTCCATATTTGAGAAACAGTATGTCTTCCAGAGTTTTGACCCCGGACGTCGTTGGTATTGACGCCCTGGTACACGATCACCAAACCGTTCTGGCAAAAGCTGAAGGCGGTGTGGTTGCCGTATTTGCTAACAATGCCCCGGCGTTTTATGCCGTCACGCCTGCACGCCTGGCTGAACTGCTGGCGCTGGAAGAAAAGCTGGCGCGTCCGGGAAGCGATGTCGCTCTGGACGATCAACTCTATCAGGAACCGCAAGCCGCTCCCGTTGCTGTCCCCATGGGGAAATTCGCCATGTATCCGGACTGGCAACCCGATGCCGACTTTATCCGCCTGGCGGCGCTATGGGGCGTGGCGCTAAGAGAGCCGGTGACCACCGAAGAACTGGCCTCATTCATTGCCTACTGGCAGGCGGAAGGTAAAGTCTTTCACCATGTGCAGTGGCAACAAAAACTGGCGCGCAGCCTGCAAATCGGTCGTGCCAGCAACGGCGGACTGCCGAAACGAGATGTGAATACGGTCAGCGAACCTGACAGCCAAATTCCACCAGGATTCAGAGGGTAACGATGAAAAACGTTGGCGACCTGATGCAACGCCTGCAAAAAATGATGCCTGCCCATATCAAACCTGCATTCAAAACGGGTGAAGAGCTACTGGCCTGGCAGAAAGAACAAGGGGCGATCCGCTCCGCCGCTCTCGAACGTGAAAATCGGGCGATGAAAATGCAGCGCACCTTTAACCGCTCCGGTATTCGTCCACTGCATCAGAACTGCTCCTTTGAGAACTATCGCGTTGAGTGTGAAGGGCAGATGAATGCGTTAAGCAAAGCGCGCCAGTATGTCGAAGAGTTTGACGGCAACATCGCCAGCTTCATCTTTTCTGGTAAGCCAGGAACCGGCAAAAACCATCTGGCGGCGGCAATCTGCAACGAGCTGCTGCTACGCGGTAAATCCGTATTGATCATCACCGTGGCCGATATTATGTCGGCGATGAAAGATACCTTCAGGAATAGCGGTACCAGTGAAGAACAACTGCTTAACGATCTGAGCAACGTTGATCTGCTGGTGATCGATGAGATCGGCGTGCAGACCGAATCGAAATACGAAAAAGTGATCATCAACCAGATCGTCGATCGCCGCTCTTCTTCCAAACGCCCAACCGGGATGCTGACCAACAGTAATATGGAAGAGATGACCAAGTTGCTGGGCGAACGCGTGATGGACCGTATGCGCCTGGGTAACAGTTTGTGGGTGATCTTCAACTGGGATAGCTACCGTAGCCGGGTAACAGGTAAAGAGTATTAATCCCCGTTTCTGGCGGTATACTGCGACACAATTCCACCTTGAGTAATGATGATGAAAACTGTTAAACATCTTCTGTGCTGTGCCATTGCCGCCAGCGCATTAATTTCCACCGGGGTGCATGCTGCGTCCTGGAAAGATGCGCTCTCCAGCGCCGCCAGCGAACTTGGCAACCAAAACAGCACGACACAGGAAGGCGGTTGGTCGCTCGCGTCATTAACTAACTTGCTTAGCAGCGGAAACCAGGCCTTAAGCGCAGATAACATGAACAATGCCGCAGGCATTCTGCAATACTGCGCGAAGCAAAAGCTGGCGTCGGTAACCGATGCCGAAAACATCAAGAATCAGGTACTGGAAAAACTGGGCCTGAACAGTGAAGAGCAAAAAGAAGACACCAACTATCTGGATGGCATTCAGGGTTTGCTGAAAACTAAAGATGGTCAGCAACTCAATCTGGATAATATCGGAACGACTCCGCTGGCAGAAAAGGTGAAAACCAAAGCCTGCGATCTGGTGTTAAAGCAGGGGCTGAACTTCATTTCCTGAACCGCGAAACGCCGCGTTTTAGCTGTTACCCGGCTGACGCGGCTCTCTCCTGCCCTTTTCCCTGCTCCTGGACGGTTTTCCCCCTGTTACACGGGAAGCGACCGTAATCAAAAAAGTCTGTTTATAAACTAATTCCTAACAACATCGCATTTTTTTGACACTAGAATTGCAGCAATATGGCGACGCCATTACATTGTGCTTCTCAAAAAGCTTAAACGTTGGCTAAACGGCCCGGTTTAGTGAGGATCGCCCGTTGTCAGAACTACTCTCTTTCGCCCTTTTTCTCGCCTCTGTGCTGATTTACGCATGGAAAGCGGGACGTAACACCTGGTGGTTTGCAGCCACGTTAACGGTGCTGGGGCTATTTGTCGTTTTAAATATCACCCTGTTTGCCAGCGACTATTTTACTGGCGATGGTATTAACGACGCGGTTCTCTATACCTTAACCAACAGCCTGACCGGTGCTGGTGTCAGCAAATACATTCTTCCGGGTATCGGCATTGTGCTGGGGCTGACGGCGGTGTTCGGTGCGCTGGGCTGGATCCTGCGCCGTCGTCGCCATCATCCGCACCATTTTGGTTACAGCCTGCTGGCACTCTTACTGGCGCTGGGTTCAGTGGATGCCAGCCCGGCATTTCGTCAGATAACGGAACTGGTGAAATCCCAGTCACGCGATGGCGACCCGGACTTTGCGGCTTATTATAAAGAGCCGTCGAAAACTATCCCTGACCCGAAACTCAACCTGGTTTATATCTACGGCGAAAGTCTCGAGCGGACCTATTTTGATAACGAAGCTTTCCCGGATCTCACGCCTGAACTGGGCGCGTTGAAAAATGAAGGCCTGGATTTCAGCCACACGCAGCAGCTGCCAGGAACGGATTACACGATTGCGGGCATGGTGGCTTCTCAGTGCGGCATACCGCTGTTTGCCCCCTTTGAAGGCAACGCCTCCGCCTCTGTCTCCAGCTTCTTCCCGCAGAACATCTGTCTGGGCGATATCCTGAAAAACTCGGGTTATCAGAACTATTTCGTGCAGGGCGCGAATCTGCGTTTTGCCGGTAAAGATGTGTTCCTGAAGTCGCATGGCTTCGACCACTTATACGGCTCAGAAGAGCTGAAAAGCGTGGTGGCCGACCCGCACTATCGCAACGACTGGGGATTCTACGACGATACCGTTCTCGATGAAGCGTGGAAAAAGTTTGAAGAGCTTTCCCGCTCAGGTCAGCGATTCTCACTGTTTACCCTGACAGTCGATACCCATCACCCGGATGGTTTTATCTCGCGTACCTGTAACCGCAAAAAATATGATTTTGACGGTAAGCCGAACCAGTCATTCAGCGCGGTAAGTTGCAGCCAGGAGAATATCGCGGCGTTTATCAACAAAATCAAAGCGTCACCGTGGTTTAAAGATACCGTCATCGTCGTCTCTTCTGACCATTTAGCGATGAACAACACGGCGTGGAAATACCTTAATAAGCAGGATCGCAATAACCTGTTTTTTGTCATTCGTGGCGACAAGCCGCAGCAAGAGACGCTGGCAGTGAAGCGTAACACGATGGATAACGGCGCGACGGTGCTGGACATTCTCGGTGGCGATAACTATCTCGGACTTGGTCGTAGCAGTTTATCCGGGCAGTCAATGTCGGAAATCTTCCTCAATATCAAAGAGAAAACATTGGCGTGGAAGCCGGATATCATCCGCCTGTGGAAATTCCCTAAAGAGATGAAAGAGTTCACCATCGACCAGCAGAAAAACATGATTGCCTTCTCGGGTAGCCATTTCCGTTTGCCACTGCTGTTGCGGGTTTCAGACAAACGCGTGGAACCGCTGCCGGAAAGCGAATACTCAGCACCGCTGCGTTTCCAGCTGGCCGATTTCGCTCCACGCGACAATTTCGTCTGGGTTGACCGTTGCTATAAGATGGCACAACTCTGGGCTCCGGAACTGGCACTCTCCACCGACTGGTGTGTCTCGCAAGGGCAGCTTGGCGGTCAGCAAATTGTTCAGCATGTTGACAAAACAACATGGCAGGGCAAAACGGCATTTAAAGATACGGTCATCGACATGGCGCGTTATAAAGGCAATGTCGATACGCTGAAAATTGTTGATAACGATATTCGCTACAAAGCCGACAGTTTCATCTTCAACGTCGCCGGTGCGCCAGAAGAGGTGAAACAGTTTAGTGGGATTTCCCGTCCAGAGTCGTGGGGCCGCTGGTCCAACGCGCAGCTGGGCGATGAAGTAAAAATCGAGTACAAGCATCCGCTGCCGAAGAAATTTGACCTGGTGATTACCGCCAAAGCATACGGCAATAACGCCAGCCGTCCTATTCCGGTACGCGTAGGCAATGAAGAACAAACTCTTGTGCTGGGCAATGAAGTGACCACCACCACACTGCATTTCGATAACCCAACCGATGCCGACACACTGGTAATTGTGCCGCCGGAACCTGTCTCAACCAACGAAGGGAATATCCTCGGACACTCGCCGCGTAAGCTCGGGATCGGCATGGTGGAAATTAAAGTTGTGGAACGTGAAGGGTAATTTCTGACTGATGTGTAGGTCGCATAAGGTGCGACCTACACATCTTCTCCGGCCTACAAAACATCATTGAGAAACAGAAAAAAAACAGCGCCCAACACTTCCCCGGACGCTGCATGGCAACTTTAATAATCTCGCCTTATCAGAAAGTAATTACACCCTTAATCAACTCACGATTGTTAATCACATCGCGCTCGTAGGTTTCTGCCAGCGTGGCGAACGGATAGCGATGGGTTAACATCATGTCGGCAGTGATTTTTCCTTCCGCCATCAGTCGACCGACTTTAGCAAAATCTTCCGGCGTGGCGTTGCGGCTGCCCATCATCGTCGTTTCTTTTTTATGGAATTCCGGATCGGAGAACTGCAACTCACCTTTAAACAGGCCGACAAATACCACCGTGCCGCCGTGACGAATCAAATTCACGGTGTTATTCATCGCATGTTGATTACCTGTCGCGTCGATCACTTTCTGCGCCAGCGAACCACCAAACTGCGCCCGTAGCTGCGCGTCAAAATCTTCGGCTGACGGGTCCAGTAAAGGTAATTCCAGACGCGTTGCCACATGGTCACGGCGCGCCGGACTGGTATCCGCCACCACCACCTGTGCGCCATCGGCTTTAGCGATTGCCGCCGCGCCCAGACCGATTGGCCCCGCCCCGACCACCAGCACCTGCTCGCCGGGAGCAATGGCTGCGCGACGCACCGCATGAGCGCTAATAGCGAAAGGTTCAATCAATGCTGCCGCCTGCGGGTCAATACCGTCTGCGGGCAAAATGTTCGCCACCGGCACGCTCAAATACTCACTAAAACCGCCATCCTGATGCACGCCAATGACTGAAATTTTTTCACAGCAATTGGTACGCCCGCTTTTACACGCCGGGCATTGCTGACAGGCAACATAAGGGATCACAGCAACTTGCTGACCATTTTTAAGATCAGCAATATTTTTACCCAGCCCAACAATCTCCCCACATATTTCATGGCCTAAAACACGTGGATAACTAAAAAATGGTTGATTTCCACCCCAGGCATGAATATCGGTACCACAAATCCCGACAGACTTAATTTTTATTAATGCTTCATTGTCACCCGGAATAGGTATCTCGCGTTGTTTCCAGACTAATTCTTTCGGCTGCTGGCAAATTAAAACATTCATCGTAGACATGATTCGGCTCTCCATTTTTTGTTGCCTTAGATATCAATAAAAATGAAAAATGGCAGCGGAACGGAAAATCTGTTTTGTGAAAACACACGCATAAAAATGTTTTAAATCGGGTTTTAATGGACTCACAAGGAGGAAAATATGAGTCGTTCACAAAATTTACGCCACAATGTGATTAACCAGGTCATTGATGATATGGTGCGGGGTCATATCCCTTCCCCACTTCCATCGCAAAGTGCGCTGGCGGAAATGTACAACATCAGCCGCACTACAGTGCGTCATATTCTCAGCCACTTACGCGAATGCGGCGTCTTAACGCAGGTTGGAAACGACTATGTGATTGCGCGTAAACCTGACCATGATGACGGTTTCGCCTGTACTACCGCTTCAATGAGTGAACAAAACAAAGTGTTTGAGCAGGCTTTTTTCACGATGATAAACCAGCGCCAGTTACGCCCTGGGGAAACTTTTTCTGAACTGCAACTGGCTCGGGCCGCGGGTGTCAGCCCGGTTGTAGTAAGAGAATATCTTTTAAAATTCGGCCGTTATAATCTTATTCAAAGCGAAAAGCGCGGCCAGTGGAGCATGAAGCAATTCGATCAATCCTACGCCGAGCAGCTGTTTGAACTACGCGAAATGCTCGAAACACATTCACTTCAGCACTTTCTCAACCTGCCTGATCATGATCCCCGCTGGCTGCAGGCGAAAACCATGCTCGAACGTCATCGGCTACTGCGTGACAACATCGGCAATAGCTTTCGCATGTTCTCGCAACTTGACAGAGATTTTCACTCCTTACTGCTTTCAGCTGCCGACAATATCTTTTTTGATCAATCTCTTGAGATCATCTCAGTCATCTTTCATTTTCACTATCAATGGGACGAAAGCGATCTTAAACAGCGCAATATCATTGCCGTCGATGAGCATATGACCATTCTCAGCGCTCTGATTTGCCGCAGTGACCTTGATGCCACCCTTGCGCTCCGTAACCATTTGAATTCAGCTAAACAATCAATGATTCGATCCATTAATGAGAACACGCGTTATGCTCATTAAGTACGGATTAAAAACAGCAAACTATTAGCGGTGCACGGTTTTATCAAAAGATAAATACCGGGAAATTCCCGCTTACCTATGCTCACAATCAGTCGACTAAAAATGTTTTTGTGAGCGGTAGTAAAGTCCTAAAACTTTAACCTGCCGTTAATGTCAACCTTGCGTAATGCACAATTACGTAAACAATTAAAATTATAAATACAGGAGTCCGGCGTGGAAAAAGAAAATATCACCCTCGATCCGCGTTCTTCATTTACTCCATCTTCGTCGGCAGATATTCCCGTGCCACCAGATGGATTAGTTCAACGCAGTACCCGAATTAAACGCATTCAAACCACCGCCATGTTGTTATTATTTTTTGCGGCGGTAATCAATTATCTCGACCGCAGTTCGCTGTCGGTAGCAAATTTAACGATTCGTGAAGAATTGGGATTAAGTGCCACCGAAATCGGCGCTTTGCTCTCCGTGTTTTCACTCGCTTACGGGATTGCGCAACTTCCTTGCGGCCCACTATTGGATCGTAAAGGCCCACGCCTGATGCTGGGACTGGGGATGTTCTTCTGGTCACTGTTCCAGGCCATGTCTGGCATGGTGCACAGCTTTACGCAGTTCGTGTTGGTGCGTATCGGTATGGGGATTGGTGAAGCGCCGATGAACCCATGTGGCGTAAAAGTCATTAACGACTGGTTCAACATCAAAGAGCGCGGACGCCCGATGGGCTTCTTCAACGCAGCTTCTACCATTGGCGTTGCCGTAAGCCCACCGATTCTGGCGGCGATGATGCTGGTGATGGGCTGGCGTGGGATGTTTATTACCATTGGTGTGCTGGGGATTTTTCTCGCCATTGGCTGGTATATGCTCTATCGCAACCGCGAGCACGTAGAACTGACTGCCGTTGAACAAGCTTATCTCAATGCAGGTAGCGTCAATGCCCGCCGAGATCCGCTCAGTTTTGCCGAATGGCGCAGCCTGTTCCGTAACCGCACAATGTGGGGAATGATGCTCGGATTCAGTGGCATCAACTACACTGCGTGGCTGTATCTGGCCTGGCTTCCTGGTTACCTGCAAACAGCCTATAACCTGGATTTAAAAAGCACAGGGTTGATGGCGGCTATCCCTTTCCTGTTTGGGGCTGCCGGGATGCTGGTCAACGGTTACGTTACTGACTGGCTGGTCAAAGGGGGAATGGCTCCGATTAAAAGCCGTAAGATCTGCATTATTGCCGGGATGTTCTGTTCTGCCGCCTTTACGCTGGTCGTACCGCAAGCGACAACATCCATGACGGCGGTTCTGCTGATTGGCATGGCACTGTTCTGTATTCACTTTGCCGGAACATCCTGCTGGGGCTTGATCCACGTCGCAGTTGCTTCTCGCATGACGGCGTCGGTGGGCAGTATCCAGAACTTTGCCAGCTTCATCTGCGCCTCTTTTGCGCCGATCATTACTGGTTTTATTGTTGATACCACCCACTCATTCCGTCTGGCACTAATCATCTGCGGTTGCGTCACCGCAGCGGGAGCACTGGCGTACATCTTCCTGGTTCGTCAGCCGATCAACGACCCGCGTAAAGATTAAACTCCCTATGCCCGATAACATTTTGCTTATCGGGCATTTTTATGGCGATTAAAACGTTTCCCAGTTCTCCCCGCTATCTGCCACTGCCATTTTACGCGGCGTAGCTGGCGTCACGTTTTTTACCACAGCCGATGTTTCACGCTGCTGTTGCTGCTGTTGCTGAATCCGGAACACTGCCACAGCTTCGGTCAGGCGACTGGCCTGCTCTTCCAGCGCGGCGGCGGCAGCGGCAGATTCTTCCACCAGCGCAGCGTTCTGTTGAGTTACCCGGTCCATCTCAGCAACCGCTAAGCCAACCTGATCGATACCACGGCTCTGCTCATCAGAAGCAGAAGCAATTTCGCCCATAATGTCCGTCACGCGGGTCACGGCACTGACAATCTCCGCCATTGTTTCCCCTGCGCTTTCGACCAGCGTAGAGCCAACATCTACTTTCCCCACCGAGTCTTCAATCAGGCTTTTAATTTCACGAGCCGCCTGAGCGCTGCGCTGGGCCAGATTACGCACTTCACCCGCGACCACCGCAAAACCGCGCCCTTGCTCACCCGCGCGCGCTGCTTCAACCGCCGCGTTCAAAGCCAGAATATTGGTCTGGAAGGCAATGCCGTCAATTACGCTGATAATATCGGCGATTTTCTGCGAACTGGTGGAGATATCGCGCATAGTCTGCACCACGTTATCTACCACTTTGCCGCCGCGTTGCGCCGTTTCAGAAGCACTTAACGCCAGGTGGCTGGCCTGGCGCGCATTTTCGGCGTTCTGTTTCACCGTTGCGGTCAGTTGCTCCATGCTGGCTGCCGTCTCTTCCAGCGAAGCGGCCTGTTGCTCGGTGCGCGAAGAGAGATCGTTATTGCCGGTAGCGATTTCGCTGGCACCGCTATAGATGGCATTGGCCCCGTTGCGCACATCACCGACGGTACGCATCAGCTCTCCCTGCATATGGCGCAAACTCTCTGCCAGTTGCCCCATCTCATTAGAGCCATCCACCTCAATCGGTTTCACCAGA
>PPYF01269141.1_pt1 | contig 10632 bp, 9 predicted proteins | sample 1559871 | NCBI WGS metagenome assembly PPYF01 (sample SAMN08240021, study PRJNA423297) | Human gut metagenome, whole genome shotgun sequencing project.
CCAGAAAGGTTCCCCTTCCCCTCCCCAAGAATTCTTACCGGAACCTCGGCACGCGGAAGTGACAGGACCCGCGCCCGGTGCGGGCCGTAAAGTCCTGATGGTAGTCTTCGGCGGGATAGAAGACGGAGAACGGGACCAGCTCGGTGGCCACCGCGTACCCTCTGGACCGAAGCTGATCCATGAGATCGAGGGCGACGGCCTTCTGGGCTTCGCTGGTATAGAAGATCGCGGACCGGTACTGCGTGCCGATGTCCGGGCCCTGCCGGTTGACCTGCGTGGGATCGTGGAGCTCAAAGAACAGACGCGCCAGTTCCTCGTAGGAAACCTTCGCCGGATCGTAGCGTACCCGCACGGCTTCGGCGTGCCCGGTCCGTCCGGTGCAGACCTGATCGTAGGTGGGATTCGGCACGGTGCCGCCCGTGTAGCCGGATTCCGCGTCGCAGACGCCGGGCACGGACTGAAAGGCGTCTTCGATGCCCCAGAAGCACCCGCCCGCAAAAAAGGCTTCCTCCGCGCATCCCGCATCCACAAAGTCGAGGGACAGCGAGTTGACGCAGTGGCGGGTGTTTTTGGGCGTGAATCCTTCGCCTTCAAAGACATGCCCCAAATGGCCCCCGCAGGCGGCGCACAGGATTTCCGTGCGGCGTCCGTCGGGATCGGGGCGGCGGAGCACCGCTCCCGGCACTGCGTCGTCGAAGGAGGGCCAGCCGCATCCCGAATCGAACTTGTCCCCGGAACGGTACAGCTCCGCGCCGCAGCGGCGGCAGACATAGGTCCCGTCGGCCTTGTGGTTCCAGTAGCGCCCGCTGAACGGCGGTTCCGTCGCGCCGTGGGCGATCACCTGTTCCTCGTCGTGATTCAATGGTCGCATGGTGCCTCCTTGCGTTCTCAGGACATATGGTACAGGTATGGCCTGTTCACGGAAAAACAAGATTGAGAATTGCCGGAGTCCGGCGCGCCGGAACCGGAAACCCGTATGGAGAATCCCATGTTGCCTCTCACCATTCGTACGTTTGCGAAGGGCGTTCCCTGGAACCTGTTTCTGCTGACCGTCGGGTGCGCCCTGTTCGCCTTCGGCGTCAAGGCCGTCGCCATTCCCCACACGTTCATTTCCGGGGGCGTGTTCGGTACCGCCCTCCTGATCAACTATATGACCGGAACGCTCAGCCCGGCGGCGTGGAACGTGCTGCTCAACGTGCCCATCTTCATCGCGGGCTGGCTGTTCGTGGGGCGGCGGTTTTTCTTCTACAGCCTGTACGGGCTGTCCGTGGTGTCCGTCGCCACGCAGTGGCTGGACGTGACCATCCAAATCAGCGATCCTATCCTCGCGGCCATCGCGGCGGGGTGCCTCTGCGGGCTCGGGCTCGGCATCGTGCTGCATTCCATCGGGTGCGACGGCGGGCTGACCATCGTGTCCATCGCCCTGCACCAGCGCTACGGGATCGGCGTCGGGCAGTTCAGCCTGCTGTACAACATCAGCCTGTTCGTGCTGGCGTTTTCCATGTACAGCCCGGACAACGCCCTGTATTCGCTGATCATGATCTTCGTCTATTCGAAGGTGATGGACTACGTGTCCACCATTTTCAACCAGCGGAAACTCGTGCTGATCATTTCTTCGCAGCATGAGGTGATCCGCAAGGAAATCCTGACGACCCTGCACCGGGGGGCCACGCTGCTGTCCGGTTCCGGGGGCTTCACCGGGGAACAACGCCCCGTGCTGCTCACCGTGGTGCACAACTACCAGATCAAGATGCTGGAGGAACTTATTTTGCGTCACGACGAGCACGCCTTCGTCATCATCGAGAACACGCTCAACGTACTCGGGAAGGGGTTTTCCTGCGTCAAAAAGTACGAATGAACGGCGTGTTGGCCGGGGAGCTTCCCTTTCGCTTGACGTGGGTCTCAGGCCTGCTATCAGAGAAGGAACCGCGCCGGAACGGCGCGACACCTTCAAATCCGGGAGAACCGCCATGTCCGAAGAACAGCAAGTGCGCCTGAACGTACACACCGACAAGATGCATACTTCCTACGCCAACGCCTTTCAGGTGCGATACTCGCAGGATGACGTGCTGGTTTCCTTCGGCGTCAGCCTGACGGACGCCTCTCCCGAACCCGGCGTCAGCGGCGTGATCACCGCCGACATGCTGGAGCGTCTGGCCATGACGCCCCGTACGGCCAAGCGTCTGACCCTGACCCTCATCCAGAGCCTCCGCGAATACGAATCCCGTTTCGGGGAAATCGCCGTCGAAGAGCAGGCCCCCGCCGCAAAAGCCTGAGCGCCGGAAAACCGAAACCACCAGAAGGCCGGGATCGTCCGGCCTTTTTTTGTGCCCGCTGAAGAGCGGCGGTGGGGCTTCCCCGTGCGGCGGCGAACGGGGAAGCCCCGAGGGTGGGCGCTCCAGACCCGACTTCCGTCGTGCGGGGCGAACGGGTGTTGCGTTTTGCAATCCGCCCGCCGGGGAGGGGAAGAAGGGGGACTGGAGGGACGTCTCGGAGCCGTACCCGCCGCCGTAGGCGTGGCCGCGGGGTCGCCCATACGCGCCCGAACCGCTTCGCGGAGGCTGCGGACGCTACGGCGATGCGGGTTGCGGACACCCGCTGCGGTCGTTTGCCGCACGGAACCGTTTCGCGGAGGCCGTGCGGGGCGTCCGGGAGGGGGGCGCGCCGTGCCGAAGGGCTGCATTTTGCAATGACCGATTGCAATCTGCAACGGAATCGGCCTTGCCGTGAACAGATAACATGATGAAATCACTTGATGAACGGTTTGGCATGCCCTTTGGAAGGAGGGGAGCGAAACCGCGCGGATCGGATGGGTCCGCGTCATCTCAAGGAGTCATTCATGGAACTGTTCGACATCGTCGGTCTTGCCTGTGCGGCGGGCCTGTTCGCGTACATGCTGTACGCCCTCTTCAAGCCGGAACGTTTTTAGGGGGCACGTATGATCCGCGACATGTTGCAGCTTGCGTTGTTCATCGGTCTGTTGGCGGCGCTCAGTCCGCTGTTGGGCCGGTATGTGCATCAGGTCTTTTCCGGACGCCGGACCCTGCTGCATCCGGTCTTCGGGCCGGTTGAGCGGGGCGTTTACGCGCTGTCCGGCATTCATCCCGACGAGAATCAGAGTTGGGGCAAATACGCCGTCAGCCTGATCGGGTTTTCAATCGCCGGGTTCCTGCTCACCTTTCTGGTCCTGCTCTTTCAGGACAGGCTGCCGCTGAACCCGCAGGGCTTTCCCGGCCTCTCGTGGCATCTGGCCCTGAATACGGCGGTCAGTTTTCTGACCAACACGAACTGGCAGTCCTACGGCGGGGAAACCACCATGAGCCACTTCTCCCAGATGGTGGCCCTGACGTATCAGAATTTCGTTTCCGCCGGGGTCGGCATCGCCGTGTGCGCGGCGGTCGTGCGCGGCATCGCCCGCAACGAATCGGCGTCCGTGGGCAACTTCTGGGCCGACCTCGTGCGCGTGACCCTGTACGTGTTGCTGCCTCTGAGCGTCATCGGCGCGGCGCTCATGCTCTGGCAAGGCATGGTGCAGACTTTCGACGCGGGCGTGACCGCGACCACGCTTGAGGGCGGCAAGCAGTTCATCGCCACGGGTCCCGTGGCCTCGCAGATTGCCATCAAGCTGCTCGGCACCAACGGCGGCGGCTTCTTCAACGTGAACGCGGCGCATCCTTTCGAGAACCCGACCGCGCTCTCCAGCTTCCTCCAGTCCTTCTACATCCTGATCATTCCCAGCGCGCTGGTGTTCTTCCTCGGGGAATCCGTGGGCAACCGCCGCCACGCGTGGACGGTGTGGTCGGTCATGCTGGCCCTGTTCGTCGGCGGCGCGCTGTGGATTTATTTCAACGAGCTGAACGGCACGCACCTCCTGCACCAGTTCGCCGGCGGGGCCGTGCCCAACATGGAAGGCAAGGAAGTCCGCTTCGGCATCTTCGGCACCTCCCTGTTCGCCACGGCGACCACGGACGCCTCCTGCGGCGCGGTGAACGCCATGCACGACAGCCTGACGCCGCTCGGCGGGATGCTGGTGCTGTTCAACATGCTGCTCGGTGAAATCATTTACGGCGGCGTGGGGTCCGGCCTGTACGGGATGATCCTGTTCATCCTGCTGACCGTGTTCATCGCGGGGCTCATGGTGGGCCGTACGCCCGACTATCTGGGCAAGCGCATCGAAGGCCGGGAGATCACATGGTGCATGGTGGCTCTGCTGGCCTGCGCCATGCCGATTCTGTGCTTCTCCGCCGTCGCGGCGGTGAGCCCGTGGGGGACGGATGCGCTGAACAACGCCGGGGCGCACGGACTTTCGGAAATCCTCTACGCCTACACCTCCGGCACGCAGAACAACGGAAGCGCCTTCGCCGGGTTGTCCGCCAACGTGCCCGTGTGGAACGTGACGCTGGCCGCCGCCATGTTCATCGGGCGGTTCGGGGTGATGCTGTCCATGCTCGTGGTGGCGGGTTCGCTCGCCGCGCGCCGGAAGCGCCCCGTTTCCGAGTCCTCCTTCCCCGTGGAAGGGCCGACTTTCGGATTGTTGCTGCTCGGTATCATCTTTGTCGTGGGCGCGCTGACCTATCTTCCCGCGCTTTCGCTCGGCCCCATCGTGGAGCAGTTCCAGATGATGCGGGGGATGGTGTTTTAGCGGAACGTGCGGGGGAGAGGGAACCCTTCCGAAGAAGGGCTTTCCTCTCCCCTCTCTCCCCCCTGCGGCTTTCGTAATGGGGTGGGGAAGACGGCTGTTCGGATACCGTTGTTCAGGATTTGTAGTGAAGAACCGAGTGGGTCCGGGAAATTCGGCCCGAAGGGCTGCGAAGCCGCGCCCGTCGGACGTGGCTTCGGACCTTACGAGCATCGCACGCAGCGCGATGCCCCGGCGGGGTCAGGCGGCCCCTTGCCGCCGGAAGCGTTCCTTTTCCCGGAACCGCCAAGGAGAACTATCCATGCGTCATCATTCTCAGGAAAACGCCCCTTCGCTGTATACGCAGGCCGCGAAGGACGCGTTCCGCAAGCTCGATCCGCGCGTACTGGCGCGCAATCCCGTGATGTTCGTCGTTGCCGCGGGCAGCGTGTTTACGACCGCGTTTTTCCTGCACCGCCTCGTCACCGGCGCGGACGCCGGGTTCAGCGGGCAGATTTCCCTGTGGCTGTGGTTCACCGTACTGTTCGCCAACTTCGCCGAAGCGTTGGCGGAAGGCCGGGGCAAGGCGCAGGCCGACACCCTGCGCAGCGCCCGTACGGATACCGTCGCGCACAAGCTGTCCCCGGACGGCACGGTCGCGGACGTCTCCGCGTCGGAACTGGTCCCCGGCGACCGCGTGGTCGTGGAGGCGGGCGACATGATCCCCGCCGACGGCACGGTCGTGGAAGGCGTCGCCGCCGTGGACGAGTCCGCCATCACCGGCGAATCCGCTCCGGTCATCCGCGAATCCGGCGGCGACCGCAGCGCCGTCACCGGCGGGACCACCGTGCTCTCCGACCGCATCGTGGTCCGCGTCACGCAGGAACCCGGCAAGTCGTTCCTCGACCGCATGATCGCCCTCGTGGAAGGCGCGGAACGCCAGAAGACCCCCAACGAAATCGCCCTCAACATCCTGCTGGCGGGCCTGACCCTCATCTTCATGCTGGTGGTCGTGACCCTGAAGCCGCTTGGCCTGTACCACGGCATCAACATCGACATGGTCGTGCTGGTGGCCCTGCTGGTCTGCCTCATCCCGACCACGATCAGCGGCCTGCTCGCCGCCATCGGCATCGCCGGGATGGACCGTCTGCTCCAGCGCAACGTGCTGGCCCTGTCGGGCCGTGCGGTGGAGGCGGCGGGCGACGTGGACGTGCTCCTGCTCGACAAGACCGGCACCATCACCCTCGGCAACCGCATGGCCTCGGCGTTCCTGCCCCTGCCCGGCGTGGACGCCGGGGACATGGCGCGGGCGGCCTGCCTCGCCTCCTCCGGCGACGAAACCCCGGAAGGGCGCTCCATCGTGGAGCTGGGCCGCAGCCTCGACGTGTCTCTGGGCGGCCTGCCGCAGGACGTGACCAGCGTGCCGTTCACCGCCGAAACCCGCATGAGCGGCGTGGACGCCGCCGGGGAACAGCTCCGCAAGGGCGCGACCGATTCCGTGCTGGCGTGGGTCCGTTCGCTCGGGCTTCCCGAACGCCGCGAGGAACTGAAGGCGCTTGTGGACCCCGTGGCCCGCGAAGGCGGCACCCCGCTGGTCGTGGCTTCGTCCGCGCGCGGCGTGCTCGGGGTCATCCAGTTGAAGGACGTGGTCAAGCCCGGCATGCGCGACCGTTTCGACCGCATCCGGGCGATGGGCATCCGCACCGTGATGATCACCGGCGACAACCGGCTGACCGCGCAGGCCATCGCGGAAGAGGCGGGCGTGGACGACTTCCTCGCCGAGGCCAAACCCGAGGACAAGTTGCAGCTCATTCTGGATTTGCAGAAGGAAGGCCGCCTCGTCGCCATGTCCGGCGACGGCACCAACGACGCTCCGGCGCTGGCGAAGTCCGACGTGGGGCTGGTCATGAACACCGGCACGCAGGCCGCCCGCGAGGCCGGGAACATGATCGATCTCGACTCCGACCCCACCAAGCTCATCGAGATCGTGGAAATCGGCAAGCAGCTCCTGATCACGCGCGGCGCGCTCACCACCTTCAGCCTCGCCAACGACGTCGCCAAGTATTTCGCCATCATTCCGGCGCTGTTCATGGCGGCCCTGCCCGAGCTCGGCGTGCTCAACGTCATGCACCTGTCCACGCCGCAAAGCGCGATCCTGTCCGCCGTGATCTTCAACGCGCTGATCATCATCCTGCTCATCCCGCTGGCGCTGCGCGGCGTGCGCTACCGGCCCCGCTCCACGGCGTCGGTATTGCGCGGCAACCTGCTGGTGTACGGCCTCGGCGGCGTCATCGCTCCGTTCATCGGCATCAAGCTCATCGACATGATCATTTCGGCCGCCGGACTCGTCTAGGCGTCCGACGAATCGCCTGAGGGGGGCGGTCGCCCGTCCGTCGGGTTTTCTCCTCCCCCGCTCCCTTCAGGTTCCCTTTCAGCAAGAAGGAACGTTTCCATGTTCAAGTTGCTTCGTCAGTCCATCGTGTCCACTCTGGCCCTCGCCGTGCTGCTGTGCGCGGCGTATCCCCTGCTCGTCACCGGCGTGGCGGACGCCTTTTTCCCCCGTCAGGCGGCGGGCTCCCTGATCGTCCGCGACGGTGTGGTCGTGGGCTCGGCGCTCATCGGGCAGTCTTTCTCCGAAGCGCGCTACTTCCATCCGCGTCCTTCCGCGGCCAACTACGACGCAGGCTCCTCTTCCGGCTCGAACTACGGCCCGACCAGCAAGGCGCTGGAGGAACGGGTCGCCGCCGAGGCGGGGGAACTCCGCAAGGAACGCCCCGAAGGCGTGCTGCCCGCGGACAGTCTGACCGCTTCGGGAAGCGGGCTTGATCCGCACATTTCCCCGGACGCGGCCCTGATGCAGGTCCGGCGCGTGGCCGAAGCCCGCAACCTCTCCCCGGAAGCCGTGGAGGCGCTCGTCCGCGAACATGTGCAGGGACCGGAGTGGGGCGTGTGGGGCGAACCGCGCGTCAACGTGCTCCAGCTCAATATTGCCCTTGACGAACGCCGGTAGCCGGGCGAGGAAACGGAGTCGGCCTCGCGCCGGCTCCGGGAGGACGGGTATGGACGGGTTTGCGGAACTGATCGAACGCAAGCGGCAGGGGTCGCTGAAAATCTATCTCGGTTACGCGGCGGGCGTGGGCAAGACCTACGCCATGTTGCAGGAAGGGCTGCGCCTGAAGCAGGAACACGTGGACGTGGTGATCGGCTACCTCGAACCGCACGCCCGCCCGGACACGCAGGCCCTTGCCGAACATCTGGAACGCGTTCCCCCCCGCGAGTGGCGGGTGGGGGACGCGGTCTTTCACGAAATGGACGTGGAGGCGATCCTTGCCCGCAGGCCGCAGGTGGCGCTGGTGGACGAGCTGGCCCACACCAACGCCGACGGTTCCGCGCATGCCAAACGCTATTCGGACGTTCTGGAGATTCTGGAACAGGGCATCAACGTCATCTCCACCATCAACGTGCAGCATCTGGAATCGGTGGCCGCGCGCGTGGAGGAGGCGACCGGCATTGCGGTGCGGGAGCGCATCCCGGACGGCGTATTGCGGCGGGCCGATCAGGTCGTCAACGTGGACGTTACCAAGGAGGAACTTCGGGAGCGGCTCCGGCAGGGCAAGATTTACGCGCCGGAACAGGCGGAGCGGGCGTTGTCGGCCTTCTTCACCTACGAAAACCTCTCCTTCCTGCGGGAACTGTGCCTGCGCGAGGCGTCGGGGGATCAGGTCCGCAAGATCGAGGCGCAGGAACTGCTCAAGCCCGCGCTGGCGGGGTACGCGGTGGAGGCGGTCATGGTCGCCATCAGTTCCTCCCCGACCGACGCCGAGGCGCTCATCCGGCGGGGCGTGCGGATGGCGAACCAGCTCGGTTCTCCGTGTTACGTGGTCTATGTGCGGCGGCCCAAGGAAAGCCCCACCCGCATCGACGCGGGCATCCAGCGCCAGCTCCAGCACAATCTGCAACTGGCCACCCGGCTCGGCGCAGAAGTCGTGCAGCTTGAAGGCTCGGACATCGCGGAAACGCTGGTGAACTTCGCCAGCGAGCGGAACGTGCGCCACGCCATTTTCGGCAAGTCGCGGCTGTCGCCCCTGCGCGAACGGCTGCGGGGTTCGTTCCTGCTGGATTTCCTGTACGAAGCCGTGGGCGTGGACGTGCATGTCGCCAACGTCACCCCGAAATACATGGACAAGTGAGGCCGCCATGATCGTTCTTCCCACCATGCACAAGCGCATCCGCCGCACGTTCCTGCGCCTCGTGTTCCTGTTCGGCGCGCTCGGCGCGCTGCTGCTGGCGGGCATCAGCATCGCCGGACGGGTTCCCTCGGAACTCATCCGCATGAATTACGATTCCATCGCCTACGCGCAGGAGATGGTGCGGGCCATGAACGGCATCCGGTTCCCGGAACTGTACCGGGAATACGACAGGTCCGGCTGGGATCGGCGTTTCGGGCAGATACTGGAGCAGGCCGCGGGCAACATCACCGAGGGCACGGAACGGAAGGCCATCGACACGCTGCGTTCGGCGTGGTCGGCCTTCCGCGAACAGTCGGACGACGGCAACTACCGCGCGCTGCACGCGCGCATCGACACGCTGGTGCAGGTCAACGAGCGCGGGATGTTCCTGCGCCTGAGCAAGAACGCCCGCTACCGGGACATCATGATGGCGGTGACGGCGGCGGTCTTTCTGCTGGGGACGCTCTGGGCGTTCCTGCTGGCGGACGGCGTGGCGGAGCGGCTGTCCCATCCGTTGCGACGGGTGGCGGAACTGTTCCGCGAGCGTCCGCAGCTTGGACGGAAGCTGCACCTGCCGGACCCGCAGACGCTGGAAGTGCGGCTCCTGTTCGACGAGCTGTCGCGGTTGTGGGACCGCCTCGGCGAACTGGACGCCCTGAACGTGCACAAGCTCGTCGCGGAAAAGCGCAAGCTGGAGATCATCCTCGAATCCGTGGAGGACGGGGTGCTCGTCCTGAACACGGCGGGGGTGGTCATGCTGGTCAGCCGCCGCATGCTGTCGCTGCTCGGCCTGCCCGCCGAGGCGGTGCGGGGCATGCCGTGGGACGATTTGTCCACCAGCGCGGGCAACTATCTGGCGTTGCGGGACGGCCTGCGCGAGGACATGCAGGGCACGCAGGAAATCACCCTGCGCGTGGGCGGCGAGGATCGCGTGTACGCGGGGCGGCGGCGGAGCCTGCTCAGCGCCAAGGGCGCGGTGACGGGGCAGGTCTATCTGCTCAGCGACGTCACGGAGCGGCGGCGGCGCGATCTGCTGCGTTCGGAGATGATGGACTGGATTTCCCACGAGTTGAAGACACCCATGCAGTCGCTGGGCCTCGCCGCCGATCTCATGGCCCGGCGCACGGATTTGGACGAGGAAATGGGCATGCTGGTGGAGACGGTGGGGCAGGACGCCGCCCGCCTGCGTACGGTGTCCCGGCAGTTCATGGAGATCGCCCGGATGAGCCCTTCGGCGCTCCAGCTCGTGCCGGAAACGATGGATGTGGTTCCCCGCGTCCGCGAGTGGCTGATCCCCTTCCAGCTCGTGGCCCGCGAATCCGGCGAGCGTCTGCTTGTGGACATGCCCGAGTCCGGGATTCCCGTAACCATCGACGCCGAGCGGTTTGCGTGGGTGTTGTCGAATCTGGTGTCCAACGCCCTGCGCGTGAGCGGGGCGGGAGCCACGGTGAAGGTCGCCGTGGCTCGGGACGAGGACGACGCCCTGCTCCGTGTGGAGGACGACGGGCCGGGCATCCCGCCGGAGCTGGAGGCGCGTTTGTTCGAGCCTTTCTCGCACGGGCGGACCGCCGGGACCCGCGAGGGGCTCGTCGGCCTCGGTCTGGCGATCACCCGCGACATCGTGGAGGCCCACGGCGGCGTCATCCGCTATGCCCGCAGGCCCGGCGGCGGTTCGGTCTTCACGGTGCTGTTGCCTCTGGCGGAGCGGGGGAAGTAGAGAAGATTGGAGAGGGCGGGGAACCTTTCTCCAGAAAGGTTCCCCGCCCTCTCCAAACCTCCCCCCAT
>PPYF01114938.1_pt1 | contig 10631 bp, 10 predicted proteins | sample 1559871 | NCBI WGS metagenome assembly PPYF01 (sample SAMN08240021, study PRJNA423297) | Human gut metagenome, whole genome shotgun sequencing project.
TGGCCTTTGCGCCGGGAGCCAGCAGCTTGCGGGGGTCGAAGCCCTTGCCCTGCTGATCCTTGCCCTCTTCGATGTACTTGCGGGTAGCCTCAGCGAAGACCAGCTGGCACTCGGTGTTGATGTTGATCTTGGAGACGCCCAAGCTGATGGCCTTTGCGATCATGTCATCGGGGATGCCGGTGCCGCCGTGCAGAACCAGAGGAATGTTATTGGTAGCCTTGTGGATGCGGTCCAGAGCCTCGAAGTCCAGACCCTTCCAGTTGGCGGGGTAGACACCGTGGATGTTGCCGATGCCGGCGGCCAGGAAGTCGATGCCCAGATCAGTGATCTTTGCGCACTCTGCGGGGTCAGCGATCTCGCCATTACCCACGACGCCGTCCTCGACGCCGCCGATGGAGCCGACCTCGGCTTCGATGCTCATGCCCTTGGAGTGTGCCAGAGCGACCAGCTCCTTGGTCTTCTCCACATTCTCCTCGATGGAGTAGTGGCTGCCGTCGAACATGATGGAGGAGAAACCGGCCTCAACGCAGGCCTTGCAGCCTTCGTAGGTGCCGTGGTCCAGATGCAGAGCGACCGGGACGGTGATGCCCATGGAATCGACCATTGCATCGACCATAGCAGCGACGGTCTTGAAGCCGGTCATGTACTTGCCGGCACCCTCGGAGACACCCAGGATGACAGGACTCTTCATCTCCTCGCAGGCGGTCAGAACAGCCTTGGTCCACTCCAGGTTGTTGATGTTGAACTGAGGCACACCGTAGTGGCCGTCACGAGCTTTGATGAGCATTTCGGTTGCATTTACCAACATTATTATTACCTCCAAAAATTATCGGGGTCTGTTCGTACCCACACACCGCTTTGTGCATGGTTTAACGAAGTTGCACCCTAAGTATACCCCAAACAGATGGTAAAATCAATCCACCGGAGAGTTTTTGTAACCAAACCGAAGCTTTCTTGGCCAGCAGTGTGCTCGAAAGACAGAGAAATAAGTGGGATGCAACATTTTATACAGGCTTCGACAACATCCGGCCAGACCGACGGCGGAGATGCCAAAGCAGACGATTTTCAACAGGGATCCACATTCGTCAAAATGATGTTGGATAAAAAGGCAAAACAAGTGCCGCTCTGCTTCAAAATTTTGTCATAATTCTGACTTGAAAATTACAAAATGTATGAAGGGTTCTGAGCCTGTCGAGATGAGATTGTGGAAAACCTTGTGGAAAGTGTGGAATTCCACCCGGAAAACAGGCTTGAATGCTTGAGTTTTGAACTTTCTCCACAGAGTTTTCAACTTGTGGAAAAAACAGGGCGGGTATACGGATGGTAAAGCAGTCTGAATGTGGAAAACTTTTACCACAGGCAAAAAGACGGATAACCGGCGCGCAAAAGGCAACACTTCTCCCATGAGGCGCTGCCCGGGCGGGCGGCACAGAAATTTCACGGGAAGAAAAAGCGCAATTCTATGGCAAACCCCTGCCGCTTATGTTATACTTCAAGATGAGTTATAAGCGCTGTACGTCTGAAATGCGTCAGTGCCTGCCGCAAAATGCAGCTTTACAGCGCTGCGGCCCTGAAAACTCGTTTGAAGCGATACGATGACGCCGGGCCGGAAGGGTTTTGGCGTCCTGCGATAGAAACGGAAGGAGAACTTCATGGAAGAACGCAATATGCCCCGCCGTCCCCGCCGCGAAAAGGCCGACGACCAGCCCCGGAACGAGAGCCTCGTCTACGGCAAGAACCCGGTCACAGAGCTGCTGAAGAGCGGCTCCGGCGTGGATACGGTGCTGCTGGCCGAGGGCATGGCCCCGGCTGTGGCCGCTTACTATACCGCAATGGCGAAGGAAGCCGGTGCCACCGTCAAACGGGTACACCCCAACAAGCTGCGCCTCATGACCGGCACCGAGAGCCATCAGGGCGTGGCTGCCTTTGCCAGCGAGATCGAATACGCAACGGTGGAGGACCTGCTGGCCGCTGCCAAAGAGAAGGGCGAACCGCCCTTCCTCGTGCTGAGCGACGGCATCGAAGACCCCCACAATCTGGGCGCTGTCATGCGCTCGGCTCTGCTGTGCGGCGCTCACGGCATCGTCATCCCCAAGCGGGGCGGCGCATCCGTGACCCCCACCGTCATCAAGTCCAGCGCCGGTGCGGCTGAGCGCCTGCCCGTGGCCCGTGTGGCCAACATCGGCGAGACTATCCGCCGCCTCAAGGAGCAGGGTGTTTTCGTCTACTGCGCCGACATGGACGGCGTGTCCCTGCGCAAGAACAACCTCACCGGCCCCATTGCGCTGGTGCTGGGCAGCGAGGGCAGCGGTGTGTCGCAGCTGGTCAAGAAGCTCTGCGACGGCGTTGTGAGCCTCGATATGACCGCACAGGGTACCGGCGTGGACAGCTTCAATGTCTCGGTGGCCGCAGGCATCATCCTGTATGAGATCCAGAGCCAGCGCGCCGCACAGGGCTGAGCTGGCCCGTGCCGAACGAAACAAGGGAGGGAAGATCAGGATGCCAAAGGATGACGAGCGGAAGGAAATGACGCAGGAAGAGCTCGACGCCCGCGAAGAAAAATTCCGCACCTTTTTTACCACCAGTGTAGCCCAGGTCCCGGAGGAGATGACCCGGCGGGACGATGAGAATGAAGAAAAGCCCAAGAGCCTGCTGGGCCGGCTGTTCCGCCGTGAAAAGGCCGAACAGCAGGAAGGCGGCACACCCGAAGAGAGCTGTACCGGCGAGATACAGCTGGGCGGCGAGGAGCCGGAGGAACCCTCCGACCTGGAGCTGGTCCTGGCGCTGGAAGAGGAAGTCGCAGAGCCGAAGCCCGAGCAGCCGAAGCCAGCCGAGCCGGTCAGTGCCCCCCAGCCTGAGCCGGAGAAGCCCCAAAAGCCCGCAGGACCCATCAAAGCGCCGGAGCCGCCTGCTCCCAAGCCGGAGACAAAGCCGGCAGAAAAGCAGGCCGCGCCCCGGAAAAAGGCGGTCCAGTACGAGCCGCGCACCCCGCAGGAGCAGTATGAGGACCGGGAGATGCAGGCGCTCAAAGCCATGCTGTTTGGTGCAAAGCTTCCGCCGCAGGAGGAAGAGCCTCCCCAGCCGGTGAAGCCCGCAAAACCGGAAAAGAGCACCCCGGCAGTTCCGGTCATTGCAGCGAAACCGGATGCAGAAAAAGAGCCGGATGCGGCGCCGGAGAAGCCTGCCGTGCCGATGCCCGAGATGGTGTTTGCAGAAGATAAGGTATCGAAGCCCCATGCGGCCCCGGCGATGCAGTTCTTCGGCAAGGGTGACGACGAGAAAGCGCCCGCAGCCCCGGCCCGCGCGACGCCGCCGGACAATGACGACAGCATGAGCCTGCCGCTCATGTTCCTGAACGACGGCGACGAGGTGGCTCCGGTGGAGCCGCCGAAGGAGGAAGCGCCTGCACAGCCGGCCGAAGAGGCCGGTACTGCCCCGGCTGCTCCGGAGGCTGCACCCGTCGAGGAAGCGCCTGTCGAAGAAGAAAAAACGCCCGAGACGCCGGAACAGGTGGGGGAACGGCTGCACCAGATGGGTGCGGCCCTTACATTGCGCTGTGCGCTGGGCGGCATCCTTGCACTGGTGCTGCTCCACTTCGGCCTCGCCGCAGAGGGCCTTGTCGGCCCGCTGGGCGGCCTTGACCCCGTAACTGCCCCGGCGGCCTTCTATGCCGCTGATCTGCTCTTCCTGGCGCTGGCGCTGGCTGTGGGCTGGCCCGTCGTGAGGGACGGCCTGAAGGGTCTGCGGGGCGAACGCCCCAGCATGGAGACCATGCCCGCGATGGCAGCCTGCGCTGCGCTTTTGCAGGCCGCTGTGGCCCTGCTGAACGCGCAGAACTATCAGGCGTCCAGCTTCACCCTTCTGTCCGGCATTGCGGCGCTGGGGCTGTTCCTTGCACTGCTGGGCGACCGTGTCCTTCTGGCCTCGGTCCAGGGCGGCTTCAAACTGGCGCAGGCCGGTCCGGAGCATCGCGGTGCGTTCCGCGCCAAGGACAAAGACCTTATCCGCATCCTCTCCAAGGACATGGACGAAAAAGACCCCTGGGTGCTGCTCAGCCGACCCGCTGAGTGGGACGACGCGATGGTGGAGCAGGGCTTCGGCCCCCGCGCCTGTGAGCGCCGCGCCCGTAAGACGAATTACATCCTGCTGGGTGCGGCTGTGTTGGCCGGTCTGGTCTTCTGCGTCTTTGGCGGCGGCCTCAACGGCGGCGCTGCGGCGCTGACCGCTGTGCTCTGCATGGGTTCGCCTCTGTCCTCCACCCTTATCGCAGGCTTTGCATCCCTGCGGCTGCAGCAGACTGCCGCTGCCTCGGGTGCGGTGATCCCCGGCTGGGCGGCGATCGAGGAACTGGGCGGTGTGGATACCGTTCAGGCTGACGCCGATGAGCTGTTCACCCCGGACAGCGCCATGCTCGAGGACATCCGCATCTTCAAGGGCGGACGCATCGACCGGGCCATCCTCTATTCGGCCAGCGTCCTGAGCAAGTGCTGCAACACCCTGAGCGGCCTGTTCCGCCAGATCATCGAGGACCGCACCGACATCCTCTACCCGGTCAAGGACCTGGAAGTCCATCGCGGCCTCGGTTTCTCTGCATGGTGCGACAACAACCGCATCCTCATCGGCACCCGTGCGTACATGGAAAAAGAAGAAGTTCCCCTGCCCGACGAGGAATATGAGGCCAAGCACTCCAAGAACGGCGAGCTGCAGATCCTCTATCTGGCCGTGTCCGGCAGTCTGCACGCCATGTTCGTGCTCCGCTATGTGGGCGGACGGAACGCCGCCCGCGGTCTGGAACAGCTGCAAAAAGAGAATATCCAGCTGCTGGTGTCCTGCCAGGACCCCACCCTGACCGCACGGCACATCACCGATGCCTACCATCTGCCCGAGGGCATGGTCGTCCTGCTGGACCAGGAGCAGTGTGCCGCACTGGGCGCTGCCACCGCCAAAGACACCGGCTCTGAAGGCTGCTGCATCCTTTGCACCAACGGCTTTGCCAGCCTGACCGGCGGTCTGCGGGCCGCAGAGCAGGCCCAGAACGCCGAGACGACTGCTACCACGGTGCAGCTGGTGTCGGTATGGTTCTCGGTGGCCATCGCCGTCCTGCTGACCTATGCGGGCAGCGTGGGGATGCTGAGCGTGGCTGCGGTGCTGATGTATCAGGCGGCATGGAGCGCTCTCAGCATCGCCGTGTGCGCACTCAAGCAGCATAGTTGAAAAATAAATAGGAAATATTCTCAAAATAAATAGGAATAATTCTTGATTTTCGCCCGAAATTCTGGTATAATACCCTCAGAGACAAGGAAGACCTATCGCACACCCGGTACCGAACAAAGCGGGCTGCGCGTAGAATAAACCAAACCGGACACAGCCCATACTGGCAGTGTCAGACTATCTGAGAGGAGAACAGATTATGGAACTCAAGGGAACCAAGACCGAGAAGAACCTGATGGAAGCTTTTGCAGGCGAGAGCATGGCCCGCAACAAGTACACCTACTTTGCAAGCGTCGCAAAGAAGGAAGGCTACGAGCAGCTGGCCGCCATCTTCGAGGAGACCGCCGGCAACGAGAAGGAACACGCCAAGCTGTGGTTCAAGGCCCTCTGCGGCGGCTCCATTCCCGACACCCTGACCTGCCTCGACATGGCAGCCAGCGGCGAGAACGAAGAGTGGACCGATATGTACCCCCGCATGGCAGCGGAGGCCAAGGAGGAGGGCTTCACCCAGCTGGCCGCTCTCTTCACGATGGTGGGCCAGATCGAAAAGGAGCACGAGGCACGTTATCGCGCCCTTGCCGCCAACCTCAAGGAGGGCAAGGTCTTTGCCCGTGAGGAACAGCAGGTGTGGGTCTGCCGGAACTGCGGCTACACCTATATCGGCAAGTCTGCTCCCCTCAAGTGCCCGGTCTGCGCACATCCCCAGAGCTACTTTGAGCTGAAGGCCAAAAATTACTGAGTTTTTTCAGATATTCCGTCCGATGAGAGCCGCCGCACCTGTATAAAGTGCGGCGGCTCTTTTGCTGTCTGGTGAAATACAGTCTGCACGATTTGTATAAATTTGGCGGGGGTGTTTTAGTGCCTTTCACGAAAAGGTGCGCGAAATTGTGACACTTCTGGCGAAGAACTTGACCCTTCTTTTGGGTGCGTGTACAATAAACTAATAGTGAGAGGGATTTTGTGCAGAGCACATTGCGATAAACCTTATCCAAAGGAGGGAAGTGCTACCCTATGAATAAGATCACACGGCTGGCAGCGGCGGTTGTGCTGAGCGGGCTACTTCTGGCAGCTCCTGCTGCACAGGCGGCCCCCGCATTGCTGGGAGCATCGGCGAACTTTGAGCTGGAAGTGAACGAGATGGAGCTGGAGATCACGGCAGACGACCCCCGCCCCAAAGCCTATCTTTACACCGGCGGGCAGAGCGACTACTACTTCATCGTCTGGATGAGCAGCAACCCCACCGTGGCTTCCGTGGACGGCGATGGCCGTGTCACCGGCCGCAGCGCCGGTGAGGCGACGATCACCGCCATCACCGACCGGGGCGAGTGCGCTGCCTGCAAGGTGACTGTCCGCAAGGAGAGCGGCAATGCGGCCAGCAAAAAGCCTGCCCTCGACCACACCACCCTCAACCTCGTTATCCAGTACAACAACGCCCACCCCAGCCAGAAACTGCAGCTCATCAACACGAGCGGCTCCTTTGTCTATGCCTACCAGTGGATGAGCAGCAACCCCGAGGTGGCAACGGTGGATCCGGAGGGCCTTGTCACGGCCCAGAAGCCCGGTACCACTACCATCACAGCGCTGGCCACCAACGGTCAGGCGCTGCGCTGCGCCGTTACCGTCAACAGCGATGTCGGCAAGGTGACTCTGAATAAGCACGACCTGCTGCTCCGCACGGTGGGCAGCAAAGAGGCGCTCACAGCGTCTGTCGCTGTGGAAGACGGCACGAATGTACCCATCACATGGGTCAGCAGCAATCCCGGCGTCGCTACTGTGGATGTGTCTGGTGTCGTGACTGCCGTCGCCGACGGCGAGGCAAAGATAACGGCTCTCTCGCCAGATGGACGCTTCGACAGCTGCAGCGTTTTCGTGGGCCTTGCGGCAGACAAGTACGACACGGAAGAGGACCTGGCCGAGGAACTCAAGCTTCCGGACCCCTATGTGGCGGTCCGGATGAACCGGCTGAGCTGAACCGAAAATACAAAGAAGAAGCCCCGCACTGCATCGTTCGATGTGGTGCGGGGCTTTTTGCTTATTGATTTACCAGCTCAATAAAGGCTTTCATCTGGGGCGTGAGCCATTTGTCCTTGTGATAGAACAGCTGCCGGTGCATGGTGACAGTGCAGTCAGGGACATTGAGGCGGGCGATACGCCCGGCGGAGAGGGCAGGACGGACGATGTACTCGGGCAGGAAGGAGAACCCCATCCCGCGCTCCACCATCTGGCAGAGCAGCGAGGCGCTGCCCAGCTCGATGTAGGGATGGATAGACAGCCCGCGGGCGGCGAGGCGCTGGTCGAGGGCGTCACGGTAGCTCATGCCCCGCTCTGTGAGAAGAAATTCCTGTTGAGCCAGAACATCCAGCGGCACTTCGGCCTTGTCGGCCAGCGGATGCCCGGCGGGGGCCACGAAGCAGACCGGCTCCGGCACATTGACGGCCAGCGTCAGGCTGGGCAGGAGCAGAGGCTGGTCGAGGGTGTAGGCCAGGTCGATCTGGTTCGCGCTCAGCAGCCGCAGCATCTCGTCGGCGGTGGCGGTGCGGAGCACCAGCTCCACCTGCGGGCAGAGGGCGTGGAACTGCTGCAACAGGTCGGGCAGGAAGGTGCTGCATACGGAATCGGCCAGTGCCACCCGCAGGGTGCCGCTGACGGCCCGGGCAGGCAGCAGCGCGGCTTTGGCCTGCTGGGCCGTGATGAGAAGGGTGCGGGCATAGCTCTGGAACGTCTGGCCCGCATCGGTGAGGCGGACGGTCTTGCCCACCCGGTCAAAGAGAGGCGTACCCAGCTCTGCTTCCAGCTGGGAGATCTGGGCCGATACCGCCGACTGAGAGTAGCCCAGCTCCCGCGCAGCGCTGGAAAAGCTGTGCAGCTCGGCGATATGAAGGAAGGTGTTGATGTTTCGGAGTTCCATAACTGTCCCTCCGGCGTCAGCGGCGGTCGATGCCGGTGACGGTCAGAACCTCGCCGTCCACTTTGAAGTGGACTTCCAGTCCGCCAAACTCCATGCCGTAGACCCGCTCCGGGTCGTGCTGGTAGGAGGGGCGGGGGTCGTTTTCCAGCACACCCTGCAGCGCGGCCTGCTGGACGGCAGGCACTCTGGCCCAGAGGCCGGCGTCGCAGACCATGGTCAGGTGGTGGAACTGGGTCTGTGCTGTGAAGCCTGCGGCGGCGTCCGGGTGGCAGTCGGCGTAGGGGATGTAGGGCTTGATGTCGTAGATGGGGGTGCCGTCCATCAGGTCGGCGCCCCGCACGATGAGGACGGGGCCGACGTCAGGCCGGTGCTCGATGGCTTCCAGCTGGACGCTGGACAGTCCCAGCGGATTGGGCCGGAAGGGCGAGCGGGTGGCAAATACGCCCATCCGGGTGTTGCCGCCGAGGCGGGGCGGCCGGACGGTGGGGGACCAGCTGTCCCGCACCGCGCCGGAAAACTGCCACACCAGCCAGATGTGGCTGAAATCCTCGAGGCCGCGCACAGCGTCGGCGTTGCGGTATTCGGGGGTAAAAATGACCTCGCCCCGCAGGCTGTCCACCAGCCCGCTCTGGCGCGGGATGCCGAACTTGGTGGGGAAGGCGGTGCGGATATGGGCGATGACCTTGAGGGTCATTTCTTCGGGTGCAGACATGGGGAGTCCTCCTTATTATAAGCCACGGCAGAAGCCCACGGTACGGCCCTCGATTTGAATTTCTTCCAGCTGGGGGCCTGCGAATACCATGGGCGGGCAGACGGCGGTGTTGTCGGCCAGTAGCATGACGGTCTCGCCCTGGCGGTGGAAGTGCTTGAGGGTGGCTTCTTCGCCGATGCGGACAGCGGCGATCTCGCCCTGCTCCACCTCGGGCTGGCGGCGGATGCAGACGATGTCGCCGTCGCAGATGGTGGGGGCCATGCTGCTGCCGTGGCAGGTGAGGGCGAAGTCGGCGTGCCACGCGGCGGGGACGCCGATGTAGCACTCGATGTTCTGCTCAGCGGTGATGGGGGTTCCGCAGGCGATGGAGCCTACGAGAGGCACCCGCGCCATCTCAGGCAGAGGCTCGAAACCCGGCGGAGGGCAGGGCAGGTCTGCGAGACCCATGAGCCACGCGGGTGTGGTGTCCAGAGCGGCGGCCAGCTCCTCGAGCTTGGCCCGGGGCAGGTCGTTGATGCCCTTTTCCAGCTTGGTGATGGAGGATTTGGAGCGGTAGCCCATCCGGGCGGCCAGCTCTTCCTGCGACAGGCCCAGCTGCTCCCGGCGCTGCCGGATGCGGCTGGATAGATCGGTATCGGACATATAGGGCCTCGCTTTCTCTGCGGTTTGCACGATTTTCGGTGTTCTGAGGACAGTATAGCAAAAAATTTACTATAAATCAACTTTTTAGGGACTATTTTGCGAATAATGTTGACAAATAATCAACCAAAAGATATAATACAACCAATGATTGTGCAAAACGCTTTGAACGCAAAACTGAAAGGAGAAACGCCTATGACCGATACCATGATGATCCGCGACTGCATCCGCAGCCAGGGCATGAAACTGGGCCATGTGGCCCATGTTCTGGGCATCACCAACAACACCCTCCGCTGCAAGCTGGAAAATGAGAGTGAATTCAAGGTGAGTGAGGCCGAAAAACTCTCGAAGATGCTGGGGATGACCGTCGAGCAGCGCGACCGCTGCTTCTTTGGCCCGGCGGGCTGAGGGAAAAAGGGGATGGAAGCCATGACACAGGAACAGCGCCAGAAGACGAAGGAGGCCCTCAGCCGCTACGGGCAGAAAAACTGGGTCTACGGCCCCTGCAACTGGGGCTGGAAGCGGGCCATCCAGCTGTCCGAGGAGTATTACCGCGAGGCAGACCCGGGCCTGCGGGGCAGCATCCTGCAGCTGCGCTACATGGAAAGGCGGAGGCGGGAAGAGGTGATGGACAAGCTGAACATCAGTTACAGCACCTATCAGAAAGCCCACGACGACCTGCTGAGCACCATCGCGGTCTTTGCCGCCCACTACGGTGAGCTGTGACGCAAAAATGCCCCCTGACCGTCCGGTCAGGGGGCATTCGTGTGCTCAGTGTTTCTTCTCGGGGGTGTCGCAGTGCTGGTGGCAGGAAGCGCAGTTGCCTCCGCAGCCCTCGCCTTTCCAGCCGCCCTGCCGGGAGATCCACACCACCGCCAGTGCAAACAGGACAGCCAGCACCAGCAAGGTGATGATACCGCGTACAGTGATCATAAAAAAGACCTCTCTTTCGAAAGAATTCCAACTCCAGTATACACCATCTGCCCCCGGAGAGCAACCGGAAAGCGCTGTCGGCTCAAACTTTTTTCGAAAAACGAAAATTTGGGCTTGCATTTGGACCAACGGAGTGGTATAATAAGCACGTTCCGATTCGGAGGATTAGCTCAGCTGGTTAGAGCACCTGCATCACACGCAGGGGGTCTGGGGTTCGAGTCCCTAATT
>PPYF01546141.1_pt1 | contig 10630 bp, 6 predicted proteins | sample 1559871 | NCBI WGS metagenome assembly PPYF01 (sample SAMN08240021, study PRJNA423297) | Human gut metagenome, whole genome shotgun sequencing project.
TAAGTATACTGCTGATTAATGTAAAATAGCCACTCAAAAAAAGAAGGGAGAGATTCTTTTTCACATAAAATTCATTTTAACTTGGTGCATTAAATTATAAAGTATATATGAAATATTCCTTTGATAATTTGGAGAAGGTTCTGAAAATGAAAAAGGAATAATTCCTGAAAATACAGTTCTAAGCTCAATTTGTTGGCGTAAAATTTGCTAATACGTGGTTTTGTGTGTTCCTTTGTACTATATATTTGCCTCGTCAATAAAGGAAACATATACTTCCGCTAAAGTAAAGATTGGTAAATATTTTATGGTAGCAATATATAGCGACTCTAAAACAGGATATCATTGGCTATATTCAAATAAATATGCTTGTCAATATGTTGACATACCATATCGATATAATCCATGGGACTATTCTGTGGTTTTCCCATGTGATTTGCATAATTATGGAAAGATAGAATGGGTTTCATGGAATCAAACTCCTTATCCATATGAGTTTGAATTTTCAAAATAGGTCCATCTGCCGAAAACATTTAAAATCAGCAATACTCATTTCAAATCGGACTCTCTATAAAATAGAGCAATTTCTCAAGCTCTGAAAATAAAATATAGATACCTCTAACACTTTACTGTATCTGTTTCAAATTGCTAATAATAAAGCGATGAATTCAAATTCATCGCTTTATTATTAGCCCTAGATGGAAATATTTCCTTTACTCTTTTGTATTCTCATCCCCCATTATACCTGATGAAGAATTATCAGGAGCCTGATCTATCAAATCCATAAACTGATCCAGTTTAGGAGTTATAATAATCTCGGTCCGGCGGTTACGAGCTTTTCCTTCTGCCGTATCATTACCGGCTACCGGATTAAATTCACCTCGACCGGCAGCAGTCAGGCGTTTGGGATTTATACCATAAATATTCTGTAATGCCTGAACAACAGATGAAGCACGCAACGCACTCAAATCCCAATTATTACGTATATTCGTACGAGATATCGGATCGGTATCTGTATTTCCTTCTACCAGAACATCATAATCTTTGTAGTCCTGAATGATTTTGGCTATTTTACTAAGCACAGCCTCTGCTTTATTGCTAATTTCATAACTTCCTGATTTATAAAGCATGTTATCTGCTAAGGAAATATATACAACACCTTTCAATACCTTAATATCCAAGTCACGCATCTCTTCACGGGTAAGCGAACGGGTAAGTTTATTGACCATTACGAGATTCAAAGAGTCTGATCTATTCTTTTCTTTAACCAAATGCTGGATGAAACGGTTTGAAGCATTGATCTCATCTATTAACTTACCCATATTCATATTCCCTTGAGAGCTCTGTGTAAGACTCTTATTCAAGATGCTTTGCATATCGGACAAGCTCTTGCGTAACTCACTATTATTCCGCTGCGCTTCGGCAAGTCTCTCCTCAAGACTTGTTGAACGTGCCTGATTTTCTCTTAGCTGCAATTGACTTTCCTGATATTCTTTTTGCAACTTTGTATAATCAGTTTTTAAACCTTTAAATTGCTTCTGACTTACACAACTCGCCAATACTATACATCCTGTCAGTACTAACAACGGTCGAAAAAGATTCTTCATAACTCTATTATTTTAATTACTAACTTTTTAAGTGACCAACTGCAGCCGTTTCCACAACAATTGCGTAAATCGGTTGGTTATGAACACATTTATCGAGATAAAGCTCGAACGACCTTATAACATTTCAAAAGAACGAAAAGTTTAGTATGTAAATAAAATCTGTTTTTATCAGAGTTTGATCCATCCTGCCAAGTTATCCAACTTAATTTTATAAATTTGCACCATACTAAAACATTACTGCGTGAAAAACAAACGTTGGATTTATTTAGCAATTATTTCCGCAATTATAGTGTTAGGATTGGCTTCCCGAAAACATGGTGATATATTGCCCGAATTTATCGCAGAGTATTCAGGCGATACGCTTTGGGCAGCCATGGTGTATTGTGGAATACGCTTTCTTTTCCCGTCATTATCTATACTCAAGACCATTGTTATTTCCTTATTATTTTCTTATTGTATAGAAATTAGCCAACTATACCAAGCAGACTGGGCAAATACTGTACGAAACACCACACTTGGAGCATTAATCTTTGGACATGGTTTTCTATGGTCAGATATGATCTGTTATACTGTTGGAGTATCATTATCCGCTGTTATAGATTCAGGAAGGATTATTATCTCCCAAAAGAGAAACCCCTAGAAAAAAAGCACTGCAAACCTACTTTGTTTACAGTGCTCTTTCCGATTATCATTTAAACTACCTATCACAATCTACAATGAAAACTATCGCTCAAAGGTAACTTCTTATTAGTGGAAACAACCTTTATTTCATTTTCACCAGGTTCTAGTTCCACATTTTTCCATTCCAGAATAGCATACGAATCCGGTATTGCTTTACCATAACTCTTACCGTTTACAAACAATTCGGCTCCTGACAGATTCGTGAAAGCAGTAATTGTTTGCAAACGTTGTGTACGTACTGTGTTACGTTTGCCTGTTAAATAAAGCATTGGTTCTTCCCTATTCCAGTTGGCCTTATAGAAGTAGAAAGCATCTTTACGAACTTTCCGGTCGAAGGTAACCAAACCTTTATCATTAATTCCGGGACGGTCTCCTTCAGTGCGATGTGCAGCGCCAAAATCAAACATATTCCAGACAAAGCTCCCCCATACATAAGGACGGGAAGAGATTGTTTTCCAGTTTTCAATGTGATAATACGTCTGCCAGTTTTCAGGATGCCACCAACTGGTTGGTACAGTTTTAACCAACGAATCTTGTTGATGGTAAATACTTGCGCCGGCACCATATTCACTGATAGCAATACATATTTCCGGATGATCCTTATGCATTCGATCCAACCATTTCCCCAAATCAGCGGGAGTGCCACCATACCATCCATCATAACGATTCCAGGCAATAGCATCCGTTATGAAATTCAAATCTCCCATTTGATTACTTGCGGAGGTTGTAGGCCGGGTAGTATCTTCCTGATGTGCCAGCACATTTAATTCTTTGATGTACTCAACCGGATTATCTCCCAACTCCGTCAACTCATTAAACAGCCCCCATACACAAATAGAAGGATGATTATAATGTTGACGAATCAGTTCTTTGAGCTGCTCTTTTCCGTTGGCACGGAAAGCAGGTAAATCCACAAAACCTTTATCATTATATCCACCAGGACCCACAAAAGGTATTTCAGCCCATACAATAATACCATTCTTATCCATCAGATCATAAAAATAAGTAGCCTGCGGATAATGCGCCAAACGAACAGCATTCACTCCCATCTCCAACATCAATGCCACATCTTCCTCATGGTGTTGCGGGCGCAGCGCATTGCCCACCTCACTCCTATCCTGATGACGGCAAACGCCTTGAAGAGGCAAATGTTTTCCATTCAGGAAAAAACCTTTATCAGGGTCGATCCGGTAAAAACGAAGTCCTAACGGTTGTGTAACACGATCTACCATCTGACCATTCCGGAAAAGAGTCACTTCCGCCTGATAAAGGAAAGGATCCTGACGACCATTCCACAAATGAGGCTGATCGATTTCAAATGTAAGTTCCTGCTGCATTACTTCGTTTCCAGAAAGATTCACATTCTTTGTTCCTTCTTTCACCACCCTTTGACCATGCTCCACTTCCTGATTACCACTACTCCCGTTTGATAAATCAACAATAGCCCGCACCTTAGCATACCGATGGCTCACACTATCCTGTATCAGACGTACTCCGGGGGAAGCATAATCCAAAGGAGAAATACACGTCTCATCAGTAATCAACAAATGTACATCACGATAAATACCTCCGTAAAAATTAAAGTCACCGACCAGAGGCATAATATCCAACTGTTCACCATTATTCACCCGTACTAATATAGAGTTTTCTTTTCCATATTCCACCTTTCCTGTGATCTCAAAGATAAAAGCTCCATATCCCCCACGATGCTCACCTATATGACGACGATTTATAAACACATCTGCAATGTTATTCACTCCTTCGAAACGAATAAAAAGACGTTTTCCTTTCCATTCGGGACGAATAAATAAATTCTTCTCATAATTACCAATTCCCCGTTTATAGTCTATCTTACCGGACAAAGCATCCTGCGCATTCCAAGTATGAGGCAAATCAACTCTTACCTCTGTTCCCTTCTGTACCTGATGCGAAAACCGGAAATTCCAATCATTATTTAGCAAGATATCCTGTCGCTGGGCAAACATCGACATTCCGTAAAGCATGAATAAAACAACCGATACCAAACGGCTGGACTGTAATAAAACTGTTTTCATATTATTTCTTTAATGATGACTTCTTTATTCTGATAAAAGAAGATAATGATTCAACCTTATTCTTATATTTTTTTTCATCGACCCGATTCTTGTTTTCCTTCCCGTCAATCCGATGGTCAAACAACATACTGGCTTTCTTCACGTCGCCTTTCATCCATTCCGCATAACTATAACGCCGGTCAACGGCATTATCTCCTCCTTCCCACTGAATATAGACTTCACCTTTCGTCTTAGCTTTCAGATTCTTGAAAACCCCGGCAAAGCTTTGCCCGCTTAGCTGTTCAGCGGGAACAGGCAGTTTACAAAGTTCACATAAAGTCGGGTACAAATCAACAAATTCCACCATCGATTTTGTTTTTCCTTTTTTCATTCCCGGCACACGGACAATCAACGGTACATGAGTAGAAGTATTCATCAGATTATGTTTACCTATAAAATCATGTTCTCCCAGATTCCAGCCATGATCTCCCAACAAAACCACAATTGTATTATCCGATAATCCCAGTTCATCCAATGCATCCAATACCTTGCCAATCTGTGCATCCACATAACTCATACAAGCATAATATCCATGTTTTACCTCCCGCTGGAAGTCAATATCACTCGTATCCGCAACCCGTGCATACGCATATATCTCGCTCGAATTACGAACCTGCTCCGGCAATCCTTCAGGTCGGAAACGATTGGTAGCCAAAGGTATTTCCTCCCGTTTATATAAATCCCAATATTTCTTTGGGGCATTGAACGGCAAATGAGGTTTCCAGAAACCACAAGCCAAGAAGAAAGGTTTGCCAGCCTCCTTCATCCTTTTCAAGTCACGAATAGCTCGGTTTGCAAGTTTCCCATCATCATAGGCAGTATCAGGAACATCAGCAGATTCACAAAAAGGTCCCCTCATCGTTTTCGGATTAATCGTTTTTCCCGATTCCGAATTCATCCAAAGTTCCCATTTATTATATTCCGCCCAATATACATCATATCCATTCGGATGATTCCGGTAAGGAGGCTCACTCCACGAATCCGCATGATCGCTGATATGATGAAACACCTTGCCGTCCGAAATAGTATGATAACCATTCCGGGTGAACCATCCCGAAATAGGTATTGCTTCGGGACAATCTTTGCTGGCATAGGCGGAAAAACTAATAAAGCGATCGGGGTAATGAGGATATACACCCGTCAACAAACTAGCCCGGGATGCCCCACTCACAGGAATATTACAATACGCATTCTGAAACAAGACGCCACTTGCCGCCAAACGGTCCATATTAGGAGTTTTCACTACATCTACCCCGTAACACCCCAGTTCGGGGCGCATATCATCAGCCATTATAAAAAGCACATTCATTTGGGATGCATCCTGTTGTGCACGTAGTATAGATGAGATGCAGCAAGCTGTTCCACAAAAAAACGCATATTTTATTGATATTCTATTTTTCATTTTCTACCTTAAATTTTCAAGACCTGCAATATACTAAAATATTACAGGTCTTGTGCATCATTTCAATTTAAAATTACTTTGTCCATACCGGATTTTGTTCCAAATTCGTATTTAACGCCAATTGCTTCAAAGGCAACGGATACAGATAATAATGTTCCTGCCATCCAAGCGGGGTATCAAAGAAATAAACATATCCTTCATCAGCACCTGCACCACCCGTTACTTTCAAATTCTTGGCCGAAGCCCCTGTCACATAGGCACCCAGCGGTTGTTTGTTAACATAGTCTCCTTTCTTCCACCTGCGCAAATCATCCAAACGGAAACCTTCGCCCATCAATTCAACTCGTCTCTCTCTACGCACTTCCCACAAAAGAGCAGGAACGGAAGGATCACGCTTCGGATCAAAAGCATCATTAATATCATTCACCACCATTTTCGCCACATTAGCTCTTGCCCGAAGTTTGTTAATAGACTTATCCGCAGCAGCCTGGTCGAACTTGTTCAATTCGCACATCGCTTCGGCATAGTTTACCATCACCTCACCTATACGGAACAGCGGGGCATCTGTTGTATTCACCCCATTCGCGTTGGTAGCTACAGTATGTGTATTATAATATTTCCATACCCAGAAGCCCATTTGGGAAGCGTTCCAGCCCTGTCCCCAGTTCATATTCTTAAAGTGAGGTTGTCCTTGCACGGTGAATCCTTTAAAGTTGGAAGACGGCAAACGATGATAAGTTTCACCGGAAATCGTAGCCATTAAATCTATAAATTCCCTGTCCTGTGCATTATCCGTATATTTCCAATCAGCCGTACTGGGTCCGTTTTCTTTCTTCACCATATATGGAGGACAGATCGTCAAATACAACCGGTAATCACGATCACGGAATTGTCCATACATATTCTTATCACCCCCATAACGGCTAGTCGTCGTGCTAACCGGTCGTCCATCCGTACAAAGATAACTGTCTACCGCGTCTTTCGTTGCCTCAATATAAGATTCACCTGTACGCACCATACGGGTCAAACCATGCATTAACTGTCCGGTTTCATAAGCCTTATACAAAAGAATACCTGTCACCCCATCCAGTGTTTCCGAATTAAACAACTCATCATATTTAGGATGCACATTCGGATATTGCTTAATCACCTCTTCAGAAGCACGGGCACATTCTTCCAGATAAGTATCCGCTCCCGACAAACCATGATATTTTCTCCAAGTTCCTTCAAATAAAGCAAAACGGGAAATAAGAGCTTTCACCACATACATATTAATTGTATTTTTCCCATCCGCTTCGATATTACTGCCAATATGTGTTTCCGCATATTTCAAATTAGACAGAATATTGGAAGCCACCAAGTCACGACTATCACGTTTTCCATAAAGCTCGGGACTTTCCTCAGTCAAAGCATGCTCTACCCAAGGAATATCACCAAATTTAGAAAGCATCTGAAAGTATTTATAAGAACGGAAGAAATATCCCACACTTCTCCAATGCTCCCTCTCGGTTTCACTCATTTCCGAATGATCAATATTATCGAGCATCAGGTTAACACGACGGATATAATCATAATCCCAATCTTTAGACTCATCCGTAGCCTTTGCTTTGCGATATGCCCACTGACCTTCATATCCATCCAATCCTTTTATCATGTTATCCGATTCAAAATCACCACGGAAAATTTCATCCGTTTGCCCTGTATCATACGTATATCCGAAGAACACGTTATACAATCCCCATGTATACGTTTTAAAGTTGTCATAGGTAGTAAAGACCGATGCTTCTGTTTGCTGTCCTTTGGGATAAACCTCCAGAAATTCGTCATTTAGACAAGACGACATCAACAAACAAAGACTAACGCTTACACATAGTATATATTTATTCATAATAATTACTCTTTAAGTTGTGAAACAATCAGAATGAAAGGTTTATACCGAACGAATACTGTCTCATATACGGATAGGTAAAACCACGTTGTCCTAAATCATCCGTGACAGAACGTTCCGGATCAAGTCCCTTCGGCAAGTGGTCGAACGTATAAAGATTCTCACCACTGAAGAACACAGCCAGATTATTAACTCCAATCTTACTCATCCACTTAGACGGGAAATTATAAGAAAGCGTTATATTACGAATACTTAAATACGATCCATCCTGTAGATAACGAGTTTGTACACGTGTATTGGCATCTGTATTTCCGGCCGCTTTCTCATAAATACGGGGGAAATAACTATTCGTATTTTCCGGAGTCCAATAATTCAACTGTGAATCATAAACGGTAGTCCAAGCATCATAATGCGGATAAAACAGATCGTTCATCACCCACAAATCTCGTTTACCAACTCCTTGTAGCAAGAATGACAGAGAAAAACCGTTCCAACTTGCACTACCATGAATACCATACTGATAACGCCGGGTATTATTACCAATGATTTTACGGTCTCCCGGATCTTTCGTTGTACTGGTACCACTGTTGATAATATCATTACCATCCAAGTCCTTATATAATATATCTCCCGGATTCGGATTATAACCTTCCACTTTAGCAATACCCGGTTTCAGTTTGCCATCTGCATCGAAATCATCCACTGTGTACAAACGATCGGTCACATACCCCCAAATTTCACCCAGTTCCATTCCTACGCGATATGTTTCATTATCGTTCTTGTCCTTGCCAAACAGTCCTGTTTCGTTGTTGTATTTAGTAATCTTTGTTTTCGCATCGTAAAGATTAAAGCCTATGCTATATTTCACTTTTCCGATCTGATCGTTCCAGTCAACCGAGATTTCCCAACCTTTAGAACGAAGGTCAGCCGTGTTCTGTAAAGGGGCACTTGCACCTAATACACCCGGAAGTTCAGAGCCCGGAGCAAGCATACCCTTAGTATCTCTACGATACCAGTCGAACACCATATTCAATCTGTTATCCAATAGCCCAAGATCGAATCCGACATCAATTGTCGTTACTTTTTCCCAAGTAAAGCTATTGCTAACCAAAGCAGCTGGTTTCAAAGTAGTAACTTTAATACCGGAAACAGTCCAATAAGCCTGTTCCGCATCCATACCGGGAATATATGCGTAAGGAGTGATGCTCTGATTTCCAATATTACCCCAAGAACCACGCAATTTCAAGTTCGAAAGAACAGAGTTCAAAGGTTTCATAAACGCTTCCTCGCTGATACGCCATCCGGCGGAAACCGAAGGGAAGAAACCGAAACGGCTATTCTTCGGGAATTTGGAAGAACCGTCATAACGTCCGTTCGTTTCAAGCAAATACTTGCCGGCAAACGAATAGTTGATGCGATAGAACAACCCTCTTACCGTATAACGTTCAAATTTGTCCTTAGCAAAATAATCACCTGTCGACTGCGAAATAGACGGCAGATCTTCATTAATCATATTCATACGCGACATCTCTGCATAACGATAGTCACTACTCTCCTGATTGAAACCTCCCATCACCGTTACATCATGTTTGCCCCATGAGTTGTTATAGTTAGCATAGAAGTTCAATGCATTATAATCCGTAATACCATTGGAATATTCATACTTGGAATTGGCAGTGGAAACCTCTTTCACAAAGTTACCTCCATGTGCATAATAGAACTTCTTCTCAAATTTCGTTTTCTCGTTACTTAGATGATTGAATGTATACTCACCAATCAACTTCACATTCTTCAAAGGACTGATCGTAACCTTTCCGAAAATACGAAGATTATTCTTTTGAATAGTTGTCGGATATGCCAGATCAATCAAGTTACGAGGAGTATTGATCTGTAATTCTTCGCCGTCAATATTCATTGTTCCAGTAGGGAAATAAGAAGGGAATGCGACTGCTGCTCCCCATATACCATATCCTCCGGAAGTTTCCGGCAATGAAGAGTTCGAGTTCGTATATTTAATATCCAATTCCGGAGTAATCCATGAAAACACATCCGAGCGGAGATAAGAAGACACGTTGTAACGCTTGTACGTATCTTTATCCGAAGCCAGTACCCCATTTTCATTCACCATACCGAAGGAGGAACGATAAGAAATATCTTTCGTACCGCCACCTACCGAGATATTATGAGTTTGTTGGAAACCAGTCTCCATCATATCATCGAAAAGATCAGTCTCTGCCAAGCTGTAGCGTAGCCCGTCCACCATTGCATAACCATCCGGATATGCAGACGGATTAGCATTATATTCCTTCAAAAGTCCCAACCAGGTATCTACGTTCTGACCACTTTGATAATTGATTGTCCCCATGTCCTTATAAGCTTGTACCGTTTGGAGCGGAGTAGCCTTATGAGGCATATTGGCAGGTCTGCTAAAAGAGAAGTTATTTGAATAATTAATAGAGAGTTTAGTTGCATCCGAGCCTTTCTTTGTAGTAATCAAAATCACACCGAAAGCTGCCCGTGCTCCATAAATAGCAGAAGATGCGGCATCCTTCAAAACAGTCACCGATTCAATATCGTTCGGATCGAGCATATTAATATCCATCTCCACGTTATCCACCAGCACCAGCGGTTTCCCATTCTTATCCAGACTGTTGACACCACGAATGTTGAAACTCATTTCTTCACCGGGTCTTCCTGAATTACCTGTAATCTGCAAGCCGGGCATTGCCCCTTTTAAAGCGTCACTCACAGACACCACCGGACGATCACCTAAAACATCATCCATCTTCACACTGCTCACCGCACCTGTCAGGTTCGCTTTCTTTTGTACGCCGTAACCAACAACTACTACTTCGTCTATTAACCGAGTATCTTCTTTCAAAGTTACATTGAGAGGACGTTGATCTTTCACCACCACTTCCTGTGTGGCATAGCCGATATACGATATGGATAAACGGGCATT
>PPYF01269142.1_pt1 | contig 10628 bp, 8 predicted proteins | sample 1559871 | NCBI WGS metagenome assembly PPYF01 (sample SAMN08240021, study PRJNA423297) | Human gut metagenome, whole genome shotgun sequencing project.
GAAGAACCAGTTCGAGGTGATTCTGGCCCTGTGCCAGGGGGCGGACTACATTCTTATGGACGAACCCTTCGCCGGCAACGACGTGTTCAACCGGGAGGACTTCTACAGGGTGCTGCTGGGCATCCTGGAGCCCACCGAGACCATCCTCCTGTCCACCCATCTGCTGGAGGAGGTGCAGCACTTCATCAGCCGGGCGGTGCTCCTCCGGTCGGGACGGATCGCCGGGGACGTAACCACCGCCGCGCTGGAGGAGCGGAGCCAGAGCCTGATGGACTATGTCCGGTCGGCCTGCGGCTATGAGCCCGGCCGGGTGCTCCAGGCGCTGGGGCGGATGGACGGCGGAGGGGAGGAATAGCCATGCGGAAATCCCTGCTGCTCTTTGTCCTCCTGGCCGCTCTGTCCGCCGGACTGCTGGCGGGGGCCTGCGCCGCCGTGCAGGGCCGCCGGGAGGCGGTGTCCTACCGGGCGGAAATCCTAGCCGGGGACCCCGCGGCCGCCGACGGGGTGGAGCTCACCTGGGTGTCCACCTGCGGCTATCACCTGTTCTGGCACAGCACCTTTCCTGCCGCCGCGCCGGAGGAGGCCGAAACCCGCTTTTCCTACTCCGGCCAGGAGCCGAGCTGGATCACGGAGCTGGACGAGGATGTGCTGGAGCTCTCTCCCGGCCTGAATTTCCTGGATATTGCGCCGGACAGTCCCTCCGCCGGACTGCGGGCGCTGTGGGCGGAGCTCTCCGCCCAGACCTCTCCCCTGCCCGGAGACGAGACCTATACCGAACACAATGGTCTCATCAGTATTAAACGTGAGATCCAACTGGCCGATTATCTGACCGATTTTCCCCTCTCTGTGGATCGTCTCGTGTACACAGCCTGGGCGGCTGACCGTGAGTTTGGAACTTCCCAGTACGATACCTCCATCAACGCGGAGGAGCTGACCCGCCGTTTTCGCGCCTATTTTCCCATTCCGGTGCCCGAAGGGCTTGCCATGGAGATCAGCATGACCCCGGACGCCTCCGGCCAGCTGCTGAGCGCCCACTTTCTCACATTGGACAGCAGCCTGCTCACCCTTCAGGCGGACTGCGTGAGCACCGGGGAAGGCGTCCTGTTTGCCCTCTGCGCCGGCGGCTCCATGGCCAAGGCTCTGGACGGCAGCGGAATTCCCGGCGGCTGGGGGATCTACCGCCTCTCCCCCGGCGGCGACCTGGAGACCGTCTACTCCATCCCCAACGGAGGCCGGGCCATGGCCTTCTGGTCGGATGGGGACGGTACCCTCTTTCTTCTCACCGAGGAGAAGGGCGCGGCCCTCCTCACCCTGCTGGACGCGGCCACACTCACCCTTGTTGCCGCCTGGGAGCTCTTTCCCGCGGCGGAGGATACGCCCCACCCACAGGTGTTCCCACAGTCTGACAGCTCTTTCTGCCTCCTGTCCGCGGGCGACTTTCTGGCCGTGCTCAACCGTCGGAGCGGCGCATGGGTAATGGACTTTACGGCGGACACCTCCCTCCAGTCCTCCCTGGGCTGTCCCTTGAGCACCCCCTCCTCCAGGCTCAGCCTGTGCTATGACGGAACCCGGCTGGCCATCACTGGCCCTTGCCCGAGCACGAAATCGGAATATTTCCTGGCAGTCTACACCGTCGACGGCCTGGAATACCTGGGGGGCTACACCTCCAGCCTGTACGGCAACCACCCACCGGACTGCTATCCCTGGGGCTCCTGGCAGGACGGAAGCTGCCGCTCCATCGCGCTGGAGCCCTCCCTCCCCGGCACGGAAACTGCCTCTTGACAAATTCCCTTTCCCCGGCTAAAATAAGTGCAATTACATCCCAAACAGGCAATGATGGGAAGAAGGCGCGTCCCGTCCCGCTCAGAGAACCGGTGGTCGGTGCGAACCGGCGCGGGGAAGCGCGCGGATACTGAGCCCGGAGCCGCCCGTCCGAACCCCAGGCAGTAGGGCGGGCCGTCACGGCCACGTTACCGGCCGCGGCCTTGTTGGAGGCCATGAGCGCCCCTTGGTGACAATGGGCGGAAGCAGGGTGGTACCGCGTAAATTTTACGCCCCTGACCAGGAATTTGGTCAGGGGCGTTTTTTCGTACCCTGGCCCCAGTGAACAGGAGGAATTGTTATGAAGCCCGCACACGAGAAGTACATCCCCTTCGTCCCCCTCAAGATGACCCGCCGCGCCTGGCCCGACAGGGAGCTGAAGGCGCCCCCCGTCTGGTGCTCGGTAGATCTGCGGGACGGCAACCAGGCCCTCATCGACCCCATGAACGTCCGGGAGAAGCTGGAACTGTTTCACACCCTGGTGGACATCGGCGTCAAGGAGATTGAGGTGGGGTTCCCCTCCGCCTCCGAGACGGAGTACGAGTTCATCCGCACCCTGATCGAGGGTGGACACATCCCCGACGACGTGACCATTCAGGTGCTGGTACAGGCCAGAGAGCACCTCATCCGCCGCACCTTCGAGGCCATTGACGGCGCCAAGCATGTGATCTTCCACTTCTACAACTCCACCTCCACCCTCCAGCGGAAGGTGGTCTTCCACACCGACGTGGAGGGCGTAAAAAAGATCGCCGTGGACGCCGCCCGGCTCATCCGGGAGCTGAGCCAGCCCGCCCTCGACGCGGGGATGGATCTGCGGTACGAGTACTCCCCGGAGTCCTTCATGGGCACCGAGATGGACGCCGCCGTGGAGATCTGCCAGGCGGTGATCGAGGCCATCGGCGCCACACCGGAACACAAGGTGATCCTCAACCTGCCCACCACCGTGGAAAACTGCATGCCCAACTACTTCGCCGACGAAATTGAGTACTTTATCTCCAGGCTGCCCGGCCGGGACCGCGCCATTATCTCCCTGCACCCCCACAACGACCGGGGCGAGGGCGTGGCTACCGCTGAACTGGGCCTGCTGGCCGGGGCCGAGCGGGTGGAGGCCACCCTGTTCGGCAACGGCGAGCGCACCGGCAACGTGGACATGGTGACCCTGGCCCTCAACCTCTACACCCAGGGCGTGGACCCCAAGTTGGACTTCTCCGACATCAATAAAATCCGCGACGTGTACGAGCGGGTCACCAAGATGAAGATCGGCGAGCGGCAGCCCTATGTGGGTGAGCTGGTGTTCACCGCCTTCTCCGGCTCCCACCAGGACGCCATCAATAAGGGTACCCGCTACATGGAGGAGAGCGGCACCGAGTACTGGGAGGTGCCCTATCTGCCCATCGATCCCGCCGACGTGGGCCGCCAGTACGAGCCCATCATCCGCATCAACTCCCAGTCGGGCAAGGGCGGCTCCGCCTTCGTCATGCAGCACTCCTTCGGCTTCGATCTCCCCAAGGCCATGCACCCCGAGTTCGGCCACATCGTCCAGGTGGAGACCGACCGGGTGGGCAAGGAGCTGAAGCCCAACGCCATTTACGACCTGTTCAAGGCCCATTACATCGACGCGGTAAAGCCCTATCAGCTGGTGCAGCACTCCTTCGCCGAGTTTACCGACGAGGAGGGCCACTCCCACGTCACCTTCGCCGGCGCCATCCGCCACACCGACACCGTGTTCCAGGTCCAGGGCTCCGGCAACGGCCCCATCGACGCCTTTTTCAACGCCATCCACGGCCAGAAGATGGACCGCTTCACCTTCATCGACTACAAGGAGCACGCCGTCAAGCAGGGCTCTGACTCCCAGGCTGTGGCCTATATCCACCTCCAGGACGAGAACGGCAGGGACTGGTTCGGCGTAGGCATGAGCCATAACATCAACCTGGCCCCCCTCAAGGGCATCCTCTCCGCCATCAACCGGGCCGTCAGCCACGACGGCAAATGAACGCCCGTCCCGTCTTGCATCCCCGGCCTAAACCAGCTATAATAGGAACAGTTTGACAGAAAAGAGGACGCGGACAATGGAACAGCAGCGGGAGGCCCTGCTCGGGCAAATCTGGGCGGCCCAGGACGAGGCCTATGACCTGATGTATGAATACGACTCCCTTCCCCACCGTTACGGGGCTCACATTCTCTATCAGTCGGAGGCCCATATCATCGACCTCATCGGTGAGCACCCGGAGATTACCGTCACCGAGCTGGCCGCCATTCTGAAAAAGACTCCCAGCGCCTGCTCCCAGATCGTGCGCAAGCTGCGGGCCAAGGGCTGGGTGGAGCAGGTACGCAACGCAGAGAACAACCGGATTTATAATCTATACCTGACCGAGAGCGGCAAACAGGTCTACCAGGCGCACACAGCTTTCAACCAGTCCTGTCAGGAGGCCACCTTTCAATTGTTGAGCAATTTTTCTCCCGAGGAGTTGGAACACCATCTGATGGTACAGCGGAAACTGAACGAGGCATATCAGGATGATGTGAGGCGGAGCCGGGATTATTTAGGATAGACACAAAAGAAGCCGGGGGTATGACCGCCCGGCTTCTTTGTTGTGGATAATCCACAAAACAAAAGGCAAATATTTATTCACTATAAAGAAGTATCTAAAATATATAAAAATTTTCTTGACTTATTTCTTATTTATCATATTATAAAGATGCTTAATTATTAAGGATTTAGCAAATCACCAAGAGAGGGAGATGTCAAATGGAAGCTGAAAAAAAGTACGCAGAAACCTATGGAGGGAAGGTCGGCGGGATACTTCCACTGCTGGGAATGATCGCAGCAATCGTTGTCCTCTGCTTTACCGGAATGAGTTCCCTACGAAACTTCTGGGGAGCAGGCTTCATGGCCATGGTCATTGGTCTGCTCGTGTTTAAGGATAAAAACCGCTATGCGAAAGCAGTTATGAAAGGCTTTGCTAATCCGTCCTTCACCATGCTATTTCCCATTTTCATTGCGGCCGGTATCCTGTCACAGATCCTAACGGCCGCCCACCTGGTGGATGGCCTGGTCTATCTTGTGAGTCTGGTCAATATCCCACCTGCCATTATCCCCTGCGTGACCTTCGTGCTGTGTGCGGTAATGTCCACTGTGACGGGCAGCTCGGCGGCCGCCCTCTTGGCCACGATGCCCATGCTGTTCCCAATGGGTGTGCAGATGGGCTGTCCCGCCGGCCTAGTCCTGGGTGCCATCTGTTCCGGCTCCGAGTTCGGTAATAACCTCTCCCCCATTTCCGACGTGACCATCACCTCCTCCATCGGACAGGAGGTGGATATCATCGCCGCGGTGCGCACCCGTGTCTGGTACAGTCTGGCCGCAGGGATACCCGCCCTCATCCTGTTCTTTGTATTTGGTCTTGCAACAACCAAGGGGGTTGATCTGGCCTCCCTAAGTGTGGACAGTTCCTCCTCCCTGGGCCTTATCTTTATCATCATTCCCATCCTGGTGGCCGTACTCATCCTGCGCAAGACAAACTTCTTGGTAGCCCTTGTGGTAGGCGATCTGCTGGGCATCATCCTGTTGCTGATCCTGGGCTATTCGGACGTGGCGAGCATCTTTGCCGCTGACGGCCTATTGGCCTCCGGTACCCTCAGCCTGATGGATGTTTTAGTCTTTATGGCCCTGATCTTCGTAGTACTCGCACTGACTGAGGAGGTGGGCGTGCTGGACAGTTTCCAGACCTTTATGGTCAGACACGCCAAGACCCCCAGAATGGCGGAAACGGTTTCCGGGGTGTTCACCTGTATTTTCTGTGCGATCATTGGCAGCGGTATGTCCACGATCGCCTTTATCAGCCCCATCGTCCGCAACATCATGAAGCCCTTCCATATTGCCCGAACCCGCGCCGCCAACTATATCGCGGGCTTTGCCAGCGGCATCTCCTGGATGGTTCCCCACGGCGTCAACACCTTGACCGCACTGGCGGTTGCAATGGGAACCGGTGTTGTGGGCGATGACTTTACCATGTTGAATTTTATTCCCTACAACTTTTTCTGTATTGGCCTGATTGTAGTATACTGGGCCGCAATTTTGACTGGCATCGGTCGTAAAAAAGACGAAGGAGGATTACAAAATGAAGTATGATTTCACCAGCATATTGGACCGCCGCGGAAAGGATGCAGCGGCCTATGACAATGTGGGTGCCCATGTCATTGCGCCCGCAAGGCCAAAGGAAGGCTTTGATATAATCCCCATGTGGGTGGCAGATATGAACTTCCCTGTGGTCCCCACCATCACAGAGGCGATTATCGCCCGGGCTCAGCACCCTTCCTTCGGGTACTTCTTTCCCACCGACAAATACTATGATTCCATCGTCCAGTGGCACGAGAAGCGCAACGGTGTCACTGGCCTAACCAAGGAGCACATCGGCTATGAAAACGGCGTGCTGGGTGGTGTGGTCAGCGCACTCAATGTACTCTGCTCCAGGGGTGACAACGTGCTGGTTCACTCCCCCACCTACAGCGGCTTTACATCCTGTCTGACCAATGCCGGGTATTCCATCGTCCTCTCTCCACTGGTTCAGGACGAGCAAGGCATTTGGCGCATGGACTTCGAGGACATGGAGAAGAAGATCGTGGCCAACCACATTCACACCGCACTATTCTGCTCCCCCCACAACCCCACAGGCCGGGTCTGGGAGCGTTGGGAGCTGGAGAAGGCCATGGAGATCTTCCAGCGGCATGGTGTCTATGTTATCTCCGACGAGATCTGGTCTGATATCATCCGCCCCGGTCAGAAGCACATCCCCACACAGATGGTCAACAGCTACGCCAAGGAGCACACAGTGGCCCTCTATGCTCCCTCCAAGACGTTCAATCTGGCGGGCCTGATCGGGTCTTACCACATCATCTACAGCAAGTGGCTCCGAGATCGGGTGGATAAGGAGAGCTCCTTGTGCCACTACAACGAGATAAACGTACTTTCCATGCACGCCCTGATCGGCGCCTACAAGCCGGAGGGCTACGAGTGGGTGGATGAGTTGAACCAGGTACTCGCGAATAATGTGGACTTCGCCTGCGAACACATTTGGGAGCAATACAAAGGTATTCAGGTCACCAAGCCTCAGGGCACTTATATGCTTTTCCTCGACTGCACCAAATGGTGTGAAGCACATGGGAAGACCATTGAAGAGCTGCAAAAGGCTGGCTCTGATGTAGGGGTAGCTTGGCAGGATGGCCGCCGTTTTCACGGCCCCTGCCACATCCGCATGAATCTTGCCCTCCCCCTCTCCCGTGTTCAGGAGGCCTTCGCCCGCCTGGACAAGTATGTATTCAACGCCTGATAGATACAAGAGGCGGCGCCGGTTCCCGTATGGAACCGGCGCCGCTCAGCCTGTCGAAAAGGTCTTTTCGACAGGCTGTTGAACTTTTGAAACTTCAGAAAAGTTTCAAAAGTTGTTTGATCCAACGCGAAAGGGAACCCTGACGGTTCCCTTTCACACTATCCTTCCCTCCGAATCCTTCGGCAGGAGGGGTTATCGACAGCCTCGGCGGCGGTCCCACATGGGACCGCCGCCGCCTTTGTATTTTTAGTTACCGCCGAACTCGTGGAAGAAGCGGTCGTGGATGACCTGCACTGCCCGGTCGGCCTCGTTGATATCCACCAGGACGGACACCTTGATCTCGCTGGTGGAGATCATGCTGATATTGATGCCCGCGTTGTACAGGGCCTCAAACATTTTGGCCGCCACGCCGGGGTTGTGGACCATGCCCGCTCCCACGATGGAGACCTTGGCAATTTTGTCGTTGACATCCACATGGTCGAACTGAAGGAAATCCCTGTGCTCATCCAGGAGCTGCTTGCAGCGCTCCACATCCTGAATGCTCACGGTGAAGCTGATATCCTTAGTATTATTGCGGCCGATGGACTGGAGTATGAGGTCCACATTGATCCGCTCCTTGGCCAGCAGGGAGAAGATCTTGAAAGCGATGCCCGGCTCGTCGGCCAGCCCCACCACGGCCACACGGGCCACATTTTTATCGCAGGCTACGCCGCTGACGTGCAGTTTTTCCATGGTTTTTGCAACCTCCTTGACTTTGGTGCCGGGTTTGCCGGAAAAGCTGGAGAGAACCTCCAGGTTGACGCCGTAGCGCTTGGCCATCTCCACCGAACGGTTGTGGAGCACCTGGGCGCCCAGGGTGGCCAGCTCCAGCATCTCGTCGTAGGTGATCTCCTCCAGCTTCCGCGCCCCTTTGACGTGGCGGGGATCTGCGGTGTAGACGCCGTCCACGTCGGTATAAATCTGGCAGAGATCCGCGTGGAGCACAGCGGCCAGGGCCACCGCCGAGGTATCGGAGCCGCCCCGGCCCAGGGTGGTGATATCCTCATACTTGTTGAGGCCCTGGAAGCCGGTGACGATGACAATGGTGTTCTTGTCCAGCTCGGCCAGCACCCGCTCCGTATCGATGCGCTTGATGCGGGCGTCGCCATAGGAGGAGTTGGTGCGGAAGCCCGCCTGCCAGCCCGTCAGGGAGACCACCGGGTAGCCCATGGCCTCGATGGCCATGGCGCACAGGGAGCAGGAGATCTGCTCACCGGTGGACAGCAGCATATCCATCTCCCGCTTGGAGGCGTTGGGGTTGATCTCCGCGGCCTTGGCAATCAGATCATCCGTGGTGTCGCCCTGGGCGGAGAGGACCGCCACGACCCGGTGGCCCCGGCGGTAGGTCTCGGTTATGATGCGGGCCACGTTGCGGATGCGGTCGGCATCCGCAACGGAGCTGCCGCCGAATTTTTGAACAATGAGTCCCATTGGTATATGTACCCCCTAAATCAGGAATATCCGTCCGTCGCGGAGGAGGCACGCTCCTCCGCGACATTCTATGCGCTCAGTCCAGCACCCGGAACATGGAGCCGGGCGTCATACCCGTCAGCCGGGCCTCCAGAGCAGCCCGGGTCATGGGCGGGGTGACCAGCGCGAACTCGTCCGCCGGCGCTCCGGGGCGGCTCAGCCGGGTACTGTCCGGGAAGGCGGCCTCCGCCGCCTGTACCCCGGTCCCCCGGAGGTACCAGCGGCTCTCCAGCCCGTCGGGCGGCACCGCCGTATCGTCCCCGCCCTCGGCCCAGAACATCCGCTTCTTCTCGTCCCGGTGCTTGGCCGCGTCGATCACGTCGGCCACCACGGCGGAGGCGGTGGGCAGCTTGCCCGCCCCCCGGCCGTAGAACATCACATCGCCGATGGCGTTGCCCCGTACGGCGATGGCGTTGAATACATCCTCCACACCGGAGAGGGGGTTCTCCCGGTCCACCAGGTGTGGGGCCACATAGGCGCACACCTTCCCGTCGGTCCGGCGAATAGCCCGCCCCAGCAGCTTGAGCTTCTTTCCACAGGAGTCGGCATAGGCCACGTCGGCCAGGGTGACGCCGGTGATGCCCTCCGTGGGCACCTGCCGGGGGTAAATATGCCGCCCGAAAGCCAGGGAGGCCAGGATGCAGATCTTCCGGCAGGCGTCGTGGCCCTCAATGTCGGCGGTGGGGTCCTGCTCGGCGTAGCCGTTGGCCTGAGCCTCCCTCAGAGCGTCGTCAAAGCTCAGCCCCGCCCGGATCATACGGGTGAGGATATAGTTGGTCGTACCGTTGAGGATACCGGTGATCTCCTCGATCTCGTTGGCGGCCAGGCACTGGTTCAGGGGGCGGATGATGGGGATGCCGCCGCCCACACTGGCCTCAAACAGATAGCTGACCCCCTTCTCCTGGGCCAGCCGCAGCAGCTCGCGGCCGTGCTCCGCCACCAGCTCCTTGTTGGAGGTAATGACACTTTTGCCCGCCTGCAGGGCCCGGCGGGTGAAATCCAGCGCCGCCTTGGCCCCGCCGATGGTTTCCACCACGATGGACACCTCAGGGTCCTGCTCAATCACGGAAAAATCATGCACCACCTTGCCTGCAAAGGGGCTGTCTGGGAAATCCCGCACATCCAGAATATATTTCAGGCGGATCAGATCATCCACCTTGCCCTCAATGTGCCGTCCGTTGGTGTCCAGCACTTCAGCCACACCGGAGCCCACCACGCCAAATCCTAAAATTGCCACGTTCACCATTCTGTCTTCCTCCTGTCCGGGCCGTCAGCCCGCCAAAATCTCACAGCGCAGGACTCCCTCTATCTCCAGGGCCTGGTTCAGTAACTCCTCCAGCGCGATGCGCAGCCCCGAGGTCTCCGCCCCCACCGTCACCGCAGCACAGCCGTTGCTTGGTATGGACTGGTTGATAGTGAGAATATTCCCACCCGTCTGGGCAAAGATATTCAAGACGGCGGACAGCACCCCTGGTTCGTCCTTGAGCAGGAACTGAAAGGTGACGATCCGCCCATGCAGCATGTCATTGAAGGGCCGCACCGCATCCTTGTATTTATAAAATGCGCTGCGGCTGATGCCCACCCGCCGGGTGGCCAAGTGGACCGTGTCCACCTCGCCGGTTTCCAACAGCCGCTTGGCCTCCGCCACCTTCAGAAAAATCTCTGGCAGTGCGCTGGACTCCACGATGAAATAACTGGGTGACTTACCCATTCTATGTACCTCCCGCCCATATGTCCACGTGAGAAAGCCATTTGTTTATCCTTTGTGGTCTATTGTAGCACACCCTCCCGCCCGCCGCAAGGGCAAAGCCCCTGCCAACTCTGCCGATTTCTGCCGATCCGCCCATGCCGTTTTTGTGTATTCTCACCGATTTTCAGGAGAGGAGGCTGTCTTTTGCCGGAAAACAGACACCTGCGCTTTCTGCTCCGCCTGCTCTATGCCGCCCTGGCCCTGGCCGGATTGTGGCTGGC
>PPYF01223723.1_pt1 | contig 10627 bp, 10 predicted proteins | sample 1559871 | NCBI WGS metagenome assembly PPYF01 (sample SAMN08240021, study PRJNA423297) | Human gut metagenome, whole genome shotgun sequencing project.
TTTCCTTTTGATACCTTTTCTTTCAAAACGCCAAAGGAAAGCAGCAGGACAAAGACGTACGTAAAGGTATCCAACACCGGACCGTATTTCAAATCTACCTGTGTGTAGGCATACGTATTTAAAAGAAGTACACTGCCAAAAATCAGATACGCCACAATCACGCGCCAGTTCAGATACTCGCGAAGTGCAGATGCATGCTCCTCGTTGGCGCTCTGTTTCAGCAGAATCTGGGATACTGCGGAAAACATTGTACAGATCAGCATTAAAATCATATATTTATTCATATCGCTGCACCACCATAACTCCCACCAGCACAATCAGAAGGCCGATGATATTTTTTACCGTCAGATTTTCATGGAAAATGATCACGGCCCAGATCTGGGACCAGATCAGATAGACGCTGCGGTTTGCATATGCGGTTGACAAAGAGAATTTTTTGATTACCTTCTGCCATGCAATAGCGTAAATGCCACAGTTTGCAACCATCAGAAATAAAAATACATATAATAGAGGATTTTTGATTCCTCCCCGGTTCAGCTGAACCGATGCTGCTTTCGAGAACACACTCGTCAGAGAAAACAGCAGAATATTCAGGTGCAGCTGAATATAATCTTTTGCCTTATTCAAAAACAAGTCCTCCTTCTTACTTTTCTTCCACGCGGAAAATGATATGCCCTTCTACTTCTCTTACCGGGATGCACCCCGCTGTTTCCACATAGGATACTGCCGCTGAACTGCTCGAAAGTACAATATACTCTGCATTCATTTCCCTAAGACTTCTGTAAAATTCTTTCTGATCCAGCGACAGATCCATCTGTGTGATAATCTGAAGGATCTTTGTTTCGTCTTCAATTTCCTGCTCGGTCAGTGCATCAGTTGATACCGTATTGGAGCCCTGATAGGTCAGAACCATATCGCGGTCCAGAACCAGTTCAAACGAAGCATCATACTGCCGCACGATCAGGTTGAAATCCGGTTCAAAGACAACTCTTACGGTTCCCTCTCCCGCTTCTTCGTGCAGCACCGTACAGACGGCCAGAAGATCATCTGGCATCTTGTACTGGTTATCCGGCAGCTTCGGCAGTCCGCCAGCCAGTACGGAATTTCCGCCAAAACAGATGACCGCTGCCAGCGCAGCCGCGGTCAGATACCGTCTCCAGCCTTTTTTCTGCCCGCCCACAACTTTCGTGCAAGCATATCCGATGGTCAGTACCATCGGCAGAATCCAGAAAAACCGGTAATAGACATTGACCATTCCAAGTTTTCCCAGGATATATTTCACCGCAAATGGATTGTATACCGTAAAGGCCAGAAAAACAGCGGTTGTTACGAACACATACCGCTCTTCCTTTTTTCCTTTTAAAGCGAGATACAGCACCGACAGCAGAAACAGCGTCAGTACGGTTGTGTTTCCTCCAAACGTCACAAAGACCTGTCTCACAAAATCGAGGCCGCTCTCATCCAGATTTATTCCGCCCACATTTTCTCCTTTCTACCGCACAACCGGAATCTGCAGGATACCGCGCACACCAAGGAGATAGACCCCAAGCACCAGCACACACGGCAGCACAGCAAGCAGATAGAGCCCGCTCTGTCCCCAGCGTTTTTTCCGCACAAGATTCGGCAGAATCACAGCACTCATGGCCACCGGTACGGTCATCATGGATGACATCGTAAGGTCAATCGCAGCGACGCCTGTCATGAAAAACAGCAGCCAGACTCTCTTTCCGTTTTTCTCCTGATACATGCGCAGGCCAAGATAAAACAGAAACGGGAGGATGATATTGCACAATACGGCCTTTCCCTCGTATCCCCTCGTCAGCAGGAACGACGCATTCGAAAAGATCGTATGAAAATTCAGATTCACAACACTGATAAAGCACAGGAGCACCCATACCATCTGTTTTTCTTTTAACAGCGCCTTTCCGATCTGTGCATAGACGAGATAACTTAAAACTACCGTCATCATACAGAGAATCACCTTCGTCACTACGAGCGGATGAAGGCCCGTTAAACGGCACAGTACTGCATTTGCTGCCGGATACATGCTGAACACATAACGGATGTTAAAAAAATCCAGTGCTTTTCCTGTATATGGGTCAAAGCTGCTGATGGAATCTGTCGCAAGGTTCGTTGTCACACTTCCCACATAATACGCTGCATCCGCACTGCCGTTTTCCTGCAGTGCAGCAACAAAATACAGCTGGATTCCAATCAGCACCAGCATCACATAAAAAGCCGCCGTCTTTCCTCTCCAGAAACCGCCGCTTCTTTTTCTCCACTCTCTCCACATTCCCAGATGAAGACAGATGGAAGCAATTACAAGGACAGCCACAACAGCAGCCCATACCCATGCGAGCAGATGCAGCTTTGCACCGAGCACCATCATCGGCACAGAAATCAGTTCAAATAAGAAGTAATATGCAATAAAGCCAAACAGCACAGTTTCACCCAGATGTCCGCTCTCATACCTGTTTTCTCTGATAAAAAAAGAACCCAGGCAGCAGAACACCGCGAGCATTCCCAGAAACAGTGCCGGCATTTTTAATAAGGTAATCATGTTTGGTTCCTTTCTTTTCCTTACATTCCCAATCCCACTCATTCTAACATGATGCCCTGTCTGCGTCAAGTAATCGAAATTCTAATAAACATTGACTTTTCCCTGAAATTTTGTATAATTGTGATGTCGAGCGCTTATTTTCCGCCCGGCTGTTTTACTTTTTTGTTTTAATGATATATGTTACGAAAGGAGCCATTGATATGCCTTTTTCCCGGCATACCCGCAGATCCGTGTTTTCCATCGGCGCGGCATCCCTTGCCGCTGCTTTTCTTTTTCTCACCCCGGAAAACACACATGCGGCTGATACTACAGCAAAAATTCACATTCTGACACTCGACAGCGGCTCCAATGCCATCGTTCTGGAAAGTGTAGACGATAATGGCCAGAAAATTTTCGGCATGGTAGACTCCGGCGAGGACTGGGATTACCCTGACGGATCTGATCCGCGTTATCCGCTGCGCAGCGGCATCACAACGTCGACCGGCTACGACGATGAGGTACTCTCCTACCTGGACTCCCTCGGTGTCACCTCCGATAATCTGCAGTTTTATGTTGCAACACATCCGCACAGCGACCATATTGGAACCGGCGATACCATCGTGCGGCTGTATTCCCCCGACCGGGTTTATCTGCTCCCGTATGATGACAGTTATATCTATAATACTGCGCGTCTCTGGGACAATCTTTATGTCTACGACCAGCTTCTTACTGCTGTAGAAGAGACTGAAGGTGTGACCCTGATCCAGCATCTGAATCCCGGTGCCGCCTCCGCAGAAGAAGGATCTCCTGATTTTGCTTTTGGAAATTTCCAGATCCAGATTGTCAACTACGAGGAAGATTATCTCACAAGTCCAAAAGAGGAAACCCGGAATATTTTATCCAGACCGGTGACTTCCGTATTATGGATAACGATACCGTCGAGACCCTGACCTCTCTGGGGCTGCGCGTATTTTCCACGACAGAATATTCCGGCGATCTTCCGGCAGTCATTGCTGACTTTTCCGGTTCCGCGGTCACTTCCAACGTGGATGATACCTATGAAATTTACCGCGGCCGTTCTTCCAAGCTCGTTGCTTATCATGACGGCATCCCGTACAGCGGATTTTTCACCCGCGGCGGACAGAAATATTATGCAGACAGCAGCCATCTTCTCGTATGCTCCACTTCCTGGCGCGACACAGAAACGGGCATCGAATATACCTCCGATGAAAACGGCGTGATCACAAACGAACGCCACGTCATCGGCTGGGTAAAACGGGATGGAAAATGGTATTACTACAACGATGATGAAACACCGTATACCGGCTGGCTCACCCTCGACCACAAAACGTATTACCTCGGCGCGGACGGCGTTATGGCAACAGGCTGGCTTCTGCTTGATGGAGATTACTATTATTTTTCCGGCAGCGGTGAGATGCAGACCGGATGGCAGTTTATCAGCAACAACTGGTACTATCTCGCCAAGGATACCGGTATTATGTATTCGTCCGGATGGCACGCTGATCCAGAGACCAAAACGATGTACTATTTTTACACATGGGGAGGTGCCGCACGCAATACGACACTTACCTTAAACGGTTACCGCGTCAAATTTCTTTCCTGGGGCGGTATTTCCGGCAGCACCTGGCTGTACCATGACGGTGCCTGGTATTATGTACAGAAATATTCCTGCGTAACCAATGGCTGGTATCAGATCGATGGCGCCTGGTATTTTATGAATGCGGACGGTTCCCTGAAGCAGAACGAAAGTTTCCTGTATGACAACAATCTCTACTTTGTAAATAAGAGCGGAAAAATGTATCAGAACCAGTGGCTGAAATGGGATGGAAACTATTATTATCTCAGAAGCTGGGGCGGTGCCGCACACGAAGGCTGGCTGCTGCTTCAGAATAAATACTATTATATTAATGAGGACTGTACACGGAAAACGGATGAAGCCTTTACGTACGACAACAATCTTTATTTTGTTGATGAAAACGGCGTCATGCCGGCAAACCAATGGGTGATCCGGGAAGGTGTCTGGTACTTTACCTACAGCTGGGGCGGTGCGAGAAAATCGCAGTGGTTCTATTATAAAAACAACTGGTATTACTTCAACGATGATGCTTCCATGCAGACCGGCTGGGCAGAAATTGACGGAAAAACATATTATTTCCAGAGCTGGGGCGGATGCGTCACCGGGACGAAAAAAATTGACGGAACAACGTATGTGTTTGATAAAAACGGTGTTCTGCTTTCCGAAAAAGAAAGCTAGAAAAATCCATATAAAAATGCGGCAGAAACGAAAATCCCATTCGTTTCTGCCGCATTTTTTATAAATTTCTTTTCCGAAACAGTGCACGAACGCACTGCCGGTAAATTCCGGTTCCCAGAAACAGGGTCAGATAGGCGATTTTCCGCCCGTTCGTGAAGTGATCGCCTTCCAGTACCAGAAGCGGATGCTTTTTAAGCTCTTTTGCCAGCCTCTTCGCAAGCGCCTTTTTCTCCGCGTCCATGGTTTCCAACAGCATCAGCTTGTCCAGCACGAAAAACCGCGCCCAGCAGCAGCGCACACCTGCTTCTTTTTTCAGCGCCGGGTGGCGTTCTTCCACGACATTCTGATTATGATCCCATACTTCCACCGAACCCAGATCTGACCAGCGAAAACCGCTTGTCGTGAGGCTTTCGCGCCGGTGCACATAATAGTATTTCTGTGCTGTGGAAAAGGCCACCTTCCGGCAGTGCTCCATTAACGGAACGATGACGTATGCATCCTCGGCGATTGTTTTCTCCGGATAGACAACGCCCTCGAAAATCTCTCTCCGATACAGCTTGCCCCACGGCATCACGCCGAACACGCGCGCCTTCATCACCTGGCGCAGTCCCTCCTCGCTGTCGGTCACAGATTCGATTCCCTCCTGTTTCAGATCCGGCACCGGCCTTCCTTCATAGAGATCGTATCCGCGGCAGATACTCATTTCGGCATCATATTTTTCCGCCAGACGATACAGTGTTTCCAGAAGATCCTCCGCTGCGAAATCGTCGCTGTCCACAAACGTGATATAACGCCCCTCTGCAAGCGCAACGCCCGCATTCCGCGCCGAACTGACGCCGCCGTTCTCTTTTTGGTGATAACGGATCCGCGCATCCTGTTCTGCGTATGTCCGGCAGATTTCACTGCTCTTGTCGGTGCTTCCATCATCTACAAGAAGCAGCTCCCAGTCCGTAAAAGACTGGGAGAGAATGGAATCCACACATTTTTTTAAAAATTTTTCTGCCTGATACACCGGGGTAATGATTGAAATTTCCGGCATTGTTTTATCCTCTTTCTTTATTTCTTACAGCAGTAGTGTATCCCCTTATACTGCTCATACGGATGATCGAGATCCAGAAACGCCGCATCGTGGTGGCCTTTCTGCTGTTCTTTCGGCGGCAGTTTCATATAATCGCCGAACGCCATGCGCAGATATGTGTCATATCCGACCGGAATCGGCAGGCGCTCGTTCTCGAACGGAACCTCAATCGCCGATGCAAAAATCTTTTTCGGATATTTCCGGAGAATCGCCTGCGGTGCGCACATCTCCGTGATGCCGTCCACCCGTGGGCTGTCGATATCAAATTTTGTAATATAGTTTTCTGCCTGCTTCCAGATCCGGTACCGCATCTTCTGCGTCGGAGCCAGCGCCAGCAGAATCGTTCCCAGGTAATGCATAAACGCGCCGTGGCGTTCTTTGGTCGGAATAACCTGCGTGCAGAAGAGCTGGAAAATCTTTCCCTCGATCACCTGCCATTTCCGCGCAAGGTTTCCCGGTGCATAGCCCTCGATCGGGAGAATATCAAGCGCAACGCCGTGGCAGAGATCCATATCGACCTGCTCCTTTTTCACCTGCGTGGTGCGGCTGTCGCGGATGTTCGCAAACGTGTGCGCATTGCAGAAGCCCTCTTTCGGGTACTCGAGCTTGTAGATTTTACTCTCCTCCTGCGTATCCCAGATTTTCAGGAACTTCTCGTAATCTTTCCGCGGCATGAAAAAGTCGAGATCATCGTCCCACGGAATAAAGCCGCCGTGGCGGATTGCACCGATACAGCCGCCGCCGCAGAGATAACAGGTCAGATGGTTTCTCTGGCACCAGTGGTAAAACATGACGGCCATTTCCAGATTTTTTTCCTGCAGCCGGCGCAGAATTTCGTCCTCGGTATTAAACATCTTTTTTCTCCTCTTCCTTTGCGTTCAGGCTGATCGTCTGTCCTTCCTCGAGCCCTTCTGTGCTCTCCTTTGTGAAGACAATCTTAAAGGTTGCAAGAATCAGCTTCAGATCCTCTAAAATCGAATAGCTCTCTATGTACATCAGATCCAGCTTCAACTTGTCGTATGCAGTCGTGTTGTACTTTCCGTAAATCTGGGCGTAGCCGGTAAGGCCTGCCTTTACTTTCAGACGGTAAGCAAACTCCGGAATCGATTCCTCATATTCCTTTGCAATCTCCGGCCGCTCCGGGCGCGGTCCGACGACGCTCATATCGCCCTTGAAAATGTTCAGAAGCTGCGGCAGCTCATCAATTCTCGTCGCGCGGATCACCTTTCCGACCGGCGTAATGCGGCTGTCGTTCTTCGTTGCCAGGCGGGCTACGCCGTCTTTTTCGGCATCCACGATCATGCTTCGGAATTTGTAGACATAGAATTCTTTTCCGCCGATCGTGAGACGTTTCTGTTTAAAGAACACCGGGCCATGGTCATACAGCTTGATGCAGAGCGCTGCGATCAGCATAATCGGCGACGTGATCACAAGAAGAATCGTCGATACGAGCAGATCCAGCAGGCGCTTGCAGAATCTCTGATCAAACGAAAGACCACTGTTTCGCGCGAGCAGAAGCGGTGTATCGAAAATATGGAGCGCTTCCGCTTTCCGTACCATAATATCCGACAGCTTCGGCGTCAGATAGACACGGATTTCTTTCGCATAGCAATATTTCAGCAGACGGTTGCGCAGCTCCGAATGAAGATCGCCCAGGATCACACCCTCCTGACCGTATGCGTCAATCTGGCGGCAGAGCTCTTTCTCTCCCACTTCCGCGCTCACCTTATGTGCTACAATATACTTGTCCGGCCGCTGGTTCATCTTCAGCTCCAGGCTTTCCATCGGGTATTCACCGTAAATCAGAAGCACCTCTCTTGGCGGAAAGAGACGCGCAAACGTCTTCTCAAAAAGCCAGGATACAATGCCTGCCAGCGCAAAGTCCACGAGTGTCATGCCGACCATCGGCAGAATGTACGGCAGGTGGCGCCACAGCAGGATAATCTGCAGATACATCAGTGCATTGGCACAGAATGCCGTCATCATCTGGGAATAGATGATGCTGCTTCCCTTCATGTAGCCGATCTTCATGCCGCCGTAAATGTACATGAAAACCAGAAGAAAAATGCCGTAGATCACGACGATAATCTGATTTCCCTTATCCCAGAACGGCTCCAGCCACAGGTGGCTCGCATAGTATCTGTCCCAGAACACAGAAAAAACAGCGCATTCCAGAAGCACAATCGCCGCGACCGCCAGGACACGCATCAGATGTTTGTACTGTTCCCTGTTTTTATAGTTCATCAATCTCTTCCTCTCTTTTTGCCCTTACCGTAATACTTCCGCACACCGTTTACGGCATAGCACGCAAAACAGTACAGGGAGCGGAACGTTCCCATTCCCAGCTCGCGGTAAACACGGTAAGTCATTCCTGCAGAATGCAGTTTATTCCCCGATTTTCCTGTGCTGGACAGCCGGTATTTCAGCAAAGGCTCATCCACACCGCAGGCTGTCCCGTATTTTTTCAGGATCCGCAGCCAGTCCAGATAATCCTCGTGGCACTCGTCCTTTTCCATCGGGAATTCCAGCAGAACGCTTCTTTTGGCCAGTACCGACGAGCAGCCGATCACGTTGCCGCGCAGACGCCCCATCTTTTCCATCGTATCGTCCGTGGAATTGTCGTCGATCACCAGGATTTCCAGCGGGGTTTTTGTTGTCTGGCAAAGGACTGAGTCGATTGCCTGAAACAGTGTTTCTGCACCGTTGTACGAAGGGATTACTACTGAAATCATGTATTTTCCTCTCTTACTTTGTCTGCTGCATCTGTTTTTTTAATTTTCCAGCAGCAAACCTCCTACTTTTATAGCATATCTGCACGGGCTTGTCAATTTTACGCCGGGATCTGCTGGTTTTTCTTTCTTACATGTAATTCTATGTGAGCTTTAAAAACGCCAGTAAATAGAACAGAATTCCTCCGAACAGTGCTCCGTTTCCGCCGTTTTTCTGCCCCGTCTTTTTTCCGATGGCAGTTCCGGCATACATCGCCGCCATTCCGACCGCGAAGGAGGCAAAAAAGATCTGTCCTCCTGTCACCGGAAGATCCGCGGCAAAGACGCCGGAGACAATTCCATCCACCGACATCGAAACCGCCAGCAGGCCAAATTCCAGTGGGTGGAGCTGTTTTTCCAGATGTTCCAGTCTTGCTTCTGGTTTTCCCTGCTTTTTTCTTCTGCGTTTTCTCAGTTCTTCGAAAATTTTCAGCGTTCCCATAAGAAAAAAGCAGCCCGCACCCACTCTGGTTCCCCATTCCGGTCCTGCGGACTGCAGAAATCTTTTTCCAAACTGCGCGGAAGCAACCAGGGCAGCACTGCAAAACAGATTCAGCAGCGCCGTCATGCCGGGTGAAATTCTCGTATTGCTGCTTCCATATCCGATGCTTACTGCAAAGTTATCGGCTGAGAGCGCCGCAGCAAGCAGAAGCAATTCTACCATATGACACGCTCCGTCATTTCTCACTTTACAGTATTCGTCTGTTTTTCAAACCGTGCATCCCGGGAAGGCAGTTCTTTTTTTATTCCACTGCTTTCCGGAATTCCCGGATTTTTTCTCCGAAGTGCGATACATCGGTGCAGAAAATGCTCGAAGTTCCCGCCACAAAAATGCTGGCTCCACAGGAACGCAGCGTCGCGCCGTGCTCCTTCGTAATGTTTCCGTCCACTTCTAAAATGATGTCCTCCCGGTGCATCTCCTGCAGAAATTTCTGCAGCTTTTCCGCCTTGCGCAGCGTACTCGGCACAATTTTCTGCCCGGCAAAGCCCGGATTCACCATCAGAAGATTGACGCCGTCGATATAATCAAGCACTTCCTCGATCTGCCCGATCGGTGTCGCCGGGTTGATCGCGAGGAACCGCTTGCAGCCGTACGGCACGAGGTAATCGAGCGCGCGCTGCACCTGGAAAGTGCTCTCATAATGAATCGTCACGATGTCCTCTTTGTGAATGCCGATCCACGGCAGCTTGTACTCCGGGTCTTTAATCATCAGATGAAGATCAAGCGGAATACTCGTCAGTTCCCGCAGTCCGCGGATGTAGTCGACGCCAAGGCCGAAGTTCGGAACGAACTCGCCGTCCATCACATCGATATGGAGATATTCGACTTTTTCTTTTTCAAATACATCGATCGTCGCCTGCAGATCCACAAGGTTTGAGCACATCATGGATGCCGATATCTGACTTTTTCTCATATTTTTCTACTCCCATGAAACCATTACTTTGCAGTATGGCTCTTTATGATTTTTCATCAGTTCCAGTCCGTCCATCAGCTTTTCGGACGGGAAACAGTGCGTGATCAGCGCCTGTGCCGGGATTTTCTTCTTCGAAAGCGCATCGAGTGCCTCCGTCCAGTCGCAGGCTTCATCTTTTTCATAAGAAGAATTCCACGTTCCCATCAGGTTCAGCTGTTTGCGCAGTATGCGCCAGTACACGTTCTTTTCCATCGCAAGATCGCCCGATGGATTTCCCATCAGCACGATGCTTCCGCCCGGTCTCGCAAGAAGAACTGCACTGGAAACGGCCTGCGGCGTTCCGACCGCTTCTACTACAACATCCGCCTGAATCGCTTTACTCTCCTCTTCCGTCACATATGAGATGCCCGGGATCTGTTCTGCGATCGCACGTTTTGCTTCGCCCCGTCCAATCACAAAAACGGTTTCGGCGCCGAGCGCTTTCGCCCACGCTGCCGCTGCAAAACCGATCATGCCCGTTCCGATCACTGCTGCGGTATCGCCCGGCTTCAC
>PPYF01594226.1_pt1 | contig 10627 bp, 10 predicted proteins | sample 1559871 | NCBI WGS metagenome assembly PPYF01 (sample SAMN08240021, study PRJNA423297) | Human gut metagenome, whole genome shotgun sequencing project.
ATTATGAAGATTTGGAGCTGGCAGCATAGTCAGTGATATCCTTGAGAGAAATGTGTCAACTAATATTGACAATATCAGTATTTTTTATTTACGGCTCTTGCGTTGCCCCATTTCGCAGAACCGTGTTCTTCACGCCTTCGGTAATTCTTCTGTGTTGAGAAGTAAATCCCGATACCCATTGCATAGCAGAGAAGCAAAACGAGGACAGTTTTTAGGCTGTCCTCGCATAGCTCTATATGGAATGGGGTGTTGAACGCTGTTAATAGGCTCGGCAGTATTTCCGGCAATCCTCCTTTTACAGAAGGTGCAATCAGAAGTGCCAGCCATACAACCGGGATAATACCGATGACGGAAAGAATAATAACAGACTGCCTTTCGTTATCTCGATTCACAGGAGCGTTCCTTTTCGATAACTCTGAACTTTTTCTTTGGGGCAGTTCCGACCTTGATGATGAGGTCGTCCACCGCATCGGTAGATTTACCCTCGTTCATCAAATCTGTTTTCTCATCGTTGAGAGAACGGATAATAATGCCGTGTTCATAATCGTCCAATGCGATATGATACATTTCTTCCTTCGCCATAGTCTCACCTTATCTTTCGTAGTCTTTGCTTCGTTCCTGCTTCTTCTTGTAAAGCTCATCGGAAACACGGGAGTGAATATCCTCCATTGCGTTTCTCGTTTTGGAAAGCTCATAGCGAATATCCTTCGGCTCTTTGCCGGCGAGCTTTTCGGGGATACGGTTGATAGCAAAATTCTGTGTATCGACGCCGTACTTCTTGCAAAGCATATAGCCGATACATACTGCCTGAAAGCCCATATCCGCTCTGCTGTAACTGTCGCTGTTGATGGAGAGCTGTGCGTGGCCAAGCTCCTGTGCTACGCACTGAGCGACCGCTACGCTGTCTCCCACATCACGCTTAACATACAAGGTCTGTTCCTCGTTGTTGTAAAACGCCGCCATATTGGGATACGGAAGCTCATTTGTTGCTTCCACTTCAACCGGAGAAGAATCCAGCATAACGGTAATGAGTGCTTTCGGGTCACGATTGACAGTCGGTGCAGGCGGTCTTTTGCCGTTGGTTTGAGAAACATCAAAGACCTTTTTCACATTGTAGGAAATGCCGGTTGTACCGTCTCTCTTTGCATACTCGACAGGTTCAAGAATGGAAATGCTTTTCGCACCTTTCTGAATTTTCACATTATCCTTGCTCCAGTCATCAAAGTTTTTGAGCTGGCTTGCTTCGGGAAGCTGCTTAAAAATCAGAAGTGCATTGACCGCAGAGTATCGGTCGAGACGGCTCTGCGTATCAAGGAAGGCTTTGAACTTTTCCGGGTCGGAAACGATAGCCTTTGCGGTGTCGTCCGCCATCTGATATACTGCTTCTTTTTCCGCTTTCATCTTCTCGGCATATTCCTCTTTGGAAAGTCGTTTGCTCTGCTGTCCTGCCTTAGCAGGGGTAAAATTGTTTGTCATTGTGATTACCTCTCTTTCACATTTTTGCTTTTGGGTTTCGGCTGCTGGTGTGCGGTCTGTGCCGGGGCGTTCTTGACCTCCGGCTTTGATACCTCCGGCTCTTTGCGTTCTGCTTCTTTCTGCTGCTTGGACTGTGCCTTATATCGGTCAAGCTTTGCTTTTACCGACGGCTTTCTCTGTCTGTCGCTTACAGTACCCTTATCAGTTTGCATATCTACCGGCTCGGAGTCGTGCCTTGACGGAGGGTTTTTGTCCGTTTTGGCGACTGTGGGGTTTGATTGGGAATACCCCTCTTTCTGAATAGGCTTTCTGACGGCTTCCTCAGTGATGATTTCGTTTTTGGTTTTTGTCGGCTTGTCTTTCTCCAAAGCTTCACGCTTTTCGACAGCCTTCTGAGACTCGGTGACAATCGCAGCCTTATCAACCTTACCGAGTTCAAATCTCTCAACGATTCTCTGAATTTTGGAAGCGTCCTCTGCACGGGCAATAATATCAATCGGTACATTATCGCCCTTTGTGTTTTTATCCCTGAGTACGCAGTATAGAACGCCGTAGCGTTTTGCCTGCTCGGTAAACTTCTTCAAGTCCTTGTTGGGGATAGAAAACACCTTCAGCTCCTTGCCCGACTTAATCATATTGGTAAGTCGAGCCTTGCCTTTTGTTTTCTGTTCCTGTTTGAGAACAGAGACTAAAAGAACGGCAATATTTTTAGCTGCCGCTCCGCTTAATTTTGCGGCTACTTCAAAGCCCTCAAGCGATAGCCTGACGACCTGTTCTGCCGCATCACCTCCGTTTGTCATTACGGTTCTGCTCCTTTCTTTCTTGTTTTTCTTCGTAAACTCTAACCGTTTCAAGGTTGGCTTCAATGACCTTTGACCTTTCGGCTATGTCATCACAAAGACCGACCTCTTTGCGGAGAGTCCACAGCTTGCTCGTGATTGCCGCAACCTGCTCTTTGACATTTGATAGCTCATCGTCACTCAAATTTCTTCTTAACTGTTTTCGCAGGTGCGTTCTATCGTCAGTCAGGGATTTGATTTGCGACAACACGGACTCTTTATATGAGAAAAGCTGCTCGTCGGTAGAAATGTTCTCCCGTCCAAGCAGCCTTGTCTCCTGAGTGATTTTATCGAGCTTCAGCAAATCTTCTTTCAAAAGATAGTGAAGCCTTGCGGTATTCTGTTTTTTGTACTTCGGCAGATAGCCGAGCTTATAGCAGTAATGCAGATACAGTCCATACAGTCCGCCGACCTTTTTGATTTTGTGTTCTCTTGTGGGCATTCGGTACTGCCTGACTCTTACCGTTTCTTTGGCAAAAGGAACGATGAGAACCTTTTGATTTTCCGTCAGCCTACGCTTGATTGCTTCCTCGGTATAATTCTCTCCGAGGGATTTAAGTCGTATCGGCTTCTTGTATCCTTTCGGAACAATCGTCCAATACTTTCGGCTGTCGCTGAGACAATGCTCATAGCCCATCTGCGTGAGAATATAATCAAAGGTCTTTAAGTTGGTGCTGTGTGCAATCGCTTCATCAATGGCGTCACGGGTCATTGAATATCGGCTCGGCATACCTGCTTGCTCATGCTTATGGTAATAAGAGGATTGCTTACTGCGGTTTGGGTTTGGATTGTAATACAGTCCGTACTTTTCACAGAGACGGTCGGCAACCAAACGGAACTTGAACCACGCTTTTTCATCGCCCCATAACCGCTTGCCGTCCACAAAGGAAACGGAGTTGATTACATAGTGGCAGTGCAGGTGCTTCGTGTTCAGATGAGTAGTAACCACCACCTGAAATCTTTTGCCCCACACCTCGTTTGCAAATTCCATTCCGATTTTCTGTGCCAGCTCCGGGGAAATGTCCTGTTCCTTAAAGCTCAGGTATCCGTGATAGGCTTGTATGCCGTCGTCTTTGCCGTATGCTTTTTTCACAGATACAAACTGGTCTCTTGCGGTCGCAGGGTTGCAGTTGATACCCTCAACGAAAAATTCACGCTCGGTTTTTTCTTCGTCCTTTGCGTAGCTGAGAACATCACGGAGAGCCTGATACTGTTCCTCGGTGTAAATATCTGCCGCAGTCTTTTCGGGATTGGCGGCATAGTCGATTACCTGACCGAGCCTTGATGTGACAGACCACAATTTACTTACTGCCATTTCATATCGCTCTTATCGGGTCTTAAAAAAGTACGCTCCACATCAGCCTGAAACTTGTGCCAACGCTCGGCTTCCTTTTTGAGCTGCGGTGCGTCCACAAATCCGAGGGTGTTTGCTTTCGCCGCAAGCTGATTGATGTTGTTGCCGATAGCAGAAAGCTCACGCATAACATCGTAAAATCTTTCGTCGGGCTTTTCTCTCGGCTCATATCCTTTGAGAAGCAAACGGATAAGACCGCCTTCGGAAAGACACGCCCGCTTTGCTTTTTTCTGCAAATCCTGAGCTTCTGCCTTGTTCATCAGAATGTGCTTTTCAATGTTTCTCTTGCTCATTTTTATCGCTGTCCTTTCTGTAAATATAGTGTCTGTCCCGGTTTATCTGAAACAGGCACATTGTTGTTACTCCGAAAAAACCGCCGATGATTAACCCGGCGGCGACCAATACTATCTCCCGCACAGTTTATGCTCCTTTCTTCTTTGGGGTATTAGGGGCAACCCCTAACGAGTGTACCGTTTTGGACATTCCTGTCCATAAATGGTCTGCTCGCTAAGATTATGCAGACACTCAGGGTTGCCCCATAGATTGACTCTTATCTCTCCATATCCTTTGAGACAGGCTTATACGGCTTTGCTTCAATACCGTCCATAGACTTGTTAAACCTCTCCGGGTATTTGAACTTTTCCTCGTACTTACGAGCCAGTTCTTTCGGCATACTGAGAAACTTTTCCGACTCAATCGGTGCGTATGCAATGAAGAACTTGCCGGCAATAATGTCGAGCATTTCACGGTTGCTGTCGTCTTTCACATAACATTTTTCAATCTTCCAACCGTCCTTGCCGCCGTGTTCATCAGCCATATATGCTTCCAGTCGCACACATTTATCCGAGCCGTCAAGGGAAGAAGCATAGATAGAATATCCGCCCATACCCTCAATGAAAGCCTTGTTGTTACTGCTGACAACATAGGTTCTTTGTTCCTCTGTGTAAGGCTTGTCAAAGCTGTCAGCCGTAAAAACAATATATCCGGTCGTGTGTGTTCTTTCTTTTTCTGCCTGCCGGAAATGAGCTTTCAACTGCGGATAACTCATCTCAACATTCTCAGGCTCGGAATAAACTGCCCTGTTCAGAGGCATACCGTTCATCTTTCCTTCCTCGTTGCAGATGATGGCAACCTCGTCCTCAAAGGGCATATATTCTTCAATATCTCCCTCCACAAGAGACTGCATTGCTTCCAGCGTATCCTCAATTTCAATGAGCTTCGGATACCTGCCCGGCTCAACGAGAATGACGGAAATCTTCTCCGGTGCTTCGACCTTTTCAAAGGTATCTTCGTGAATATTCAAAGCGAGGGAGCTTCCGTTTTCCCAACTCATATGAATCTGTCCGGCGTCGTCAACGAACTTAACCGTTCCTTTCAGACCGTATGGCATTTGACTTTCGCCAGCCATTTCAGTGAGTACAATCTGCGTACCCTCCGGGTACATTTCTCTGATTTCTTTTAGTTTCATCGTGCAAAACTCCTTTCGGTTTTATCTTTTATCCCTAAGCGTTTACAAAGAAAGTCGTTGACATCTTTCCCGTATTGGGGAGGGTCGTCAACGACTTCATACTTGTCTGAGAGAATCGTCTGCAACGCTTTGGTCGCTTTTCTTCCGGCAATATCATTGTCCAAATGAAGAACAATTCGCCTGATTGTTTTATCCTTTTCAAGCAGCCTGCCAAGTGTAACAGGCACTTTCGAGTCCTCGATTTTCTGCTTTGGGGAATACACTCCCGCAAGAGAAACAAGGTTAAACTGTCGCCAGTCTTTGCCCTCCAGCTTCATCAAAGTTGCATAGGAAAGCAGGTCAATGGCACACTCAAAAAGATGAACCTCTCCGGTGTTTTCGGCAGTCAGGCGGAAAGAATATTGCTTTTTACTGCCGGTGCAGTCGCCCATAATCCTTGATTGATTTGTTGCTCTGTATGCGGCGTATTTAGGTTCTTTGTTTTCGTCATAGCCGATAAAAACAGCATTGTGATACGGAAGCGACTCAATGATTAGCTCCTGTTCCAAGCAGTAATTGATGATTTCATAATCAATCCCACGCCCGAAAAGGTAATCAAATACCACATCGGTAGTGGGACTTTTTTGGGGCAGAAGCAATGGCTGTTCCTCATAGCTTTTGATATTTTCGCAAGTAGGAAAGCTGACTGAACCGTTTCCCATAATGGTCTGAACCGCACCTACAAAATCCATTCCACGGACTTTGATAAGGTAATCGAGGGCGGATTTGCCCCCGATACCTCTCGACCACCACATCCATTTTCCATTGGAAATCTTTAAGCTGTCGTGGGTTCTTGTGGTGTATGTGTTGCTTGAAAACTTAACAAGCTCGCCCGGTTCATACTCTCTGAGATAGGTTAATAAGTCCATTCGTTTGGCTTCGGTTATGACCTCCGGTGCAATATACGGCATAATTATCACCGCCGTTCTACATCAGCAAATCGGCAACTGCTTTCTGAATCGGTTCGTTGATACTGAGCTTTGCAATGATAATGAGTATCTTATCAACAGGGCAGCCGATGTCATTCCAAACAGTCCAAGCACCTCCCGCAAGGTCGTCGTTTTCATACAAAGCAATGATTTCTTCCGGCGAAAACACCGTTTCAATGCTCTGTCGAACCAACTCTCCGTAGAAAGAAAGCTTTGCATTTCTAAGGGCAAATTCTGCTTCCTTTGCGGGCGGTTTGCTTCTTTTCAATTCGAGATATGCTTTATCAAGTCTCCTGACCACAACCATCATCATTGTGTCAAAAGGGTTAATGATTGCTTTTCTGCAAGGGCAGTTTTCTCTTTCCTTATCGGGTGTCATTTTATCGTTCATAGGTTTTCTCCTTTCGTGTGTTCGGCACTTCGCCCTCATCGGGTTCGCCGCCGACAATTTCGTTTTCTCGCTTATCCATATTGAGCAAGATATTCAGCTCGTCCAGTCGGGCAAGCTTTGTCTTGAGTTCTTCCTCTTGGATAAATGGTTTTTGGACTTCTTTCTTTGCGGTTTCCAACTGATTTTTGGTGTTCTCAAGGTCATTTTCCGCAAGCGATAAGCTCTCGGCAAATCTCTCAATTCCGTTATCAAGACGGATAATATTGCCGTGTGCGTCATCGCCGAGAGGAACATTTCTGCTTGTCGCACCTTTCAGTCGAACCTCATAATTTCGCTCTGCGGTATTAAAAAGCAGCTCCGTTTCAAACCCTCGGTACTTGCCGAGAGGAATAGGGTCGGGGCTGTTCATCTGCTTGCAGGTTTCAATGATTGCTTTGCCGGCATCGGCTTTTTCGGAATAAAAAACACCCTTAACCTCCATACCGACAAAGCGGTCGTCCGTTGGTTTCGGGTGCTGTTTCGCAGTTTCTACATCTTGCTTCAAGCCTTCAATGCGGTTTTCCAAAGCTGTAATTCTCTGCGGATAATATTTGATTATCTTATCTTCCAAAGCGTATCTTTCAGAGAGAAAGTTGGATTTTAAGAGCTTCAGCTTTTGGACTTGAATGTCCAAATCCATCTTCTCCTTAATATACGGGTTGCCGGTGGCAAGCATTTTAATCTCTGCATAGGACAGAGCGGTTTCATCAATATCCTCGGCAGAACGCACCGGGGATTTGCTCGTCATAATCTGACTGGCGAACTTTTGCTTTCCCTCTACAAGCTGATACAGGTATGCGTCGAAGGTCTGCTCTGTAACATAGCGGTAAATATCTACATCGGGGTTTGAGTTGCCCTGTCGGATAATTCGACCGGAGCGTTGCTCCAAGTCTGACGGTCTCCACGGGCAATCGACATCATGAAGTGCGATAAGTCTGTCCTGAACATTCGTGCCGGCTCCCATCTTCTGCGTAGAGCCGAGAAGCACTCTGACCTCGCCCTTACGGGTCTTTTGGAACAACTCTTTCTTCTTCACATCGGTATCTGCTTCGTGGATAAAGCGGACTTCGCTTTCGGGGACACCACGCTCTATGAGCTTCTTTCTGATGTCGTTATATACCGAGAATGTGCCGTCGTTCTTTGGCGTTGAGAGGTCGCAGAACACAAGCTGTGCCGATTTTTTGTCGGCTGTTTCCTCCCAAATGCGGTAAATGTTATCGACGCAGGCGTTGATTTTACTGCCTTCAAAATCAGGCAGCATATCGTTTAGCATACGCTGGTCGAGAGCCAACTTTCTGCCGTCGTTTGTGATTTTGAGCATATTATCTACACTCGAATCCACACCGCCACCACGAACTTTCTCGGCTCGTTCCGCAAGGGAAGCAACCATCTCTTTCTGCATTTCCGAAGGCTTGACCGCAACATTGTGGAAGTGTGCTTCCGGCACAGGCAGCTCCAGCATATCCGCCGTCTTGATGTCGGCGACCTCCTTAAACATCGCCATAAGCTCCGGAAGGTTATAGAATTTTGCAAAGCGGGTTTTCGCTCTGTAACCCGTTCCCTCCGGGGTAAGCTCAACCGCAGTTACTGTCTCTCCAAAGGTACTTGCCCACGAGTCGAAGTGCTGCAAGTTGTTTTTTACAAGCGTGTTGTACTGCAAGTATCGCTGAATGGTATAGAGTTCCACCATACTGTTTGAGATAGGAGTGCCGGTTGCAAATACCGTTCCTCGACCGCCTGTAAGCTCGTCAAGGTATCGGCACTTCATAAACAGGTCGGAGGATTTCTGTGCTTCCGTTTGAGCGATACCGCCCACATTACGCATTTTGGTGTAAAGGTAGAGATTCTTGTAATAATGACTCTCATCAATAAAAAGTCTGTCCACACCGAGTTCTTCAAAGGTAACAACATCGTCCTTGCGGCTTTGGTCGTTGAGCTTTTCCAACTTTTGTTTCACGGACTTTTTAGACTTTTCAAGCTGCTTAATGGAGAAATTTTCTCCACGGTTTCGCTTCAAATCCATAATACCGTCTGTCAGTTCTTCAAGCTGTTGCTCAAGAATTGCCCTCTGTCTTTCTATGGACATCGGTATTTTTTCAAACTGAGAATGACCGATGATTACGGCGTCATAATCTCCCGTAGCAATTCGACCGCAGAACTTTTTGCGGTTCTTGGTCTCAAAATCTCGCTTTGTCGCCACAAGAATATTCGCCGCCGGATAGAGTTGTAAGAACTCTGCCGCCCATTGCTCGGTTAAGTGATTCGGGACTACGAACAGCGACTTATTGCAAAGTCCGAGTCGTTTGGACTCCATAGCAGCCGCCACCATTTCAAAGGTCTTGCCCGCACCGACTGCGTGTGCCAACAGCGTATTGCCGCCGTACAGAATGTGTGCAACCGCATTTTTCTGATGTTCACGGAGTTCGATTTCCGGGTTCATACCGTTAAAAACAATGTGGCTTCCGTCGTACTCACGGGGTCTTATGCTGTTGAATTTTTCGTTATACATCTTCGTGAGTTTTTCTCGGCGGGTAGGGTCATCCCATATCCAGTCCTGAAAGCCCTGCTTTATGAGTTCCTGCTTTGCCTGTGCGATTGCCGTTTCCTTTTTATTGAGAACGGCTTTCTTTTTGCCCTCGTCATCTTCGATATAGTCAAAGATACGGACATCTTTCAGGTTCAGCGTTTCCTCAATTATCTTATATGCGTTGATACGGGAAGTGCCGTATGTGCTGTACGCCTTTACATTGGAACGGTCATAGCTCTTTCCCTCGATGTTCCATTCGCCTGTAAACTGAGAGTAGTGAACCTTGATATTCCACTGTGCATAGCGTGGGGTGTCGAGAAACTCAAACATAAACTGTTGGAATATTTCGGGTGGTATCCAAGTCGCACCGAGCCTTACGGAAATCTCGCTTGCCGTCAAATCCTTTGGCTGCACCTTTTCAAGTGCCTGCACATTGACGGTGTAATCTTCGGGATACAATGCCGCAGACCTTTTGGCTGTCGCCAGCTTCTCACGAACATTGCCCGACAGATATTCGTCTGCCATCAGATACTTCGGCTCATAAGAATTACCGTACTCATAAAGAGGATTTAAAAAGATTACACCCTTTAGGTCAGCGAATAATTCCTCCTCGCTTTTGCCGGAAAGCTCCATCATATATTCCATATCAATGGCTGCTTTTTCACCCATAGAGACAGCGAGAGCTTCGTCTGCGGTATCAACCTCCGTTACCGGCTTGTGCGGTTTTATCGTCCTTTTGAAGAACATATCTGCCTTGCGTTCCAGTTCGCCATCTTCGTTGATGACCTCAAGAGCAGAGAGCAGAGCATAGGAGCTGTCGTCGGAAAAGGCAGAAGTATTGGCACGACTGTTAATCAGTCCGTATTTCTTTGTAAAACTGTCATACAGAGTGTTCAGCTTATCCTGTGCCTGTTTGATTTCACTGTCCGAGTAATCCTCGGTTTGCAGTTCAATCAGGTTGCGGACGCAATCTCTTATCCCAATCATACCCTTGATACGGTTCTCAGCGGTTGCCGATACCTCTACCGGAGACATACGGGAGTTCTCTCGGAAATAGATTTTGTCGTCCAAAACCGTGTAAGAGAAGTTCCTTACCGTAGGGTCTGCCGGGATGGAATTATCTTCTTCCTCCAGCTCGTCGGCAACCTCGTATTCAGAGATTTCTCCGTGAATGTTTGATACCGCTTCGTTCAAAAGCTCCGAAAGGTCGGCATTATCGAACGGCTCACAGGTTGCTTCCGGTCCGAAGCGACCGCTTACCATTTTCATTTCGCCGAGTATCATTTCCGGGTGCTGAACAAAATACGAGTTCATTCTTATACCGTTTTCGTCGGTGTCAAGATGAACCCAATCCGGCTCAATGTCTATAAGTCTGTCTCGCTTTTGCAGAAACAGAATATCGGATACAACCTCTGTTCCGGCATTGCCTTTGAAGGTGTCATTCGGAAGTCTGATTGCTCCGAGAAGCTCCGCCCTCTGTGCGATATATTTACGCACATTGGAGTTTTCCTTGTCCATATTTCCTTTGCTTGTCACAAGAGCCATCACACCGCCGGGGCGTAATT
>PPYF01017356.1_pt1 | contig 10626 bp, 7 predicted proteins | sample 1559871 | NCBI WGS metagenome assembly PPYF01 (sample SAMN08240021, study PRJNA423297) | Human gut metagenome, whole genome shotgun sequencing project.
ATATCAATATATAGAATATTATAGCATTTCTATGTAAATTTCATGTAATCTAAAAATTTATAATTTATTTTATATTTTCCCCTATATAGATGTTCTGTTTTTAAAACAAAATTCTTGCTATATTTCATATTTAATATTATTATAATAATTGAGATTGTTTATCTATAAAGTTTAATAGAAAGGAATTTTTCTATCTTATGAAAAAAAATAATACACAGAAATTAATACTGCTAAGTTTAATGGTTGCCTATAGCTTGGCACTATATATACTTGAAACTTTTATTCCAAATCCTTTGGTTGCACTGTTTCCAGGAGCAAAGCTTGGACTTAGTAATATTATTACCCTTATATGTCTTTTGAATTTTGGATTTAAAGATACTTTTACTATATTATCGGTAAGAATTATTCTTTCCTCTATATTTGCTGGACCAGTTTCATACCTCTTATTTAGTATTGCTGGAGGTTATCTCAGCCTAGCTGGAATGTATTTAGCTAGTAAGATAAAAGGGTTTTCAATTATAGGAGTTAGTTTGTGTGGTGCTATTATGCATAATATAGGGCAACTCTTGATGGCAGCTATGATAATAGAAAACTTATCTATGATTAGCTATCTTCCTTTTATGCTTGGTGCATCCATTGTAACAGGAGTTTTTATAGGAATTGTAGTAAAGTTTGCCAATGATAGTAAGGCTTTTTCAAAAATAAAAACACAGTAAAAGGGATGGCTTGACCATCCCTTTTACTGTGTTTTGCTTTTCTTTAAAATATTACATCTCTATACAAAAATTATATAAATCACCTTGAAATTTTTACCTTATATCTCTTTTTGTATTTAATATTTAAAAGCATTCAAATTATTTATAGCTTATATAAAATAATATAAGTTTTATATTATTTGCAATTAAATTTTTTCAAATATTCTTAGTTCAAAAAATTGTTCTCTGGGAAAAAGAAATCTTCATCTTCCAAGTCTTCATATATCCCCTTTTGATATCCATTACCTTTAGTTGAGAAAAAGTCATGTGTCTTTGTTTCTGTGCTCAGTCCATTTAAAACAATGGCATTTACAGGCTCTACCTTATAAAACTCTTCAAATCCAAGGTTTGTAAGTGCTGAATTTGCATTATACTTCAAAAAATTTATTACTTGTTCTTCTAGTCCACTTCCTTCATAAAGCATCCTAGTATATTTTTCTTCATTTTCCATAAGTTCTTTCAAAAGATCATATACCTTATCTTTTAACTCATTTTTATCATCATATTTAAATGCATTAAACTTTTCTTGAGCGAGAAGACCGATATATTTTCCATGTAGAGATTCATCTCTTAGTATAAGAGATATTATTTCCCCACTAGATATCATCTTTCCCTGTCCTGCCAAGAATAATGGATAGAAAAATCCACTATAAAACAAGAAGCTTTCTAAAAATACACTTGTAGCCATTGATAAATATAAACTCTTTTCATCATCTGTATTTTTATATTGTCTTAATACTATTTTTGCCTTATTCTGTAAAAGAGGCTCCTCTTCTATCCAATCAAATAGATCATTTATTTCTCTTTTAGATAGAAGGGTTGTAAATATATTTGAATAGCTCTTTGCATGTATTTCTTCCATTGTTCCCATAAAAGAAAGTACTGCTTTTCTCTGGAAATTATCTGTTAATTCCATCATAGAAGGTATTCCGTCATTTCCCTGTTTGGTATCCAAAAGAGTAAGTCCCGCCAAAACTCTCTTATAGAGTACTCTTTCTTTTTCCGATAACTCATTCCAACTAGGAATATCCTTAGATACTGGAACTTCTTCTGGTAACCAAAACTGTTTTACATTTTGATCCCAAAATGCCTGAGTAAAATCATCATCTTCAGTATCCCAATTAACTGCCTTATGTACTTTTTCTATTTTATCTTTTTCTTTATCTATTTTCTTATACTTTTCCTTCATACTCTTCTGCCTCCACTTAATTACATCTATCCAAACTTTCATTACTATATTCTAACAAATATCAAAAGATATAGTAAATAATTTATTCATTTTTTACCAACCTTTTATTATTTTTTCTTTTCTAAAAATATATATATCCACTTCAAGTATTAAATACAATCTATTTAATACCCTGTTATTTATACTTTTCTATACAGAGCAAGATATACACTCATTATTTAATTCTCTAAGCATCTTGGTTCTAGTATAGTAAAGACTCTTTAATCCTTTTTTATATGCATATATATAGTATCTTGCAATATCCCTTGTCGTCTTATCATCTGTTACAAATAAAGTTGTAGAAATCCCTTGATCAACATGACTTTGAACAGCAGCGACTACATCTATTACCTTTAACATATCCGTATTATATGCACTCTTATAAAATAGCATATTTTCATTTGTTAGAAAAGGCATTGGATATATAGTTGTTGAATCCCCATAAATTCTTACTTCTATTTGTTCTGTGATTGGCATTATTGAAGATGTAGAATTTTGAACATAACTTATACTTTGAGTAGGAGCTATTGCCATTAAATAAGCATTATAAATTCCTACTTCTTTGACTTCATCTAAAAGTGTTGCCCAATCTTCTTTTCTAGGTATATCTATTCCCTCAAACAAATTTTTAACTTTTTCACTAGTTGGTATAAAATCTTTTACATAGTATTTACCAAGCACATCACTTGCAGCCCCTTTGGCATATTCTGATTTTTCAAATCCCTCAAAAGTCTTGCCTCTTTCTTTCGCTATATTCATAGATGTCTTTATGGCAAAATATCTCATCATAGCAAAAAACACATCACAAAACTCAACAGCTTCATTTGATTCATAGACTATATTATTTTTCATCAAAAATCCATGTAAGTTCATAGCTCCTAGCCCTATTGAGTGACTCTTGTCATTACCATTTTTAACTGTAGGTACTTGCTCTATATTCGTTTTATCACTTACATCTGTTAAAAATCTTATGGCAGTATTGATAGATTCTTCAATATCTTTATGTTTCATCACATTGGCTATATTTAAAGACCCTAGATTACAGCTTACATCCTGTCCCCAAACACTATTGCTTGATCCATAACTTTCTATATGAGATGGGACTTGATATTGAAAAATCTCACAACATAAGTTTGACATTCTTACCATACCAAGATCTTTTAGTGTATGATTTTTATTTGCTGTATCTATAAATACAATATAAGGATATCCACTTTCCATCTGAGTTGCTGCTATTCTAGTAAGCATTTTTCTCGGATCTATTTCTTTTTTCCTTATATCTGGATCATTAGCCAACTTATCATACCACTCGTCCATATTTAAATCATCAAGATGCAGTCCATATTTTTTATATATAGAATGAGGGTAGAAGGCATAGGCCTTTTTATTTTTTTCTGCAAGCTTCATAAATACATCTGGTATAATTGCTCCTATTGATAAAGTTGTCAGTCTAACCCTCTCATCAGCATTTATTTTTTTAGTATCCATTAGGTTTTCAAAATCTGCATGCAATATATTAAGATATACCGCACCAGCTCCTTGTCTTGCTCCCATCTGATTGAAGTAGCTAAAGCTCTGTTCAAGCATCTTAGCAACCCCTACAACGCCTCCACTTGCACCTTCTATACCTTTTATTGACTCTCCTCTAGCCCTTAGTCTTGTAAGATTTAAAGCAACTCCTCCACCTATTTTAGATAGATGATTTGCAGATGATACTGCATAGCTAATTCCTTCGCAACTATCCTCCACAGTCAACAAAAAGCAGCTTACTAATTGACCCGCTCTCTCTCTTCCAAGATTTAAAAAAGTTGGTGTAGCTGGCTGAAACTCTTGTCTTATAAGTTTTTCAGCTACCTTCTTTGCCGTATCTTCATCCCCAGCAGCAATTGCTAGCGAACAAATCAAAATCTTATCTTCATACTTTTCAAGTATATACTTCCCATCATCTGTTTTAAGTGCATAATTTTCATAAAACTTGCTTGCGCTCATATATGATTGAAACTCAAATCCAAAAGAATTTATATACTTATATAATTCAAAGATGAACTCTTTTGAATACATTTCAATAATTTCTTTTTCATAATATTTATTATCAATCAAATATTCTATTTTTTCATCTTCAGAACTAAATTTTTTCATTCTTTTATCAATAGAATCAGATAAATAAGCATCTAAGGCTTCCTTATCCTTGCTCAGCTGATACTTTCCGTGTCTATCTCTTACAATTACTTCATTGTTTAATTCTATATATCTAGTCTCTCCCATTCACTCTATCTCCTTTGTATCCCTTTATGTATCCTTTTATAAAATTATAAAATATTTTTTTAAATAATTCTATCAAAATTCATATTTACTGATTATAAATAAAAAAACCAACATAATATATTATACCCTATAAAACAAAAAATACACGATAAAAATCAACATACTGATTTTTTTTCGTGTATTTTTCTATTTAGATACTATATTTAGTATTTTCTATTTTCTATATTGATATACTATTTAGTCAGCTTATTATTAATAGTGTACTGCTACTGGCATACCTTCTTTTGCATACTCATATATCTGTGCTACCTTGTTATAAGGAGTATTTATACATCCATGTGATCCTGCATATAGATATCTATTTCCTCCATATATTGGCTGCCAACTTGCGTCATGTATACCTATATTCCCATTAAATGGTATCCAGAATGAGACTGGTGAAGCGTATCCAGGTCCTCTAAGAACAGCATTTCTTGTCTTATAAGTAATAGGATATATTCCTGGAGGTGTTGCATCTCCTTGATTTGGATTTCCTGTTACTATAGGAGTAGATACTATCGGTTCTCCATCTCTTACAAACCACATGTGCTGCTTTGATAAATCTATTTCTATAAATTCATTTCCCATATCATTTTTATCTTTTGTCATTGCTCTTTGCTGATATAGAGGTTCTCTTCCCTTAACATCCTTGCCAGCCTGTATAATCTTTACTAGCTCATCTGTTTCACCGTCTCTATCAATTAACCAACCATATATTCCACCGCTTACTTTTAACTTTCCACCAGTAGATGCTGAAGGTATCTCTCTAGTATCACCATAAGTAGAATACTTTCTGCTTAGACTTCTTACAAACTCTCTAACTTTTTCTTTGCTAAATGTAACCTTATAGTCATTTTCAGAATCAACATCAAACATCTTGCTGATTTCTTTTCCATCTAGTACATATTTTTCATATCCAAAGTCGTATTCTACAGTGATACCAGTGTATTTTTCCATTTCAGCTATTGCTTTTGGTATTCTTGGGTCATCTGCTTTGTTCTTTTGTGGTTTATAGACTTCATTTGGATACTTTGTATTTTCGGCTTGAGCTTTTACAGAGTTATCTACAAAGCTTATAACCTTAGACTTAATAGGCATACTACCTAACTCACCCTTGTCTACTATTATTTTCTTTTCTTTCTCAGAATATCTTGGGTATGCACTTACAGGTTCTTTTATATATTCTTTCTTGAATATATTAAATTCCTCAACTGCATCACTTAATTTTGCTTCATTAACTTCCACATTTAGTTTTCCGTCAATATCTTCGCCACTAAATAAAGCAATTGGCCATCCAAAGAATCCTTGTTCTTCTTTTACTTTCTTTGAGCTTCCATCTTTTACATACTTCATATCTATATCTGTTCCTGTAAGCTCATCTTTCACATTGTTTCTTCCATCAATCTTTATTTTATATCCATTTACTCTTTCCTCTGCCATATTATCTAGCTGAGCTGGTGTTTTAAATGAAACATCCATACCATTTACTTTTGTATTTATGAAAAATCTATTATTGAATACTACACATCCAACAGCATACACAGCTACAAGTGCAATAGCTACTACTTTTAAAGTCTTTTTCATAAACTTTTTAAACTTTCCACTATTTTCAGGATCTTCATCAAACTCATCTAATTCTTCATTAGCTTCATCTAGCTCTTTCTCATCCTGAGCTTCATTTTTTACTTCTTCTGTTTCTACTTCATTTTTTGTTTCCTTTGTTTCTTTTTCTGTTTCTTCTACTACTTCTTCTTTCTTTTTTTCCTCTTTATCTTTTTTTACCTTTGATTTTTCTTTTTCTGCTTCTGATTTAAGTTCTGCTAATTTTAATTCTTGTTCTTTCTTTATTTGCTCTCTTAGTCCTCTTTCTTTTCTATTAAGTTCTTCTTTTTCATTATTATTTAAATTATTATTGCTGTTTGAGCTTTTTTCTAAATTAACGTTATCTGAACTATTATTTGAATCAGATAGCTCTGGTCCCTTTAATGTCTTTTTATCCTTATCTGCCACTTCTATTCCCTCCTTTTCCGCTAATTCTATTTTCTTTTGATTATATAATATTTGCTGTTTTTCTAGCTCTCGTTTTTTCTCTAGAGCTATTTTCTTTTGCCTTTCTTTTTCAGCTGCAAGTCTCGACTCAGCCACCCTTACAACATCTTCAAAAGGAGCTTCTTTAATGTCTATTTTTTTTATTTCATTTATATTTTCTTCAGTCTTATCTCTTGTATCATTTATACCCTGAGAGTTTGGATTTCTATTATATTTTTCGTCCTCTGCAGTATGAATATCATTTACTGTTAGAACCTCCTCATTTGAGATTCCATTTTTCATCTGCCTTTGCTTTCTTTCAAAGTACATCCTCTCATCTTCAACAGAAATTATATTGTCTGCAGTTTTCATTTTCTTAGGAACTGCAACCATTGTATCACCTGATGAAAATATAGATTCCGAACTCCTTTCACTTTTCATTCTCTCTATATTCTTATCTAATATACCCGTTTTTTCCTTATTATTTGATGGCAGCTCTATAGCAGTGCTGTCATCTTTTAATCTATCACTTGCTCTATCTCCATTTTTAATAAATTGACTAGCCCCTACACCTTTATTCTTTGAATGCTGGGACTTAGATATATTATCTATATCTTCCATATCTATATTAAAGTCAGTAGAGCGAGATTTTTTCCTTCCAAAAGGAAATCTTCTATTTTTTTTTCTAGCTTCCTTTTCAAGTCTCTTCCTAGCAACTCTTGACATTTTTACTCCCTTTCAGTAACAATTATCATTATTTCAAACTACACAGCTAAAATCTGTGCAGTAAAATCAGCGTAAGTATTATAATATATAAAACTTACCATACTATAGTTTATCATAAATAAATCTCTATTCAACACTTATTTACCAGATTGTTACTTATTTTTATTCACTTAGTGATTGAGTGTCCATTTATACAATATATAATAAGAAAAAAGAGAGGATCTACTTTAGATTCTCTCTTTTTATTTATTTTTCTTGCCTTATAAAATTATTGTAACTTTGTCTTCAGAAATGCCACTAAATTATTTACAGTAGCCATATCCTTTCTCTCTAGATCTGTTGGCTGAAGTGAAAGCCCCAACTTTTCCTCGATCCCCAAGAGAACTTCTATAATCGCCAAAGAGTCCAATAACTCATTTTCAAACATATCTAAATCAAGATCTTCTTTAATTTCATCTGTACCTAGTACTTCTTCAAATATTTCTATTACCTTTTCTTGTAATTCCATCGAATCTTATCCTCCTTCAAACTATCTTTTTCTGGCTTATTTATACGCTAATATTATATTATAAAAAGCTTGTCTATTCCATAATTTATATATTTTATCATTTTTAATTTCTATATTTATCTTTACAAGAAATCCATCTGCTATATAAATCTTTGCATTTTCATATTCCTACTAAATAGACTTCCATTCTTATAATTATTTAATATAGTGATTTAAAAATCCTGAAAATATCAGCATACCAAAGCAAACTATATGGAATGTTACTATAACTTGTAAGTATTGAAATAATTTTTCCTTTTTATACTTTTTATATATCTTTGATTTTTTTGTAAACTCATCAGTCAAAACTAAAGCAAGTCCCTGATATACACCATAAGCTATATAGTACCAAGTAAACCCATGCCAAAATCCCATTGTAGTCATTGTAATCATTTGTGCTACGTGCGAGGCTGTAGCTCTTTTCTTGAACTTTTTATTTCTCATTGCATTTAATACATATCTTGAAAATATATAATCTCCAAACCACCTAGATAAACTTATATGCCACCTAGTCCAAAACTCTTTCATATCCTTACTTAAAAATGGCTTATTAAAGTTATCTGGAGCATGTACTCCAAATATATAGCTTGTTCCAACAGCTATCAAACTATAGCCTGCAAAGTCAAAGAATAAGTACAGAGTATAGGCGTACATATATGATATTATTGAAATAATATGCGGCGTTGGATGCACTTTACTCACCCAAAATACATGTATTAAAGTTGCTATTGCAAATTTATACAAAACTCCTTGAAATATTTTTTTTATTCCAGGTATTAAATATTCATCTATATATTCTTTTCTACTTATGGTCTTATTTATTTCTTCATCAAATCTTCTCGACCTATCTATTGGACCTGAACTCAATGTAGGGAAAAATAAAACGAAATAAAATGTATCTAAGAAATCAAGCTCTTTAATAGCACCATCGTATATCTCTATTATTATCTGTATAGTTCTAAAACTAAGATATGATATACCTATGAATCCAATCACACCAAATGACGTCATAGGAGAGATTTTATTAATTATTAAGGGAAGTAAGCTTGCAAATAAAAACACTCTAAAAGTCCATTTAGATTTTTTATTCTTTCTGATAGCTTTATATATAAATATTAAAGACATCTCCCACAGCATAAATATCGCTAAATATCTAAATTGTACATCCAAACCAACAATTAAATATATCATTAAAGCCGTAGCCAACATTCCATAATATTTTATTTTTTTCTCAAGTATTCCAAGAGTAATTGCTGGAATCATAGTAAGAAGCAGAATATACATATATAAATATCCTTCATATTGTGAAAACTTCATCTTTTCCTCCTACTAAACTTCTTCAGAAAGTTTTTTTCTATCTATTTTTCCATTTGTATTCATAGGAAATGAACTTACTACTCTTATATTTCTTGGGACCATATATTCTGGTATTAGTTCTGCTAATTGCTTTTTTATAGCAATCTGATTTTTAAGATTACTTTTTCCATTTTCCTCTTCTAACTCAACAAATCCCTTTAGATATGCTATTTTTTCATTCTTATAAATAGGTAACACTACCGCATTTTTAATATTTTCCAGCTTTCTCAAATTATTCTCTATATCTTCTATTTCAATTCTATAGCCGTGTAGTTTTATCTGGAAATCTTTTCTGCCACTATATTTAATATTTCCATCTGGAAGCATCATTCCGATATCACCTGTTCTGTATGCTCTAAATCTAAGATTATTTAAATCTTCATCAAAGCGTTCATCTTTTTTTTCTATGTTGGCACTTTTATCAATATAAAAACTTATTCTTGTTTTTTCTTCGTTTTTATAATAACCTTTTGATACTGAAGGTCCTATTATAGATATTTCACCTTTTTCTCCATCCTTTACTTCATTACCGTCTTCATCCAAAATTTTGATTGTGCAGTTTGGCATAGGAACACCAACTGGAAGACTTTCTCCTGAGTTTATATGCTTCTCTTCTATGACTACATGACTAACACCAACCGTTGCCTCTGTAGGGCCATAGCCATTTATTACTTCTATATTAGGAAATCTTTCATATAACTTTTTTGCCACTTCAACTGGCAACACTTCCCCTATAAATAACATTTTTCTTAGCTTAGGAAGAAGATTTTCATTAAATTCTCTATCAGCTAAACACATTCCTGCAAAAGAAGGTGTAGATACCCACACTTCCATATTAGATTTTTTCATCTCCATAAATAAGGATTTGAAATCTGCTACAATCTTTTTTGGAAAAGAGTACAAAGTAGCACCATTTGTTATTCCTGGATATAGCTGCGACACACTTAAATCAAATGAATAGGCTGGCTGGTCCATCACTATCTTTTCACTACCATCAAGCCCTAGTATTGGGCTCATCCAATTGATAAAGCTATCCAGATTATAAGTACTTATCTCTACTCCCTTTGGCTTACCAGTCGATCCTGATGTAAACAAAATATATGAATTTTCATCTCCATCCACCCATTTTTCCTGAGCTACTTCTCTTGATAATTCTCCATTTAAATTACTTTCTATAAAATTTTCAAGTCTTTTTCTATCTATTATTTCTATATCTTTAAACTCATCCCTAATACTTCCATCTTCATTGAAAAAGAAATCTTCATCAGAAAAATTAAATAATATATTCGGTTTTACAGAAGATAGTATATCTCTTACTCTTTGTTCTGGAAAACTTGTATCCATAGGCACATATGCTCTTCCTGATTTTAAAGCCCCGATCATACAAGGCAGTATCAATCTTTCTTTATTTGCATAGATTACTACAGCTATCTTTTCATCATACTTTCCTAAGATATAATTTGCTATCAAGTCTGAATACTTGTCCAAATCTTTGTACGTTAGAATATCCTCTTCACATATAAGAGCTACCCTATCAGTTTTAGAGTATTTTTTTACTCCTTTGATAATATTTTTCATCTTCTCACCTCCGACTAAAATTCATTATATATAAATGGAAGTTCTTTAAATGGAAGAAAAGTAAACACTAATATACACATTATTATAGCTATTACTATTAATAC
>PPYF01196451.1_pt1 | contig 10626 bp, 8 predicted proteins | sample 1559871 | NCBI WGS metagenome assembly PPYF01 (sample SAMN08240021, study PRJNA423297) | Human gut metagenome, whole genome shotgun sequencing project.
CCATATAGGCGAATGCGGCAAACCGCAATGACCGTTCAATACAGTGGAAATGGTGAAAAGGCGATGGAGCATACAAAAAAGGCAGCAAACAGAAAACTTTTCCCGCACCGCAGCAGGGAATGGAAAATGGTGGTAGCCCTGGCATTTGTGATTGTTGCGATCCTGATTTTCTCATTTGTTGTTTTAGCACAGCAAATCACTTCCCTGACAAACGCATCCTATCATCTGGCGGAAAATCAGATCGACAATGTTTCCAATCAGGTGTCCTATTTCTATGACAATTATAAAAAAATGGGCACAATTTTGAGCGTCAGCCCCAATCTGGTGGAATATGCAGACTATGGAAAGCTGGAAGCGGAGCATTCGAGGCCGGAGGCGCACACGCTCAGTAAAGAGATGCTTCAACTGCTGAATGTTTATGGGCAGAGCATCAACACTGTAGCTGCATACTTTCCCTCCAGCGATTCCGTTGTCACGATGTCCCGCCAGCTGCATTCATCTAATAAAGACCTGTTCTTTGACAGCCATCCGGGCCTGGCGCCTGAGGAACTTGACAAAATGTTTTCCGGCCGCTATCAGGGGCTTGCCATGGTTCAGGAGGGGCGCAAAACATGGATGGTTCAGAAAGTGACGACTGTCAATGGGAATCTGTCCTATATTCTGATCGAATACAATCTTGGAGAGATCGTGCGGCAGATTATAGCCAACACCGAAAGAATCCTGATTCTCGTTGGCAATGATGACGGTCTCCTGTATACCAATACCCTGGCCTCTCCCGACAAAAGCTTCAGCCAAATCCTTCAGAACGCCGCAGATGGCGCCATGGTACTGGATCAAAATTATATTGCCTGCTACAAGGATACAAACATCGACGGCATCTCCGTAATCGTCGGTGTCTCCAGCCACGAGATCGACAGCATTCGCCGCCAGCTTTTTCTTCTTATCCTGATCACATCGGCTACTGTGGGAGGCAGCCTTGTTTTCCTGCTCTATAATCTGCGCGGACAAATCTTTCTCCCCGTCGAAAAGCTGGTTACCAGCTTTCAGAAAGAAGATCTGGATACCCGCAACGCGCTGGCAGCCATCTCACAGAATATCAGCACCATTGAGGATAACAGGAACCAGCTTCTCCGGGAACGGGACTATCTGGTTCCTGTTACCATGGGCCGCCTGATTTACCGCATCGTACTGGATCCCGAGGACAGCCAAAACCTGAATCGTGCATCCTCCTGCCTTTCTATAATGGGAATCTCCCCAGAGCAGCATTTTGCCGTCTTTTCCATTTCTCTTGTAGAAGATGCGGACAAATTTTTCTCCGGCCAGACGCTGGCCGAACATGGTCTCAGCCGGATGAACTTTTTTCTGGATAACGTGCTGCGGGATCTTCTGTTTGCGCACTATCCGGGGTTTGTAGTACCGGTAGGCACCACGCACTACGAAGTGCTGGTTCTCTGCCCGCCCGATGCGGCGGATGAAGTTCAGAACGCCGGCAAAGAGCTTCTTGGTTTTTTCGAGGAGTGTTTTTCCGTGCTGTTCAATATGACCGGAGTAGATCTCGGCAAAAGTGTTCAGGATTTCGTAAACATTGCAATCAAACAGGCAAAAGAACTTTCCTTCCGCAGCTTTTGGGGTGAGAGTGCCGAAGGGGAGCCTTCCGAGGACGCTGTTTCAGGCGCGTTTTATACCTACTGCAATATGATACGGCGCCTCATCACGGGTCTCAGCATGGAGAACTATGACAAGGTGTGGCAAAATTTAGATTCTCTGCTGACCAAAGCGCTGCCGGTGGATGAGCGGAATGTGAAGAATACACGTTACCGCATGTATGCGATGACCGCTTTTCTTGTTACTTCCATTGAAGAATATTTGGGCGGCGAGCGGGAGTTTATTGAGTCAAACGGTTTTGAGGCGCGCCTTTATGAAGCGGACAATATCAGCGATTACCGCAAACGGATGAGAGCGATCCTGCAGGAGATCGTAGAGTATAAGGCGCAAAACACTTTTGTTTCCGGCCGCATGGAGGATGTGCGCCGCTATCTTTTGGAGCACTACTTAGACAGTTCCCTCTCTGTCGCAGCAGTGGCCGAGGAATTCGGCATCAGTATTTCCTATCTTTCCCGCAGCTTTAAAGAGGCCTTTGATGTCAACCTTTTGGAATATATTCAGCGGCTCCGCATTGAACAGGCAAAAAAATTGCTGCGGACGCAAACAGTTCAGTCCGTAGCAAAAGAGGTCGGTTTCTGGGAGGCGCAGGCTTTGACAAGGGCTTTCAAAAAATACGAAGGGCTGGCTCCTGCAGATTACAAACGCTTTCTGGAAAAAGAGCAGACCTGGACTTAGACACCTTTTTTACTGTTTGTGTCTGAGCTGCATCGCAGGAAACCGGTGTTTTGTGTGTTGACCGCAACATTGATTTCTTATCTTTATAAACCGAATGGAGATGTATCCCTTGCTTTTTGTGCGAAACAAAAACTTCTATATTAAAAGCGCCACGATTGCCGTGCCAATTGCATTGCAAAGCATGATCACCATCGGCGTAAATATGATGGATTCCATCATGGTTGGCCGTTTGGGAGAAACTTCTCTGAGTGCGGTAACCCTGGCAAACCAATTTATCATGCTGTTCCAGATATGCTGCATGGGCATGGGAATGGGCGCCAGTGTGCTGACTGCGCGTTTCTGGGGCGCCGGCAATCAGGAGGATCTCAAACGTTCCATCACGATCATGTATCGGTTTTGCTTGCTGTTCGCCTCCGTGTTTGCATTTGCCACCATGCTCTTTCCCATTCAGATCATGCGGCTGTATACGCCGGATCCGGCCATCTGTGAGCTGGGATCGCAATATTTTGCATGGTCTGTTATCAGCTATTGGCTGCTGGGTTTCTCGCTGACAACCACACTGGTGCTGCGCAGCGTGGGACAAGCCAAGCTGCCCCTGCTCACCAGCATAGCCGCTTTCTTTATCAATGTCGGCGCTAATTACATCTTCATCTTTGGTAAATTCGGTGCGCCTCAAATGGGCGTGGCCGGAGCGGCACTGGGCACACTCATCAGCCGCACGGTGGAATTTGTGATCATCTGCGGTTGGTTTTTGTTTGGTGACCGTCATGTGGGCTACCGTATCCGCAATTTCCTGATGCGCTGTCGTGATTTGCTGGCAGAATATCTTCGCATCAGTCTGCCGGTACTGATCAGCGATTCGCTGCTTGGACTGGGCAACAGCGCTGTCGCCATGGTCATGGGACGCATTGGCGCCGGATTTGTAGCTGCCAACGCCATTACCACCGTCACGCAACAATTATCTACTACTTTTGTTCAGGGGATCAGTCAGGCAAGCTGCATCGTCATTGGCCACACTCTGGGAGAGGGCAAAACCGAACGCGCCCAACAGGAGGGCATCACATTCCTGATGCTGGGTATCCTCATCGGCGTGGCTGCCGGCGGCCTCATTATTGCCATCAGCGGCCCGGTCATCGGTTTTTATAATGTCACACCGGATACGGCGGCGATTGCTCGGGAACTGATGTATGCTGTGGGCATCAATGTTGTGTTCTTCTGCGCCAACAGCATTATGACAAAGGGTGTACTGCGCGGCGGCGGTGATACCAGATTTCTTATGGTGGCGGATGTCCTCTTTATGTGGGTGGCAAGTATCCCCCTTGGCGCACTGGCCGGTTTGGTGTGGCATCTGCCTGCTTTCTGGATCTATCTGTTTCTCAAAATTGACCAGATCATCAAGGCATTCTGGTGCGTGTTCCGTCTGCGAAGCCGTAAGTGGATCAAGGCGATCCACGGCACTACATAGCGCCCTTTTACTTTCTGATTTATCTTCTATTCAACGCAGAAGAAAAATTGCACAAATTTTCCTTTTATATTCATTTTATTTCTCTGTTATATTTCTTAGATAAAATGGTCTGTTCCGGATGGGCAAATTTGAACCGAGGCTCAGGCCACGGATGGGCGCAGAGGTGCCCATCTGTGGCCTTTTCTTTTGCACTTTATTGAAACATACACCTCACCCTTGGCGGCGGAGCGCGATTCTTCGCAAATTGATCGTGATGCGACTGCGCTGAAGAGACGCTGATTTCATTGCAGCGTATAGAGGTTCGATGTGTGACTTCCATTTGGCCGGTAGCGTTCCTCTTTTTTCAGATATCCCCTCTTCACAAGATCCGCCAACGCCCGCTTGACGGTTGTGCGTGAAAGATGCAAATCAGCAGCAATAGTATTGATCCCCGGCCAGCAGCTTTTGGTTTTGTCTGCGCGGTCATGCAGATACATGTAGACAACTTTTGCCCGCGACGGCAGAAGTGGATCGGCATAGATGGTATCGAAATATCCCAAGCATTCACCTCCCTCCGGCTATATTTTGAGCGGCGAGCGGGCACCGGGACGCTCCCTCCGCCCGGTCAGCGGCGTGCGCATCTCATCTCTTCCCTCAACCGGAAAGGCTGTTCCGCTGCCAATCATCTCGTCATATTCATGCAGGAGATTTCCGCCAGCTCTGCGGGCATCACCGACCCTGCGTGGTTCATCGTCCTGGTGATATTTCTTCCGGATCGCGTCGGTCAGTTCTTCACGGCCTGCATACTTCACCGTGCGGTCCAAGCGCTCCGGCAAAATGTACGGTTCCTCAAAGCGGATGCCCCAATCGAGAAACAACCGCAGCCTTGTGCGCATCGGATGACTGCCCGTTTTCATCACCACAAATTCGCCTTTCGGGATGGATTTGAGCTCATCTGCTGTCAGCAAAGGCCGCTCGATCATCTGCAGGGATTGGCTGGGGTCGTTCTTCCCGCGGCTCACCGAACCGGACAGCACCGTGCGGCTGCCGAGTGCCTTGGAGAGTGTTTCCGCCGTCTGGCTGTTCGGCGCAAAGCCGCCGAAGATTGTGCCGGCTAAGTCGGCGGGATTACTCCCGCTTTCTCGCCTAAGAACTGTACGTGACAGTTTCCTGTCATACAGCTCAAGCATTTCATCACGCTCTCGCGCGGCGCTCCAGGAAAACACCCTGGCAATATTTGTGGACATAGGCCATGTTTGGCACATCGTCCTTGCCTCCCATGGATTTCGGGATTTTATAGAAAATCTCCCGTTCATCACTGATTTCCATGGGCTGGCCACAGTGATAGCAGCATCCATTTTGATTCCTCCAAATCTTTTTGAAGCGTCCAGACAACCGCTTCATCCCATTTTGAAATTTGCGTTGGATAAAATATTCGCTGTCCAGATAGGGATTTGCACTCATTCGTACTTTTGTGTGGCGGATGATAGGCACTTCACCCAGCCGAATCAATTCTGCATTTTTTGTTGAAAACACCCAGTTGCGGAGCCCCTTGCTGTACCAATAATTGGCCGTTATCCATTTGCGGTTCTTTTTGGGATGTCGGCGTTTTGCCCAGCGCCACAGCATTTCATAAAGAATGTGGTCGGTACGTGAAAAGGCATCTTTTGCGCAGACAGATTGATGGTAATTCGCCCAGCCACGCAGTTGACGGTTTAGCACTCGGATGAGGTCTTCCTGTCTCCATGCCTTTCCTCTTTCGAGGACTGTGTTGTGCAGACTGGCGTTAAGGGCTTTGACCGATTTCTTGGACGGCTTGACAATGAGTTTTTCCTTGAATCTGCGGAATGTCCAGCCCAGCATATCGAAACCATCATCGACATGAGTGATAAGCGTCTTTTCTTCTGATAGCTCCAGCCCCCTGGTACACAGAAAACCACGGATGATTTCTTTTGCTTCTTCCGCAATTTCTTTTGTTGCAGCCGTTACAATAAAATCATCAGCATAGCGCACCAGATTGACCTTGTGGGCGTTCTTGAACCGTAGGTCGATTTTACCCAGCCGATTGGTGTGGAAACGGTCGGAGAGAACCTTTTGCATACCGTCCAGCGCCATATTTGCGAGTATCGGGGAAATGACACCGCCTTGGGGCGTCCCTTCGTCAGTAGGAAACAGCTCGTTTTGGAATACAAATCCCGCCTTCAGGAATTGCTTAAGGACAGATTTATCCATAGGGATATGCTCGATTAGCCAGTCATGGCTGATATGGTCGAAACAGCCCTTGATGTCGCCCTCCAACACCCACTCCGGAGAGCTCCTCCTGCTGAGTGCCGTAAAAATGTACTCACAGGCGTCTTGCGCCGACCTGCCTCTGCGGAATCCAAATGATTTTTCATCCGCTGTTGTTTCAGATACTGGGTCGAGGGCCAATGCGTAAAGTGCCTGCATCGCTCTGTCATACATACACGGAATGCCGAGGGGACGTTTCTTTTTCTTGCCTGGCTTTTCGATAAATACCCTGCGGAGCGGTTTTGCCTTATAACCTTTATCTGTCAAGATCAGAACATTGCGCATTTTGACAGCAGGAGTATTCCATAGCTCCTTGTCAATGCCTGGAGTGTGTTTCCCTTTGTTGGTGGTTACTTTTCTTACCGCCAACGCCTTTGCGTAGTACGAATGCGATAAAAGATATTGGAGTCGCTTCACTGTGTTCCATTTCTTTTCCTGAGTCGCCTTGGCAATCCTAGCTTGTAGCCTACTAACCTCGGCCTCGGCCTTTTTCCAATCGATGGATTTCCACTGGTGTTCCAGCTGTACCGTGTCCGGCAATCTCTCAGGGCTGTTGCGCCCCGTCGTTGAACAATTACCGTTCATAGGTTTACCTCCTTTTCTTGCCATGAAATACCATGGGATAAGTCAGCGCCCTTTCAGGCTGGGGCAAAGTTTGAACCCCTATCCACCCCATTACAGGGCAGCATTCGCTTTTTATCCCGTTCCTCTACCCTCTGCGCCATTTCTTCCCCTTGCGGGGTCGATACCTCCGGCGGAGGAACGCATAGGGCTTACCACGTTCCACATAACAAATAATTCTGTGTGCTTTAGGAGCCATCTATGAGCCGGGAGGACTTTGTCCATTTGCCGAGGGTACAAGACAATTCCCTCAGCCGCCTCCGTACCTTTTGGTGTAGGCGTAACAGCCTTATTTCGCCTATTCAACGTAACGACCCTTACGATGATTCACTTACATTCTCCATGACACACTTATCCTGGCAGTGCGGCTGAATCAGGCTTTCAGCTTTCCCACGTTGTCCCGTGAGTTTCCAACCCAAGCGTTACCACTTACGCAGGTCACGGTAGGATTACCCCAAATGGATAGGGCAGCTATGACAGCAATTCGTTATGCGACCTCGTGTCGCAGGTCTTGGACATTGTCTATAATAATCTCCGCGCCCTCTTTACTGTAATTTTTCTCAAGCTGCGCAAGGCTCTGGATGATTGGCACAAGCGTCAGCCGCCGCGAGCGGCCCGCGCTGAACAGCGGCAGGATATCGAACGGCGGCATTGTGCCCAGCTCGTCACAGAACAGCACCACACGGTTTTTCAGCTTGCCGCCGTTCTCGTCGGCCACCGCAAACAACTCACGGGAAAGATTCTGAACCATCAGGCCCGCCATAAAGTTTTTGGTGCTGTCCTCCTCCGGCAAAATCAGAAAAATTGCGGACTTCTCAGCGGCAAACTTCTCCGCGTCAAGTGTAGAATCGAAGCATAAAACCTGCTCCAATTCACTGTCGAGGAACGCATTCAAGCGCGACAGCACCGTTGACATGACAGACGCCATCGCCTGTTCCGAGGAGTTGAGCGCTGCACCGGAAAACCACCGCGCCTTGTGGTCGGACGGCAGCTTGCTCATCAGGATCTGGAACTGACTTTTTCCTTTGACGGTGGACGGTTCCAGCAGATCCTGCACCAGCTTGAAAACAGAAACGATATGCCGCCGCTCAATGGGATCTACCTTTGTGGGCGGCAGAAATTCCGCCAGCAGGAGGATCGCCGCAGTGAGCAATCCCTCGGCCGCGTCATAGAAGAACGCATTCTGTCCTCTGTCAGAATCTCCGTCCGGGTTGACGATGGTTTTAGAGAGAATCTTCGCATACTTCTCCGCTTTTGCGCGGGACGCGATATCCTCCGGGTGTTCCCTGGCTGCATCCATGTAACGGTTGATGAGCGTCAGCAGATTATTTCCATCCGACCGCGTCGGGTTGCGCAAGTCGATCACCGACACATTGTATCCATAGTATTTCTTTGCAATCGTGCCGCAGTTTCGGGCCAGATCTCCCTTGGTGTCTAAAGCCAGAAAACTCATTCCGCTGGCGCAGGCGTACTCTATATTGGGGTAGAGGAAGAACGCAGTCTTGCCGACACCGGATGCACCAATCATCAGACAATGCACATCGCCGCTGTCCACCAGCGCGGTGATATGATTTTTGCGGCCAACACTGCCCAACACCAGACCTTGCACGGCAGGGCGGTTTTTCCCGTTTCTCCAGTTATGCGTATCGAATGGGACATGGGCATAGATTTGGCCGATCTCTTTTTTCGTCGCCCAACGCGCCGTTCCATATTGCCCGTCACCTACCGTGCGGGATTTGATGCTGCCGAGTGTATAGAAATGCGAAAGACCCGACAGCCCGGCAATCACGACAAACATGAACGCGCCGGATACAATCAGCAGCCAAACGTTTGACATGCGGTCTGCACCTCATTTCCGGGTTTTGGCTTCTGTTGCAGGTCCTGTCGTTTCTGGTTCTGCCTCGATTTTTGCGGTTGCCGTTGTTCCAGACTTTGCCCCTGACCCTGCACCTGACCTCGCTCCTGACCTTGCTCCTGCGCCTGCTCATGTTTCCGCAACACCTTCAGATCGTCGTTCCAGTCTTTGCCCGTCGAAGTCAGTCGCCCCGAATGAACACCCTGTTCTTGCAGCGATGCTGCCATCCGTGCGCTGGCGGCATGGCCTGCCTCATCGTTATCGAGACAAAGGAAAACCGTCTTAATACCGGGTATCCGTTCCAGCATCTTTTGCACCGGCTGGAACGATACGCCGCAACAGGCAACATAGCTGTGCTGCTGCCAGCCACTCGGATGCAGGGAAATATAGCTGAGTAAATCGATGGGAGCCTCAAACACATAGAGTATATCGTCTGTGCCGGTATGATGAAAACTATACCGCGGGTCGCCTCCCTCGACGTTGATCCGGAATGTCTTGCCAAAGCTGTTGGTGCTGCGCTTGTGCGCATGGCGGGCGATACCCATCTCATCTTTTCCGATGAAGACGCAGTTGTGGTATTCAGCATCTTCGTAAAGCAATCCAGCCTTTGCGAAAGCATTCACCACCTCACGGCTGATGCCCCGGCTCCTGACAAGATACGCATAGGCACGGCGCATATTGTGATTCTCTGCCGGCCTTACAAAAGGTTTCCTTGGTGGATCTGCCCTTTCTTTCACAATGGGGACGGCTTCACCCTCTTCGCCAAGCAGAAGCTGCATGGCTTCCGGATAGCTGAGTCCGTACTGCTCCCGCACAAAAGACACCGGCCCGCCGCCGCGCATGGCGGCATGGTCATACCATGTGTTGCCGCCGACCGTTATGCTGTGGTCCCTGGCGAGGCGCTTTTCCTTTCCGGAGGGCAAAAGCGTTTCGCCTCGGCTTTGCAGAAATACTTCCAGATTCACAGATGCGGCGCGTTCTTTCTGTGCATCTGTAAATGGAATATAACTGGACAATCAATTCACCTCAATTTCTGATTGTAATTTTCATATTTTTCCTGTACAATAGAATCAACAAATGGTGTAAAGGGATTATTCTCATGGAATCTGAAAAGATAGAACTGTCACAAAAGCCGGAACAAACACTGCAATTGATTCGCGGCTCGATTGTTGATGCGCAGCACAAGGTGACTTCTGCAGTGAATTCCGCAATGGTAATCGCCTATTGGGAAATTGGCGAAAAAATTTACCATGCCTGCGGTGAGAATGATCGTGCCGAATATGGAACGCGGCTGTTAGAATACTTGTCCTACCACCTGAGCGCGGAATTTGGCAATGGATTCAGCGTCCAAAACCTGCGCAATATGCGGCAGTTCTATTGCTGTTTTCCAAATCGCTACACACTGTGTAGCGATTTGAGCTGGTCACATTATCGTCTGCTGATGCGTGTTTCCGACGGGCAAGCGCGTACCTTCTATGCAGAAGAATGTGCCAAGGCCGCATGGAGCGTGCGCCAGCTGGAGCGTCAGATCCATACGATGTACTATCAGCGCATTCTGGCAAGTCAGGATAAGATGTCTGTCGCCAAAGAAATCCAGACGACCGAGCCCAAACCGGAATATGAAAAAATCGTAAAAGACCCGTATGTCATGGAATTTTTACAAATCCAGCCTGACACACATGTGTATGAAAGTGATTTAGAACAGGCGCTGATCGACCATCTTCAACAATTTCTGTTAGAGCTTGGGCGCGGCTTTTCATTTGTATCCCGTCAAAAGCGCTTTACACTGGATGGTCAAAATTTCTTCATTGATCTTGTTTTCTATAACTACATTCTGAAATGTTTTGTGCTGATCGACCTGAAGACGGACACGCTAACACATCAGGATATCGGGCAAATGCAAATGTATGTCAACTACTATACCCGTGAACTGATGAATGAGGGTGACAATCCGCCCATCGGCATTGTGTTGTGCGCCGAGAAAAACGATGCAGTTGTGCAATATACGCTGCCGGAAAACAACACGCAGATTTTCACTTCAAAATACAAGACCTATCTTCCCACTGAGGAGGAGTTG
>PPYF01507669.1_pt1 | contig 10626 bp, 10 predicted proteins | sample 1559871 | NCBI WGS metagenome assembly PPYF01 (sample SAMN08240021, study PRJNA423297) | Human gut metagenome, whole genome shotgun sequencing project.
CGAAAGCGATGCGGTGGAATTTTGCTCATATTTTGAACAAATCGCTGATTCGCCCAATTTCCTACGAAAACTCGCTCTGGAGTTTGTCTAAGACCAAAGTCTTTGAAGCTCAGACATTCGTCCAATTGGGCTGCGAATTTATTCAAAATATGGCAAAATTCCAATGCATCACTTTCGGTTGCTTATTTATTTTTTATCATATACCTGAAGTCTAAAGTGTGGGCAATTACAAGATTGGAAAACTTGAGTGGGTGTGTATGTTAAATGTTATTGTTTTTCAATTTTTGTAGTGGTAGACAGTGTTTATTATAAATACCAATACCGTATAACATATACACTGTGTTGTGGTTTGAATAGACTTCAGGTGTATGTGACAGAAATAAAAGAAAAACAAATATTTGAAAGAATCCAGGTGGCAAACATGAGCACTTTTTGAGTGCGTTTTTTACAAATTCGCAGTGCCTGTGGTTGGATGTCTGACCGTTGCTGCGGGCATTTTGGCTCGCAGCGAGGAAGTTTCCAAAGGAACAGGCACGGATCAGCGATTTGTAAAAAACGCTCTCAAAAATGCGGAGTTGCCACCTGATTCTTTCAAATATTTGTTTTTCTTTTATTTCTGTCACATACACGTAAGCCTACCTACAAATTTTGTGTTATACTATATACAACAAAAAGCAAAGGAGGCCGAATCTATGAGAATGTATGATCTGATACTAAAAAAGAGACAAGGGAAACCTTTGACGAAAGATGAGATTCAATGGATGATCCGTGAATACACAGATGGCAGGATACCGGATTATCAGATGTCAGCTTTGTTGATGGCGATCTGTTTTCAAGGGCTTGATAAAGAAGAAACTTATGAGCTTACGATGGCAATGGCGCGAAGTGGTGAGATGCTTGATCTGTCTCAGATTCAGGGGATCAAGGTTGATAAGCATAGTACGGGAGGGGTTGGAGATAAGACTTCTTTGGCGTTGACACCGATTGTTGCTTCGCTTGGAATCCCGGTTGCTAAGATGTCTGGGCGTGGACTTGGTCATACTGGGGGTACGATCGATAAACTGGAGAGTATTCCAGGTTTTTCAACACAGCTTGAAGATGATGCGTTTGAAGAACAAGTGAATTCAATTGGTATTTCAATCATGGGGCAGACGAAGGATCTTGCACCAGCAGATAAATTGTTGTATGCATTGCGGGATGTGACCGCAACGGTGGATCAGATTTCTTTGATCGCAAGCAGTATTATGAGTAAGAAGCTGGCAGCAGGAGCAGATGCGATCTTGTTGGATGTAAAGACCGGAAGCGGTGCATTTATGAAAGGAGAGTCGGATGCGATACAACTTGCCAAAGAGATGGTAGAGATTGGAAAGAGTGCCGGAAGGAAGATGACGGCTGTGATCACGAATATGGATGAACCTCTTGGAACGGCAGTTGGAAATATTCTGGAAGTCAAAGAAGCGATCGATACATTAAAAGGCAATGGACCAGATGATTTTGTGGAGCTTATTGAGACACTGGCTTCGCATATGCTGATCCTTGGCGGTGCAGCAAAGGATTTTGATGAAGGACTTATGAGAGTCCGGGAATCTATTCAAAGTGGGAAAGCATTGGATAAATTCAAACAATTTGTTGCTGCACAAGGTGGTGATACGAAATACATCGATCATCCAGAGTTATTTGAACAGGCAGATATTATAGAAGAAATACGATCAGAACAAGATGGATTTGTCGGAAGTATTGATGCACAGGAAATGGGAATCTGCTCTTTGATCCTTGGTGGAGGAAGAGAAACGAAGGAAAGTGTGATCGATCCAACGGTCGGACTTGTTTTCTCAAAGAAGGTTTCGGATCCTGTGAAGAAAGGCGATGTGCTTGCAACGATTTATGGAAATGATGAAGAAAAAGTAAAACAGGCAGTTCTTCATTTTAAAGAAAACTACCATATAATAGAAGAAAAACCAACGAAACCGATAATGATCTGGGAAGTATTATCTTAAATCTATTTGCATAAAATGATAAAAAGGATAGAGATCCATGAAACAAAGAATCTGGATATTTATTTTTAGTATTATTTTATGTGTGATTTTGACAGGATGTATCAAAAAGGATGAACGAGGGCAAAAACAGAAGGTTGTATATGTTGTCTGTAGAAGAAGTGTTATCCCGGTACAATTGGGCAAACTGATCGATGAACAAAAGAGGGAAGCATTTCATTTTACATATACGACAGGTGGTTTTACTTATTATGTGATCGGATATGGAAGACAGCCGGGGAGCGGCTATAAGATCAAGGTTAGAGAATTTAGTGCAGACCGGACACATATTTATATTGATACGATACTGACAGGGGTTACAAAAGAGCACCAGAAGTATGGAAAATCTTATCCATATATTGTACTAAAAAGCCAGTTTTACGAAAAAGATGTGATTTTTCACTAAAATTATAAAAAGTTTAGAATAGTTTTATTGATTTATAAAATCAGAAAACATATAATGGTGCTTATGAATCAAAGGAGGAGCTGACATTTGAATAATCAACAGAATAATAAGAATGATAAAAATGATAAAGATAACAAGAAGAAAAACGCGAAGATTCTTGCAATCTTCCTGATCGTTTCAATTCTTGGTACTTTCTTTTTTAATTCGATTTTAACAAAATGGAGAAACGGAACGGAGAAAACGATTTCGTACAATAAATTTGTCACAATGCTTGATAAAGATCAGGTAAAAAGTGTAAAGGTCACAGACAGCCAGTTGAAAGTGACGCCAAAGAACGAGGGAAATCCTTTTTACAAGACAACATATACGGTACAGAGAATCAGCGGAGATTATGAACTGGTGAATCGTCTGATCAAGAGTAAGATTGCATTTGAACAGGAACCGGAAGATCCGATGGATACTTTCTTATCAATATTGATCAGCTTGATCCCTACGATCGTGATCTTTGGATTCCTTGTCATGATGATGCGAAGAAGCAGCGGCATGATGGGGGTTGGGAAGTCCAATGCGAAGGTATATGTTGAGAAGAAGACAGGAGTGACATTTGCAGATGTTGCGGGACAGGGAGAAGCGAAGGAAACACTGACAGAGATGGTAGATTTTCTTCATCACCCAGAACGATACACAGAGATTGGTGCGAAGCTGCCAAAAGGTGCATTGCTTGTAGGACCTCCGGGTACTGGTAAGACATTGCTTGCCAAAGCAGTAGCAGGAGAAGCAGGAGTTCCATTCTTTTCACTTTCTGGATCTGACTTTGTAGAGATGTTTGTCGGAGTCGGAGCATCCAGAGTTCGTGACTTATTTAAACAGGCACAGCAGATGGCACCATGTATTATTTTTATCGATGAGATCGACGCTATTGGTAAGAGTCGTGATAATGGAATGCATGGTGGAGGAAATGATGAACGTGAACAAACATTGAATGCTTTACTTGCAGAGATGGATGGATTTGATACATCCAAAGGTATCATTATTCTTGCAGCAACAAACCGTCCAGAAGTCTTAGACAAAGCCCTTCTTCGTCCAGGACGTTTTGACCGCCGTGTTATTGTAGAACGCCCAGACTTAAAGGGAAGAATTGAGACATTAAAAGTACATGCCAAAGATGTGAAGATGGATGAGACCGTTGATTTTGAAGAAATCGCACTGGCAACCAGTGGAGCTGTTGGATCTGATCTTGCAAATATGATCAACGAAGCAGCACTTGGAGCTGTCAAGGCAGGAAGAAAGGCTGTTTCACAGAAAGACTTATTTGAAGCAGTGGAAGTTGTCATTGCGGGTAAAGAGAAGAAGGACAGAATTCTTGGCGATGAAGAGAAACACATCGTTGCATACCATGAAGTCGGACATGCACTGGTTATGGCATTGCAAAAAGAATCAGAACCAGTACAGAAGATCACCATCGTACCTCGTACCATGGGAGCACTTGGATATACAATGCAGCGTCCAGAAGAAGAAAAATACTTAAATAAGAAGGATGAGATGTTAGCAGACCTTGTTTCATTCTTCGGTGGACGTGCGGCAGAAGAAGTGAAGTTTAACTCTGTCACAACAGGAGCATCCAATGATATTGAGCGTGCCACAGCGATCGCAAGAGCGATGGTAACACAGTATGGTATGTCCGATGAATTTGGATTGATCGGTTTAGAGTCTATTACAAACCGATACTTAGATGGACGTGCAGTTATGAACTGTGCAGAGACAACAGCAGCGAAAGTCGATGAAGTTGTCATGAAGATGTTAAAAGAAGCTTACGCCAAAGCAGTCACATACATTCGTGAAAATATGGACATTCTTGACGAAGCAGCAGAGTTTTTGATCCAGCGTGAGACGATCACAGGAAAAGAATTCATGGAAATCTTCAACAAATACAAGAATCCAGTAGAAGAGTCTGATAAAAATGTATCAGAGACAGATGAAAATGTATCAGAAACTCCAGAGCCAGAGGTAAAAACAGATTCTGAGATCAAGACAGAAGAAGAAAATACATCGACATATAATACTGGATATGCTCAGTGGGTGGAAGATGATGACGATGAAGAATAATCTGTCAGAGTCAGTGAACAAAATAAAATAGCGAAAAGCATAAAAATGCGGAGACGATCGATTAAACGAATGTCTCCGCATTTTTCCATATAGCTGATATAAAAGGATGCCAAAGGTAAAAAATACATTCTATCCTCAGCAGGTCTTGTTACGGCCTTAATCCCATTCCACCTTCTAAGGTAAGTGTTTCTCCGTTCATATATTTGAAATCAGGCGAAGCTAACTGAACGCATACTCTTCCGATTTCTTTCTCAACATCTCCATAATGTCCTGCAGGAGGCATTTTAACATTAGCTTCAAAGGCTTCAGGATAAGTCTGCTGGAAATTTTCAAGCTGTGCTGTCCATGCGAGTGGACAAATGATATTAGTATTGATGCCGTCAGGACCCCATTCATTTGCGGCAACTCCAGAAGCAGATGCCTGTGCATTATTGATCAGGACATCGATCCGTCCGAATTTGGCGATTGTTTCAGCAATGACATTCTGCACGACTGTCTCGTTGTTAGCACCGGCACTTACATCGGCTTGGACTGGTAGAACTTCGATATTGTATAATTTCTCGAGTTCCTCTTTGGCATCGGCAAGTTTCTGTTTATTTCTTCCTGTAATAACGAGGTTTGCACCTTCCTTTGCGTATGCAGTTGCAATTCCATAACCAATAGACCCACAGCTTCCATCTTTTAACACAGATCTTCCGCCACCAGTGATGATGGCTGTTTTACCTTTTAAAAATCCCATAAATTTTACCTCCCATTATTGAGTGATGAGATAATCATAGCAGACAAATTGTGCGAAATCAAGGAACAATTTCACTAATTATCTGACAATTATGTTAATTTATTAATTAACGAAAAGATTCCGATCCAGAATGAACTAAATTTGGAACAACATAAAAAAATCTGCATTTTACAGAAAAAAGAAAGGAATAAAAAGAAAATCGCAGAAGAAATCGATAAATAAAAATCAGAAAGAGATCCCTTGTGAGAGAAAAATTGAAAATGTTGGAAAACATGGAAAAAAGTCTTTGAATTCCACAATATCAATGATAGAATAAAAGAAAGTCACAGAACATTTAAGAAGTATATGACAAATAAAGATATATACTATGCTAGATAATTTATAAGGGAGGGGTGTCCCGTGAAGAACCGTTTAGAACATATAAGAGAACAAGTTAAGAATGAGAAGAAAGTCACAGTATCCGAACTAAGTAAGATTTACAAGGTAACGGAAGAGACGATCCGAAGAGATCTTGAGAAGCTGGAAAAGGAAGGTTTTTTGACGAGAACATTTGGTGGTGCTGTATTAAACAGTGCAAGTCAGAAGGAACATATCCATTTTTACAAGCGAACATCGATCAATCAAAAGGAAAAGGCTAAGATCGCGCAACTCTTTAAGGAAGTATTAGATCAGAAGAGAACGATAGCAGCAGATGCCAGTACAACTGTCATGGAAGCCATTCGTTTACTGAAGGCAAACCGTAATATTACCGTACTGAGTTCATCAACAGAGATTTTCCGTGAGATGATAGGATTAGAGATTCATATTCTTTCAACAGGCGGCGTGTTCAATGAGGACTCCCTCTCTCTGCAAGGGAACTTAGCAAAAGAAAATATTAGAAGGTATCATGTGGATCTTGCACTGCTCAGCTGTAAAGGACTTGATATGGACAAAGGTATCATGGACTCCAGTGAACGAGAAGCAGATGTCAAGACAGAGATGGTAAAACAGGCACTAGAAGTAGCTCTTCTTGCAGATCATACAAAATTTGAGAGAACGGCATTTGTACAATTTTTAGACTGGGATAAGGTAACCTATCTGGTAACCGATGAAAGACCGTCAGATCAATGGGTTGAATTTTGTAAAGAAAAAGGAATCACGTTGATTTATTAAGAAGATATGATAGTCTGTGATGCTACCGTTTCAATCGTACCACTTGTTTTATCATCATTAAGCCGTGCATTATGCAACATGGCAGATTCAAAGAGACTTGGAAAAATCTCAGGAAAGACAATTGGAACATTCGTAGGGTTTTATGTATGCGGTGCAACATTAGCTGGATTGTTTGCATACTTTATCAAATCCATGGGATGGTTCTCTGTGAATCTTCCAGAAACAACAATTCCTGTCTATTTGTGTAGCGATGGGAACACCTGCGATTCCGGTAGCTGGAACAACAGTGATCGTCAGCTATAAAGAAAATGAATTAGACAAGGATGTCTATAATAGTTAAAACACTCCATATAAAAATAAACTCCATATAATATGTTAAGAAAACTGTACGCCTCATCGGTGTACAGTTTTCTTGTTTGGTAATAATAGTGATAAAACTGGATATTGTATGCATAAATTTGACAAAAACTGGGCAAAATGTTATAATATTAAAATCATTATATAGAATTTCCAGAATATTCTGTATATGGAAGAGGTGAATTTATGACACAATTAGATCTTAACAGAGTACGCCAATCCATCAAGAATCAGATTGGCAGCAAAATCAAGATTAGTGCAAACAGAGGACGACATAAATTTGTAACAGCTAAGGGAGTGATCACACAGACATATCCTAATATCTTTTTGGTAGAGTTAGAGAATGCAGATGGCAATGACCAGAATAAAACTGTAAGTTTCAGCTACCAGGACGTGATCACAAGAGATGTCCGTATGATGTTATTAGAAAACTAATGGGTGATGCATAGAATCCTTCTTGTCTGAATATATTTGTATATACAGACAGGGAGGAATTTTTTTATGGATTTTGATAAGAAAGAATTTTATGGGATCGTGGCGAAAGCGAAGAAACAGATGCAGATCACGATCGATCAGGACTGCAATGTTGCAGATACAAAACCAGATGTAGAAAAGATGATCCAGACCAGAGGAATCGTAAAGATACAGGAAACGGAAATGATGGTTGACCGGGTAAGGATCAAGGGGGAATTTGTATTTCAGGGGCTATATGGTACAAATGATACGTCAGCATACCTTGAATCGCTGGAATATTCACTTCCGTTTGAGGAATATGTACATATAGAAGGAGTGCTCCCATCGGATTATGTAAAAGTAAAATATACGATCGATGACATCAATACGATTTTGATCAATTCAAGGAAAATAAGCATTCGTGTATTATTGACGTTTTCCTTTCAGATCACGGAAGAAATGAAAGAAAAAGGGATCATTGAAATTCATGAAGAAAATGTATCCGTGTTAAAGAAAGATGTACAGATCACAGATCTGATCGTAAATAAAAAGGATATCGCGAGATTAAAAGAAGAATTGGTACTTCCTGCAAATAAGGCGAACATTTATCAGATTTTATGGACACAGGTAGATATGGAAAATCTGCAGGCAAAAATTGGAGAGCACATGATCGAGATTCAGGGTGCAATGCATATATTTGTATTATATCTTGGAGAAGATGCCCAGATGCCGGTACAGTATGCGAGATGGGAGATTCCGGTAGATACGCAGCTGGAATGTTATGAATGTATGCCAGGAATGATCGGACGGATCGGGATGACACTCGGAGGACAGCAGTTGGAGATAAGACCTGATGAGGATGGAGAAGAAAGAATTATTTCTTTGGATGTTACGATCGACTGTGATATTAAAATTTATGAAGATCATAAGATTTCATATATTGATGACGGATATAGTATGGAAGAAACGCTAATTCCAGAATATCATATGTTCGATTTTGAGACACTGGTAGGAAAGAACCAAGCGGTGATGAAAGCAGACAAACGCTTTCGGCTGGAACAAGAGTCAGGAAAGCTGTTGCAAGTGTTATCCGTTAAAGGAAGTGCAACCGTAGACGATGTGGAAATGACAGCACAAGGATTATCTGTAGAAGGTGTGTGGATGGCAGATGTCTTGTATCTGTCCACAGAAGATATGACACCAGTGATGAGCAGTTCTTATATGGAGCCGTTTACATTTTTTGTTGAGACGAAGAATCTGACTGGAAATGAGGACTATCAGCTGGATGTGCGGGTAGATCAGATGACAGCGATTCCAACAGAAGGAGAAGAGATAGAGATCAGAGCTTCTGTTTTATTTGATTTTATCGCTTTTCACAGAGTCAGACAGCGGATTATGACGGATATGAAGCAAGGACCGCTAGACTACGACAAAATACGTGAGATCCCAGGGATCGTTGGGTATATCGTCAAAGAAGGAGACACTCTATGGTCTATTGCCAAGGCGTATTTTACAACGGTTGAGAGCATTCGGGAGCAAAATGAGGACATTTCCGATATCAAACCAGGAGATAAGCTTTTAATCGTAAAAGAAATGAAAATATTTTAGCAAATAAGGATTGCATTTTTTTCAGAACAATACTATAATATTCTGTATACAAGGTGTGAGATAGAAACTATTTCACATAAGATAAAGGAGTGCATATGGATCATAGTATTGTTCTAAAATCATATGGAAAAATCAACCTTGGTCTGGATGTTTTAAGAAGACGCGAAGATGGATACCATGAAGTGCGTATGATCATGCAGACGGTTGGACTTTATGATGTGCTTACAATGAAGAAAAGGAAAGATGACAAGATTGAGATGACCTGTAATCTTTCGTTTCTGCCAACCGATGAACGTAATCTCGTTTATAAGGCTGTAAAACTCATAAAGGATAAGTATCATATTAAAGATGGAGTTGAGATCAATCTCAGCAAACGGATTCCGGTAGCAGCAGGTATGGCTGGCGGAAGTTCTAATTGCGCAGCAGCATTAAAAGGAATGAATCAGCTGTTTGATCTAGGATTATCGATCGATGAATTATGTGAGATAGGAGTAACGCTTGGAGCAGATGTTCCATACTGTATCTGGGGTGGTACAGCACTATCAGAAGGAATCGGAGAGAAACTTTCAAGGGTTGATGCGATGCCAGATTGCTATATTCTGATCGCAAAACCAGGGATCAGTGTATCAACAGCATTTGTATATAAGAACCTTGATCTTCCAGCACTTTCGAAGCATCCGGATATCGATGGAATGCTGGAGTGCCTGAAAGAGAAAGATCTTACAGGAATCTGTGATCGTCTGGAGAATGTACTGGAGACAGTCACGATCAAGGAATATCCGATCATTGAGAAAGTTAAGAAACATCTGATGGATCAGGGAGCAAAGGGAGCTTTAATGAGTGGAAGTGGACCAACGATCTTCGCGATCTTTGAGGATAAGAAAACAGCGGACGATGCAATGGAATCATTAAGAAGTATTGAGGACATCAAACAGGCATACGTAGTAAGACCGATACAATAATGTATTTTCACAAATAAGAAAGCAGTATGGAAGATACATTGGAGAAAGCAGGAGGAGAAGAAACTATGAGCGATAAATTAAAGGTAAACATGAATGAATATCTGCCATTGAGAGATGTGGTATTTAATACATTAAGACAGGCGATCATCACAGGAGAATTTGCACCAGGAGAACGTCTGATGGAGATCGCACTTGCGAATCGATTAGGAGTCAGCAGAACACCTGTCCGAGAAGCAATCCGTAAACTGGAACTGGAAGGACTTGTAGTCATGATCCCAAGAAAGGGAGCAGAAGTTGCAAGGATCACAGAAAAAGATTTAAGAGATGTCTTAGAAGTACGTTGTTCCTTAGAAGAATTAGCAGCAGAACTTGCAGCGGAACGTATGGATGAAGAAGGACAGGAGAAGTTAGATCAGGCATTAGTAGAATTCGAATCAGCAATCGAATCTGGAGATAATGCAGCCATCGCAGACAGCGATATGGAATTCCATGACATCATCTTCGATGCAACAGGGAATCCGCGACTGATTCAGATCATTGGAAACTTAAGAGAACAGTTCTACCGTTATCGTTTGGAATATGTAAAGGATACAGATTACCATATTGTATTGTTGAATGAGCATAAAGAGCTTGTGAATGCGATCAGAGCAGGTAAGAAAGAAGAAGCACGCAAGATCATGAAGAAACATATTACAAATCAGGAAATGACAGTGATCCGTAATATTAAGGAAGAATATTAAATTTTAATTTTTGTAGTTGGCCAACTGTAGATTTTGAGTATATGATAAAAAATAAATAAACGATCGGAAG
>PPYF01172413.1_pt1 | contig 10625 bp, 8 predicted proteins | sample 1559871 | NCBI WGS metagenome assembly PPYF01 (sample SAMN08240021, study PRJNA423297) | Human gut metagenome, whole genome shotgun sequencing project.
CACCTGCCATGTGGACGCGCTGCGTCATGTACCGGGCGCGGTCCTGCGAGCCGTCGTCGATATCGATAGCGAAAAGGGCAGCCGGCTCGCTGCCGACTATGGCTGTGATTTTTATCAGGACTATCGCGAGATGCTGCTGGATGACGCCATTGACGTGGTGCATATCTGTACGCCGCATTACCTGCATAAGCCGATGATCCTTGCCGCGCTCGCGGCAGGGAAGCAGGTGTTCTGCGAGAAGCCGGTGGTCATGAACCCACAGGAGGTAGACGAAATTCAGGCTGCCGCCGCGCTTGCCCAACGTCACGTTGGCGTTTGCTATCAGAACCGCCTCAACCCGACCAGTCTGGCGATTCAGCGCTGCATCAAGGCGGGCTCGCTTGGCACAATGCACGCCATAAAAGCGGTGCTCACCTGGTCACGTTCCGGCAACTACTATGCCGCAAGCCCGTGGCGCGGCAATTTCGCCACAGAGGGTGGCAGCCTGTTGATCAACCAGGCCATTCATACCCTGGACCTGATGCAGTGGTTTGGCGAGGGCGTTCGTCGTCTTAAAGGGGTTGTCGACAGCACCCTGCTGGCCGACGAAATCGAGACTGAAGACAGCGCGATGGTCACGTTGTGCTTTAACAACGGCGCGCGCGGCCTGTTTTATGCCAGTAACTGCTATGCCAGCGACTCCCCGCTGCTGCTGGAAATTGAGTTCGAACGCGGCATGCTGCGGCTGCATGACAACGCGCTGTGGCAAATTTGCGGCGATGAACGCGTTCTGCTGGCCAGCGACGCCTCGCCAGACGGCGTGGGTAAAAGCTATTGGGGCATCGGTCATCAGCAAGCCGTACTGCATTTTTACCAGGCGTTAGACAACGCCGCAACCGCCAGCTTTTGCGATATTCGCGAAGCAGCAAAATCATTACAGATGGTTAATACCATTTACCAATCGTCACTATTGAGGAAATGGGTGAATATAACCGAGTGATCGTCATCCGATTTTTCCTGCTGTCAATATTATAAGGTGCAGAGATGACTCTGCACCGACACCCTACCAGTACAGGAATAATAATATTATGGTGAAACCAACCGAACGTCGCGTTGGCTATGGCATTGCTATTGGCTACGGAGTCACTGATTTATTTGGCGGCGGCGCCTTTGCCGTTATCGGAACATGGCTTTTATTTTTTTACACTACCTATTGCGGTTTATCCGTATTAGAAGCCGGTTCAATATTTGCCATCGCCCGTATTATCGACGCCATTTTAAGCCCGGTAATGGGATACATTACTGATAACTTTGGTAATACCTGGCTTGGCCGTAAATTTGGCCGCCGCCGTTTCTTCTTGTTGATTAGTTCTCCGCTGATGTTTCTCTACGCGCTCGTCTGGCTGACCGATATGAACTATTGGTACTACCTGGGCACCTACCTCTCCATCGAACTGCTGTCAGCGATGGTGCTGGTTCCCTGGGAGACGCTGGCGGCTGAAATGACCAACCGCTTCAGCGAGCGGACGCGGCTTTCCGGCGTACGCATGATGTGTTCCGCCCTCGGCGGTTTTCTGGCAGTCTCCGTCCCCGGAATTATTATGCAATATACCGGCAAGGATAATTCCTTTACCTACACCCTGACCGGGATTGTTTTTGCTGTTATTTATTGCGTCGCGATATTTACCACCTGGGCCTGCACCTGGGAAGCCAAAGACGTTCGCGAAGAGTATGAATTTCAGCCCGATAACCAACGCAGCAGCGGTCTTTTAAACCATTTAAAATATCTGGTTATCGATCTTATATCCTCATTCAAAATCAGAATATTTCGTCAACATATTTTAATTTATATTTGTTCTTTCACCGCCATGGATGTCTTTGGCTCGGTATTTACCTATTACGTGGTTTATGCTCTGCACCACGACGCCGAAATGGTTTCCGGTTTATTAAGTATTGCCGCTTTTGTCTCTATTCCCGGTACTTTCGGTTTTATGATGCTGATGAATAAATTCAACCTCACCCCCTCCGGGGCGCTACGGCTCTCCTATGGCAGTATTCTGCTGGTGCTGGCGTTTCTGTTTACCGTCTATATCGGTAATTTCCAGGTCCCGACGCTGCTGTTTTCTTCGGTCTTTGTCCTACTGGGCCTCGCCAAAGCCGGGCTGTATTACATCCCGTGGAACATCTACAGCTTCATTCCGGACGTTGATGAAATCGTCACGCGCCAGCGTCGCGAGGGCATTTTCGCGGGCGTGATGGTCCTGACCCGCAAAAGCACCGTCGCATTAGCGATTATGCTGATTGGCATCGTGCTCGAAGAGAGTGGCTTCGTCAAAGGCGGCGGCGCGCAGCCGGCCAGCGCCCTGCACGCGATTATTGGCCTGATGATTTTCGCCACCGCCGGGCTACTGGCTATCAGTTTCTACATCACCTACCGCTTTAAGCTGACGCAGAAAACTCACAGCCTGTTGGTTAAAGAAGTGGCCCGCCGTAAGCTTGGCGGCAACGCCGAAGACTGCGACGAGGAGACCCGTGATGTCATCCGCGCGCTGACGGGCTATGCCTATAATGAGGTCTGGGATGCGACACCGAAGCGTCGCGCAAAAACCACACCGTTACCGACTAACGGTTAACCTCTGGCAGCTTTACAGTCCCTTACGCTATACTAACCCCTGAAATTGCCGGCCCAACGCCTTCGGGCCGGTTTTCAATGTGTATTTCACACGGATTTATCAACTTCCCTTCCGAGGATCTGGCCCCACGGGTTAGATAAGATATGTTAAACAGTATATTCATCATACTTTGCCTGATCGCCGTCAGTGCGTTCTTCTCAATATCTGAGATTTCACTTGCCGCATCGCGCAAAATCAAACTGAAACTGCTTGCCGATGAAGGCAACATCAACGCCCAACGCGTGCTGAAAATGCAGGAAAACCCGGGGATGTTCTTCACCGTGGTGCAAATTGGCCTCAACGCGGTTGCCATTCTCGGCGGTATCGTCGGCGACGCGGCGTTCTCTCCGGCGTTTCACTCGCTGTTCTCCAACTATATGTCAGCGGAACTCTCCGAGCAGTTGAGCTTTATTCTCTCCTTCTCGCTGGTCACCGGCCTGTTTATCCTGTTTGCGGACTTAACTCCGAAACGCATCGGTATGATTGCGCCTGAAGTGGTGGCTTTGCGTATCATCAACCCGATGCGCTTCTGCCTGCTGGTCTTCCGGCCGCTGGTGTGGTTCTTCAACGGCATGGCTAACATCATTTTCCGTATCTTCAAGCTGCCGATGGTGCGTAAAGACGACATTACCTCCGACGATATCTACGCGGTGGTGGAAGCCGGGGCGCTGGCGGGCGTGCTGCGTAAACAAGAGCACGAGCTTATTGAAAACGTTTTTGAGCTGGAGTCCCGTACCGTGCCGTCATCAATGACGCCGCGTGAAAACGTCATCTGGTTCGATCTGCATGAAGACGAGCAGAGCCTGAAAAACAAAGTGGCCGAGCATCCGCACTCCAAGTTCCTGGTGTGTAACGAAGATATCGACCACATCATCGGCTACGTCGATTCCAAAGACCTGCTGAACCGCGTACTGGCCAACCAGAGCATGGCGCTGAACAGCGGCGTGCAGATTCGTAACACGCTGATCGTGCCGGATACGCTGACGCTGTCCGAAGCGCTGGAAAGCTTTAAAACCGCCGGTGAAGACTTCGCCGTGATCATGAACGAGTACGCGTTGGTGGTGGGGATTATCACCCTCAACGACGTGATGACCACCCTGATGGGCGACCTGGTCGGCCAGGGGCTGGAAGAGCAGATTGTCGCCCGTGACGAGAACTCCTGGCTGATTGACGGCGGTACGCCGATCGATGATGTCATGCGCGTACTGGATATCGACGATTTCCCGCAGTCGGATAACTATGAAACCATCGGCGGTTTCATGATGTTTATGCTGCGAAAAATCCCGAAACGCACCGACTCGGTGAAGTTCTCCGGCTATAAGTTTGAAGTGGTGGATATCGATAACTACCGTATCGATCAGCTGCTGGTGACCCGCATCGACAACAAACCCACGGTGCTGGTACCGAAGCAGACAGAAATCGCCGAACGCGAACAGGGCGCCGCCTGATCCCCTTGCTGGGCTACGCCTGTAGCCCGGCAAATCCCCCTTCCCCGCAGAATGTGAAGCGGCTCACGCCCATCTCGCCGTAGCAGATTAGTACTGGTCGATAGCGGAACATTTATGACTCCCCGTGGCGCGAAACGGTAACGTTGCTCGCGTCTCTACAACAAGATTCCTGGAAAAGGAAACGAGGGTATCATGAATAAAAATTACTCTATGAGCTGCCTGTTCTTCCTGTTTTTCTTTATCGGCTGGGGCTGCTGCTACCCCTATCTGTCGTTGTGGCTGACCGAAACCATCGGTATCAGCTATACCGACGTAGGTCTGGTTTATTCGTTTACCGCCATCATCGCGGTGTGCGTGCAGCCGCTGTTCGGTTTTATCTCCGACAAGCTGGTCTACCGTAAACATCTGATGTGGATGCTGGCCATCATCATCACGCTGTTTGCCCCCTGGTGGATCTACGTTTTCGCCCCGCTGCTGAAATACAACGTTATTCTCGGCGCGCTGGCGGGCGGAGTGTACATCGGCATGGCCTACGGCGCGGGCTGCGGTATCTGTGAAGCCTATATAGATAAAGTCAGCCGCGCCTCCGGCTTCGAGTTTGGCCGCGCGCGCATGTTTGGCGGTATTGGCGCCGCCATCGGCACCTTTGCCGCCGGCAAGCTCTACGGTATCGACCAGAACATGATTTTCTGGCTGGCCAGCGCCGCTGGCGTCTGCCTGCTGCTGATCGTCTGGAAAACCCAGGTGGATACCTCCAGCACAGCCGGTCAACAGCAAATGAAAACCACCCCCGTCACCTTTCACGACGCGGTGGCGCTGCTGAAGCTGAAAAAGTTCTGGTTCTTCGCCATCTATACGATCGGCGTCGGCGCGGTCTATGAAACCTACGACCAGCAGTTTGCCATCTACTACAGCCACTTCTTTGAGAGTAAAGCGCGCGGTGCGGAAGTCTTCGGCTACCTCACCACCGGGCAGATCTTCCTCGATGCGGTAGTGATGTTCTTTGCCCCGTGGTTCGTCAACAAAATCGGCCCGAAAAACGCCCTGCTGTACTGCGGCATGATCATGAGCCTGCGCATCATCGGCTCGGCCTGGGCGGTTGGCCCGGTCTCCATCAGCCTGATCAAACTGCTGCACGGCTTCGAAAGTTCGGTGCTGCTGGTGGCCGCGCTGAAGTATATCGCCGCCAACTTCAATCCGCTGCTTTCCGCCACCGTTTATCTGATTGGCTTCCAGTTCGCCAAGAGCTTTAGCTCGATTTTCCTCTCCACCGGGATTGGCCATATGTACCAGAGCATGGGTTTCACCAGCAGCTACATCGTGCTGGGCGGCATCGCCCTGTGCTTCACCCTGCTCTCCTTTATCACATTGGATAAGGCGCGATTTTTCGCCCCGCAGACCGCAACCACACACTAATGACACGAGGTAACCGCATGTCTGATTTATATTACGGTGTCGCTTATTACGACGAATATATGCCGGAGGATCGCCTTGCTCAGGACATCGCGTTAATGCGCGAGACAGGCATCAACGTGGTGCGCATCGCGGAATCTACCTGGAGTACGCTGGAGCCGCAGGAAGGCGAATACCATTTCTACCACATCGACCGCGTGCTGAACGCCATGCACCAGGCGGGGATCGCGGTGATTATCGGTACACCGACCTACGCGGTACCGGCATGGCTGGTGGCGAAGCACCCTGACATTCTGGTGACCACCGCCGAAGGCCAGCAAAAGTACGGCCCGCGGCAGATTATGGACATCGTGAACCCCACTTTTCGCCGCTATGCAGAGAACATAATCCGCACGTTGATGGCCCATGTGCAGAATCATCCGGCGATTATCGGCTGGCAGTTGGATAACGAAACCAAGCACTACGACAACGTCGGGCGCTATATGCAGGAAGGCTTTGTGCGCATCTTGCAGGAAAAATATCCCAGCCTCGATCGGTTGAACCACGACTTCGGGCTCGACTACTGGAGCAACCGCATCGACAGCTGGGATGATTTCCCGCCGGTAGAAAACACCATCAATGCCAGCCTCGCCTGCGCTTTCTCGCGCTATCAGCGCCAGCAGGTCACGGAGTATCTGGCGTGGCAGGCGGAGATCGTGCGCGAGTACGCGCAACCGCACCAGTTCGTCACCCACAACTTTGATTTCGAATGGCGCGGCTATTCGTTTGGCGTCCAGCCGCGCGTGGACCACTTCGCTGCGGCCAAAGCGCTGGATATTGCCGGGGTCGATATTTATCACCCCAGCCAGAAGCATTTAACCGGGCGAGAAATTGCCTTTGGCGGCGCCATTACCCGCGCGCTAAAAGGCGGCAATAACTACTTCGTGCTGGAAACCCAGGCGCAAGGCTTTGCCCAGTGGACGCCATTCCCCGGCCAGTTGCGGCTCCAGGCTTTTAGCCACGTGGCGTCGGGCGCGGCGATGGTCTCGTACTGGCACTGGCACTCTATCCACAATTCATTTGAAACCTACTGGAAGGGGCTGCTGAGCCATGACTTTTCCCGCAACGCGACCTGGCAGGAAGCGACCACCATCGGCGCTGATTTCGCCCGACTGTCGCCTCAGCTAGCCGGGCTGCGCGCGGAAAACGACGTGGCGCTGCTGATTAACAATGAAGCCATGGATGCGCTCAATCAGTTCCGCCCCGGCGACGCGCAGGGCAACGTCTATAACGATATCTTCCGCCGCTTCCACGATGCGCTGTATGACCACAATATCGCGCTGGATATCATCAACGACGTCACCGAGGAGACGTCGCGCTATAAAACATTGATCGTACCCGGCCTGTACGCCGCCGATGACGGTCTGCTCACGCGGATTAACCGCTACGTTGAGCAAGGAGGACGGGCGCTGATTGGCTTTAAGTCCGGCTTCAGCGATGAAAACGTGAAGGTGCGCAGCAGCGTGCAGCCGGGCATTCTGCACAGCGCATGTGGCGTCACCTACAGCCAGTTCACCCTGCCGGAGGACGTGACCGTTGCCGCCTGTACTTCAGCCCTGGACTGCCGCGAACACAACGCCGCCGAGCTGTGGATGGAGCTGCTAACGCCTGCGCCGGGTACCCGCACGCTGCTGCGCTATCAGCATCCGGCCTGGCGCGAGTATGCGGCGGCGACCGAAGCGGACTACGGCAAAGGCCGGGCGCTGTACGTTGGCTTCCTGCCGCAAAAGACGCTGATTAGCCAGCTGTTTGACACCCTGACCGATGGGCTGGAACTCCGTTCGCGCACGTCGGCCTACCGCTATCCGTTAATTACCAGGACCCTGCGTAACCGCGACGGCAAACGCATTCACTTCCTGTTTAACTACAGCGGCGATAGTCAGGAGATGCTCGCCGAAACCAGCGGCACCGAGCTGCTAAGCGGTAAATCGGTGACGCTCGGCGAGCCATTGCGTCTCAGAGGCTGGGAATTTAGTATCATCGAAAGTTAACGGCAACGGGCGGAGGAGTTATGGAGTTAGATATCAATGCGCTTTTGCACTTCTCACCATTGATAAAAACCTTCACCTTCAACGCCTGGGTCGTCGCCGGCTTTACGCCGATTACTCGCGGTTCAAAGCTCGACTATTACATCAACCGCCCGCAGGGGATGAAGGGTTATATTATCAACCTGACCCTGCGCGGCCAGGCGCGCGCGAAAGCGGGAGAAGGGTCGCTGCTGTTTGGCGAAAACGAACTGCTGCTGTTCCCCCCTGGCGTGCCACACCACTACGGGCGCGATGAGCACAGCGAACATTGGGACCACCTGTGGATCTACTTTATTCCACGTCCTTACTGGGTCGACTGGCTGAAGTGGGACCACACGACCCATAGTATTGGCAAAACCACGGTGAACGATCCCCAGCAGCAGCAGGCGCTACGCGATCTTTTTTATGAGGTTATCCATCACCACAACGATACCGCCCCGCTCGCCGAAGCGCTGGCGATGAACGCGCTTGAGAGGCTTATTTTGAGCTGCTTCCAGCTACAGCCGATCAGCAACCGCCACGCCCACGACCCGCGCATCAACGCCATCTGTGATTACCTGAACGAAAATATTGCCCAGGAGATGAAAATTGAGACGCTGGCAGCGATGGTTTTCCTGTCGCCTTCCAGACTGGCGCACCTGTTTAAGAATGAGTTAGGGCAGACCATCTACGCCTGGCGCGAGATGCAGCGGGTGAATCGGGCAAAGTGGCTACTGCAGACCACCACGCTGCCGCTGAATAAAGTAGCGCTGTCGATAGGCTATAGCGACCCGGTCTATTTCACGAAGGTGTTCCGCAAACACAACGGCATTCCGCCGGGGGAGTACCGCAAGCGCTATGCGGCGATGAAGGGCTAAAAACATCAACGGCTCCCATAAGGAGCCGTTTTTAATTCTACCGCGTGGTATCTGCGTTAGGCCATTTCGGTCTGAAGACGCAGTACGTGACGGTTTACTTCAGACATCACAGAAAGGTGCTGGATGTCTCTGACTTTTGGGATAAGAATTTTACCCTTATCAAATTCAAAAGCGCCAACGTCCTTGATATACAACCGTCCACGAAACAGGGTCTTAACATACTTCGCAACCTGAAGCGGGTTGTAGCGTTGGAAAATTTTCATTCTAATCTCCTGCGAGTACTACGCCCTAGTTGATCCACATTTGGCTTCAACGCTCCGGGGCGCAAAGTGAAGTACTCGTTAACTATAGTCCATAACAACAGAGGTCCTCTATCATAGAGGTCCTAATTTACTTTTTTATTACAATAATTCAGAACATTCTTTTCAGCTATACGACGAAGACAGTATAAGGCTTCATTTTCATGAGATTGTGTGCGTTCCTCCACAAACTGGCACCGCCTTTGCGGGAAAACTCCATTAATCGCACTTATGATTAAAAGCATCGGCCAAGTGGTCGGATCACCTGCACATAAAAAGGAAAAACCATGACCCTACGTACGCTTCTGGCGGTTTCATGCCTGTTAATGCCGTTAATGGCAACCGCCCACAATTTCACAAATGGACAACGCGTGGCCCCCGTCGGCGTAGCCGATCGCGGTGAACTCATTCTTGATAAGGATAAGTTTAGCTATAAAAGCTGGAATAGCGCGCAGCTCCCAGGCAAAGTGCGCGTGGTGCAGCATATTGCCGGACGCTCATCGGCAAAAGAGAAAAACGCCTCGTTGATTGAAGCCATTAAAGCTGCCAATCTGCCGCACGATCGCTACCAGACCACCACCATCGTGAACACCGATGACGCCATTCCGGGTTCATCGATGTTTGTGCGCAGCAGCATTGAAAGCAATAAGAAGCTGTTCCCGTGGTCGCAGTTTGTCGTTGATAGCGACGGCGTGGTACGCAAAGCCTGGCAGCTCGATGAAGGCAGTTCAGCGATTGTGGTGCTGGATAAAGACGGGCGCGTGCAGTGGGCAAAAGACGGTGGCCTGACGGCGGCAGAAGTGCAGCAGGTCGTCGCCCTGCTGCATAAGCTGTTGAATTAAAAAATCGAAACGCGGAAGCCGGGGTTAAGGAACGATTCGCGCGGGGTGTAATCCAGCGTTTTACCCTGCCAGTCGTTGACGTGCGCGCCGGCAGCGGCGGCGACGGCGTGTCCCGCCGCGGTATCCCAGATGTTGGTTGGCCCGAAGCGCGGGTAAAGCTGCGCTTCGCCTTCCGCCACCAGGCAGAACTTCAGCGACGAACCAATGGCTGCCGTATCATGCTCGCCTAACTGCTGCAGATACTCTTTCAGCTCATCATCGTTGGCATAGTGCGAGCGACTGACCACCACTTTCGGCGGATTAGCGTCACGCACCTGAATTTGCTTACGCACGCCGCACTCTTCTTTCCACGCCTTGCCGTTGGCGGCGCTATACATCACCTTCAATACCGGCGCGTAAACCACGCCCAGCACCGCTTTACCATTCTCAATTAGCGCGATGTTGACGGTGAATTCTCCGTTGCGTTTGATGAACTCTTTGGTGCCGTCCAGCGGGTCCACCAGCCAGTAGCGCTGCCAGTGCTGACGCACCTCCCAGCCCGGCGGATCTTCTTCGGAGAGAATCGGGATTTCCGGCGTCATTGCCTTCAGTCCTTCAATAATCACATGGTGAGCGGCGATGTCGGCCGCGGTGACCGGCGAATCATCTTGCTTGCTGGCGACGTCTAACGGCTGCTTGCCATCGTACACTTCCATGATGGCATCGCCCGCATCGCGCGCAAGCTGACTGACTTGTTCTAACATTTTCCACCTCGTTAAAATTACAGTGGTGTTAACTTATTGTTTTATTTATATCGTATTGCCGCTTAATCCGCTATTCCCATCATCGTTCCGGATAACTGTGAACCGCTGCCGATTTCCCGTCATGATTTTCTGGCATGATTCACATCCTTGTAAGCAACAGAAAACAAATACATTTAAATCTGTGTCTTAGATCGAAAAAAAGGATGCCTCTGATGATCAAGTTTAGCGCAACGCTTCTGGCCACGCTGATCGCCGCCAGCGTCAATGCGGCAACGGTGGACCTCCGAATCATGGAAACCACCGATC